>OCTX012253742.1_pt1 | contig 12011 bp, 11 predicted proteins | sample 1539691 | NCBI WGS metagenome assembly OCTX01 (sample SAMN02144231, study PRJEB22623) | gut metagenome | biome: sheep rumen | host: Ovis aries | place: New Zealand
CGTGATGACGATTTCTTCGATGGGATCACAAGATGTTTGTGGCGCTTCGACGCAAACATCCGGAGTGAAAAATATTGCATCGGCAATATTTTTCATTCTTTCCAACTATGCCGCTCGTAAGAGCGGCACTCTGAAGCGTTTTCGCGCAGGCGAAAACGGTGAAGAATCACAGGATGTTTGGGCCGCCCCACGGCACAAACATCCGGAATGAAAAATATTGCATCGGCAATATTTTTCATTCTTTTATCTGATATCGGATTTTCTCAAATTGGTTTCCACTCTTGCGAACAGAATGGTAAGCAGTTTAATAAGCGTAAAATAGATCACTGCGGTCGCGATCAAAGGCATGAAGGCCTCAAAAGTTGCGCTCTTGATAAAGTCGCCTGCCTTCTGCAGATCCATGAGTCCCACGTAACCTACAATAGCGGTCTCTTTGATCAGGACGATGAATTCGTTGCAGAGAGAAGGAAAAATGTTCTTGACAGCCTGCGGAATGACGATGTCAGTCATCGTCTGCGAGGCACTCAGCCCCAGGGAGCGTCCGGCCTCTGTCTGTCCCTTATCCACGGAAAGGATGCCGCCGCGGATGATCTCTGAGACGTAGGCGCCCGAATTGATGCCGAAGGCAATAGCGGCAATGATCCACTTGGGCAGCGGCACAGTGGCGAAGATGACGAAATAAATGATCATCAGCTGAGTAACGGAAGGTGTTCCGCGGATCACATCTGTATAGACTTTCGCGATCAGGCGCAGGGCCTTGTTGTTGGACAGCGCGAACAGAGCAATGATCATACCGATAATGACGCCGATGATCACCGCGAGCAGGGACGTCTCGATCGTCACGCCAAAACCCTTTACAAGGAGCATGTATCTGTCGTCGGTGATGAAACACATCTGAAATTTAGAGACGACAGATTCCCACCAGGTATTCATAAATATACCCCCATTATTAATAAAAATACAAAATTACGCAAAAACATCTTTTATTATAGGGACTTGAGTGTTTAAAAGCAATATAATCCTAATGAAAAAGATTGCGGCGCAGAGATTCCCGGAAACAATTTCAGGGAATCCGGATATGAAGCCGGGTGGAAAAGGAAAGCAAAAAATGAAAAGGCATATAAATAAAGAGAAATAGGAATCAAAAATAAATAGACAAAGCAGGAACAAAATGATAATGTAAATACGTTTCCCATTAATATTTGAGTTAATATGCGGGCGGACATTTCGTATGGAGGCCCTGACCGGAAAGGTGGAATGACAATATGAGTTTACTGAAACAGTGGCGTGACAAAGCGTATGACGAGTCTGCCAACAGGGGTGACCTGCAGAGACTTTGGGCTGATTATTTTGAAAAAGAAAAAAATATCTATAAAGAGCTTCTGAAGACCCCCGATGAGGAAGTCAGGGGTACAGTGAAGGGACTTGCGGAAAAATACGGGATCGATCTGATGACCATGGTCGGTTTCCTGGACGGCATCAACGACAGCCTCAAGACCCCCAACCCCATCGAAGAAATGGAAGAGGACACAGAGGTTTCTCTCGGCTTTGACAAAGAGAAGCTGTTCAAGAACATGGTGGCAGCAGGTGCCGAGTGGCTGTACGGCCTTGAGGAGTGGGAGCCTATTTTTGACGAGGAGACCCGCAAGCGCCTGTATCAGGAGCAGAAGCAGTCCGGTACTGTCAAGAAAGGCCGCAAGATCTATCCCAACGATCCCTGCCCCTGCGGCTCCGGCAAGAAGTACAAGAAATGTCATGGAAGAAACGGCGCAAACCGCTTTGAAGCCTGATTGAACAAACGGCGCAAACCGCTTTGAAGCCTGATCGAAAAAACAGAACCGGCTTCGTGGAAGAATGAACTTTCACGAGGCCGGTTTTTTGTATTTTCAGATCTGTGACCATGGGCGGGGGGATCAGCAGCCCCGGCTTCCTCCTCCGCAGCAGCAGATATTACACAGGGCGTTTATGCACAGATAGGCGGCGCAGACCCGCATACATTGACCGCCCGCGGAGACGGGACCTCCGTAGGTCTGACTCCGGGAAGTGTACCATCTGTTTCCGGACTGAAGCTGCTGGAGCATGCTCTGATAATTGGGATTGCTGGGATCCATAGAAGCTGCCCTCTGGGCATGCTCGAGCGCGACGGCATCGTTGCCGATTCCGCTGTTGGCGGCGGCGCTGTAATAGTACCACTGGGCGCTGCGTTCCTCCATGGCACTGAGTACATTGAGGGCTTCCTGGAACATGCCGTGATTGATGTAGCTGGCGGCGGCTCGCAGATGAATGGCCTCCTCGCTGTTGTCCTGGGACGCTCCCTGAGTACCGAAGCCGTAGGAACTGAAAAATTCGTTCCAGAAATCGGAGAAATCTTCGAAGTTCCCATAATAGGTGTAGGTCGTTCCGTTTTCATCCTGCCAGGTCTGGCCTGAGGAAGTGCCGGAAGAACCGGACGGACGCCCTGCGCTCTGGCTTCCGGGGCGGGACCAGGAGCCCTGACCTGCGGAAGAGTAGGGATGCTGTCTCTCGTACATAACCTGCTGATAGGCCTGCTGAACGAGTTTGAACATCTCCTCCGCCTTGTCCTTGTTGGGATTGTTGACGTTGGCGTCGGGATGGTATTTGCGGCTGAGCTGACGATAAGCTTTTTTGACTTCGTCGTCTGTGGCATCCCGGGATATTCCAAGGATCTTGTAGGGATCTGACATATTGCTTTACCTTATTATTATTTATAATATTTATCTTTATTTATGAATCAGCGGAAGCACCGGAAGTTTCAGCAGGATTATTCATCTTTGTTTATGAATCAGCGGATGCTTCGGCAGTTTCAGCGGGGCTAGTCCTTTTGGCGAAGATTTCCTCGAATTTGGTCCACACACCCGCGTAAAGTATATTCCGAAGTATATCAATATTTTCAACAATGGGCAATGCCTCAAATGCGCGGCAGCAGGATGCCATCTGCATGGTCAGCAGGGTGCGCACATATCCGTTGAAATCGCCGTCCGTCTCCGACATTCTGGCGCGGATGGGCAGGAGAGGATTGAAACTGCCGTTTGTCTCGTCATCCTCCAGATCGTCATAGGCATCGAGCAGGTAGATGTATTTACCCAGATAAAAGCCTGTTTTCCTCAGGGGGATTTCCCATTCATCATTGGTGAAGGCGAAGATTTCGGCGAGCAGGTTTCCGAAACAGGCAGCTGCCCGGTCGGCGGAACCCTCCTCATTTTTCTTTTCTATTTCGTGCAGCTCAGTCAGACATTGTGAGATTACTTCCGCTTTTTCAGGATATCTGGCGGAAACGTCCCGAAACCCTCCTTTTAAAAGGCCGGAGACTGCCAGTCCCCTGAGTTTTTGCTCGTCCTCCCAGTCGTCCCTGCCTGAATAATAGGCCAGAAGGACGGTCATATCCGCCGCGTAGCGAGTGTATTGGCTGCGTCTGGAAGTGTGCTTTTTGAAAGGATGCGCGATGCAGTTGGACTCTGTCTTTTTTTCATCCTGCGGCTCATAGAGACTTGAGAGCAGAAAACCCAGAAAAGTCGTGTCGTAGCTGAGCACGAGCTGGCCCGACCTGCCGTAATAGTCGTGGAGGTCTTCGCAGAGCCCGCAATAATAGCTGCGGTACAGGTCGAGTTCCCGTATCCGCAGCTCCGGTTCGTTGATCACTATATATCCAAACATGTTTGTAAAAAAGACCTCCTGGAAAAGATCTGCCGTTCAAAACCTGATCATGTATTGCTGAAAGATCTGCCTGCAATCTCTGTAAAGAGGAATGCGACCCATACGGAATCCGCAGCAGCCCTATCCACATCAATCAGCTCTGCTTCATAAATTCTGTCCCGCATTTGGGGCAGCGCACCATGATCCTGCCTTTTCCGCGGGGGATGCGGATCTTCTGATTGCACTGAGGGCACTTGTAAATGTGGTACTCAATGTGCTGGGAGGCACTGCGTCCCTTTCCGCCGAAGAAAGATCCGATTTTGCTCTTGATAGACAGGTATTTCTGATTTTCCGCGTATCTTGCGGGAATATTACGGGAAAATGTTCTGAAATAGATCAGAAAGAGCAATACGGCATAGACAATACCGGATATTTTAATAAACTGAAGGCTTCCCGGAAAGGCCAGGAAATTACCCGCGATCCAGTTGGCGGCAATGAGGATCAGCACCACGATCGACATAAAGCGCGACAGCTGATCTGTGCCGTATCTTCCCTGCATAAAAAGAGCAAACCGATAGCGAAGATTTTTGAACATAAAAGATGATTCCCTCTTTATTATTTTTATTATTTCTGTGATGACCCGATTAAAAAAAGCTCACAGTCAAATATTGTAAGGTAAACAAGAGGGAATGCAATGAATTCAGGACAAAAAATAATTAAAAAAGAATAAATAAACAGCGGCGGCAAAATCGTTTTTTACAAAATCAGTCCGGTCAGGAACACTGTGACACAGCAGCTGATGGCGACGACAAAGAGGTCGCCGTTGATCCAGGCCATGATCAGGCCGACTGCCAGGGCAGCCGCTCCGGACCAGATGTTGTCTGTCGCTGTGACAATTGCCGGGAAGGTCATGACAGCGAGTGTGACATAGGGAACATAGAAAAGGAAAGACCGTACAAAGCGGTTTGTGATGGGCTTTCTCAGGAAAAGAAGCGGCAGCAGACGGATCAGATAGACGGTGCCGCACATAATCAAGAGTGAAATATAGATATTGTTGTTCATGGCAGATGTTTTATCCTTTTTATATAGCTTTTATATAGATTGTAAACAGATTCTGTTTTGTAATTATACAGGTCACACGTTCTCCGCGGATTCTTCATCCGGCATGTCAATCGGTTTGAGTACGGCGGCTGCACCGGCGAGCAGAATGGTCAGTATGATGACCTTGAAGCCTGAGGAAATGCCCGCGGTCAGCGGAAGCAGGCCGAAGACCCAGCTGACAGCCATGGACACGGCGACCAGGCCGCCGATGAAGTGATTGTCCCTGGCGGGCGGGATAATGATGGCCAGAAACATTCCGTAGAGAGAGACACTGAGCGCGTTCACTGCGGTCGCGGGCAGGATGCTGCCCACCAGTACGCCCATCACGGTTCCGCCGGACCAGCCTGCCACCGAGATCAGGGTGATCGCATAGGAATAAAAAGGTTCCAGATAGCCCGGTACGGCGCTGGAAAGGCCGAAGATTTCATCCGTGATGCAGTAGGCCACTCCGAAGCGGTGGACAGTGGGAATAGTAGACCTGAGCTTCTGAGACAGCGAGCAGCTCATCAGAAAATATCTCAGGTTGACGATGATACAGGTTGTGATCATCTCGATCGCCCCGGCCTGAGAGGCGATGAGCAGGAGAGCGGCGAACTCTCCGGCGGAGGCGACCATTCCGGTCGACATGAGGAAGGACTGAAAAGCGGTCAGACCGACTCTTTTGGCCTCAATCCCGAGGGCAAAGGCAACGGCAAAATATCCCATACAGATGGGAAAACCGTCCCGCAGACCTCTGAGGATCCAGCCTTTGCGGGTGGCGGGATAAGTGTGTTCCGGGGTCTTTTTTTCCTTATTCAGCGTATTTTTTTCTGAATTAGCATTATTCTGGTCAATTAAAGAATTCTTTTCCATAAGTTCGGTATCTATTTTCCTGTTTTTATGATACAATAATTAACTGTTCGTGACTGTCTGAATACAAATAAGTGTATTTTTTGCCGCAATGTTTAAATAGCGTTGTGGCCCGGCATTACGCTGTGGCCCGGCGAAATGTCCGCAGCCCATTGCAAGCAAGCTTGCATGGTCCGCGTCCGCATCGCCGGAGCTAAAAAGCTCCTCGGATCGCTCCGTGCTCCGCACTCCCGCGATCCTGCCGCGAATATTCGACAATCGGCCCGCTTGCTTACGCGGCGCGTGCCTTTTTGTCTCATATTCGTGGCCCGGCGAAATGCCCATGCATTTATGCATGCGAGCATGCAAAATGCATGGTCGCATCGCCGGAGCTTTTTGAACTTATAAATTATAACACAACGATTCAAAAGGGGGGAAAGAAATGTTGCCGAAAGATCCTCATATGCTGGCGAGCTTTCTGAATCTGAAGCTTCGTGATTTTTATCCGTCGCTTGATGCGCTCTGCGATGATCTGGGCGTAGACAAGGAGGAAATCCTGAAAAAGCTGGAGGCCGAGGAATATTCCTACGATCCCGAGCGCAACCAGTTTGTGTAAACAATGGTTTCGTCTCAATATATATAGTAAGGAGATTTGACACATGCGAAGAGAACTTGCAAAGACTTACGATCCCCAGGGAATTGAGGATCGGATTTATAAAAACTGGGAGGAAAAGAAGTACTTCCATGCGGAGGTTGACCACTCAAAGACGCCTTTCACGATCGTGATTCCGCCGCCCAATATTACCGGTCAGCTTCATATGGGACATGCGCTGGACAACACGCTGCAGGATATTCTGATCCGCTACAAGAGGATGCAGGGATATAATGCCCTGTGGCAGCCGGGAACAGACCATGCGAGTATCGCGACCGAGGTCAAGGTCATCGATTCTCTGCGCGAGCAGGGCATTTTGAAGGCTGATCTGGGCCGTGAAGGCTTCCTGGAGAAGTGCTGGGACTGGAGAAAAGAGTACGGCGGCCGTATCGTAAACCAGCTCAAGAAGCTGGGCTCCAGCTGCGATTGGGACCGTGAGCGCTTCACGATGGATGAGGGCTGTAACAAGGCCGTCACCGAAGTCTTCTGCAAGATGTACAAGAAGGGCTGGATCTACAAGGGCAGCCGCATCATCAACTGGTGTCCTGTCTGCAAAACATCTATCTCCGACGCAGAGGTCCAGTACGAGGAGCAGAACGGCCATTTCTGGCACATTAAATACCCTCTGATCGAGGATGACGGGACCATTTCCAAGACCCGTTTCCTGGAGTTCGCGACAACCCGTCCCGAGACTATGCTGGGAGATACGGCGGTCGCGGTGCATCCCGAGGATGACCGCTATGCTGACCTGATCGGCAAAAAGGTCTGGCTTCCCTTCGTCGACAGGCAGATTCCGATCGTGGCCGACACTTATGTTGACCGTGAGTTCGGTACCGGCGTGGTCAAGATCACTCCCGCCCACGACCCCAACGATTTCGAGGTCGGACAGCGCCACGGACTGCCCGAAATCAATATCATGAACGACGATGCCACCATCAACGCCAACGGCGGCAAGTTCGTGGGTATGGACCGCTATGAAGCGAGAAAGCAGATCGTCAAAGAACTCGAAGAGATGGGACTTTTGGTCCGCATTGAAGATTATACTCATAACGTCGGAACGCATGACCGCTGCGGCACGACTGTCGAGCCCCTGATCAAAAAGCAGTGGTTCGTCAAGATGGACGAGCTGATCAAGCCCGCTGTCAAGGCTGTCAAAGAGGGCGACATCCAGCTGATTCCCAAGAGGATGGAGAAGATCTATTACAACTGGACCGACAACATCCGTGACTGGTGCATCAGCCGTCAGCTCTGGTGGGGACACCGGATTCCTGCCTATTACTGCGACAAGTGCGGCGAAGTCGTCGTTGCGCCTGCGATGCCCGCAAAATGCCCTGTCTGCGGCGGGACACACTTTACTCAGGATCCCGACACACTGGATACCTGGTTCTCCTCCGCCCTCTGGCCTTTCTCCACACTGGGCTGGCCCGAGATGACAGAGGATCTGAAGTATTTCTATCCCACAGACGTTCTGGTCACCGGCTATGATATTATTTTCTTCTGGGTCATCCGCATGATCTTCTCCGGTTTCGAGCAGATGGGAGAGAAGCCCTTCAAGACCGTGCTCTTCCACGGTCTGGTCCGCGACGAGCTGGGCAGAAAGATGTCCAAGTCCCTGGGCAACGGCATCGATCCCCTGGAAGTCATCAGGAACTACGGCGCAGACGCCCTGCGTCTGACCCTGGTCACCGGCAACGCGCCCGGCAATGACATGCGCTTCTCCAACAGCCGTGTCGAGGCCAGCAGAAACTTCGCCAACAAGGTATGGAACGCCAGCCGTTTCATTATGATGAACATGCCCGAAGAGGGTGATCTTCCCGAGCAGATGCCCGAAGGTCTTCTTCCCGAGGACAAGTGGATCCTGTCCGGCTTCAACAATGTTGTCCGTGAAGCTACCGAAAATATGGACAAGTTCGAACTCGGCATCGCCGTGCAGAAGGTCCATGACTTTATCTGGGACGAGTTCTGTGACTGGTATATCGAGATGGTCAAGCCCCGTCTGTATGAGACCGAGGACGCTGCCAGCCACACTGCGGCTCTGTGGACTCTGCAGACTGTCCTGCAGGGCAGCCTCAAGCTCCTGCATCCCTACATGCCTTTCGTGACAGAGGAGATCTTCTGCACGATCCAGGACAAGGAGCCCTCCATCATGATCTCTGACTGGCCCGTCTGGAAAGAGGAGTTCAACTTCCCTGAAGAGGAGCAGGCCATCGAGACGATCAAGGAGGCAGTGCGCGCCATCCGTACCGCCCGCAATGAGCGCGGCGTAGCGCCTTCCCGCAAGGCCAAGGTTATCATCGTGTCGGAAGACGAGAAGATCCGCCGGATCTTCGAGGAAGACAGGCTCTTCTTCGAGCGCCTGGCCTCCGCTTCTGAACTCGTGCTTCAGGCCGGCAAGGAGGGGATCGGCGAGGGAACGGTTTCCATCGTCCTTCCTTTCGCGACAGCTTTTATCCCGCTGGCGGACCTGCTCGACATCCAGGCTGAGATTGCGAGACTGAACAAGGAGAAAAAGCGTCTCGAGGGCGAACTCAAGCGCAGCGCAGGCATGCTCCGCAACGAGAAGTTCCTCTCCAAGGCGCCCGCGGAAAAGATCGCCGCGGAAAAGGAGAAGCAGCAGAAGTACGAACAGCAGATGGCAGGTGTCATCCGCGAGCTCGAGGAGCTCTCTTCTCTGTAAAAACTCTGTTAATTACTCTGTAAATACTCTGTTTATTACTCTGTAAAATACTCTGTAAACAATGATCCTGACGGAAAGCCTCCCGTGAGGTTTTCCGCCGGGATTGTGGTCTTTAAACAGCGGAAGCAGAACACGGATTCAGACACGATCATATCAGTGACAGGATGCTGCCAGGTGCTTTATGCCGGCATTCCCGCCGGCTGATATGTCCCGGCAGGCTTTTTTACGAGGTTCGAAATGGTTAATTTTTCCGGGCTCGATTTTATTTTTCGATTTCTGCCTGTGTTTTTATTGATTTATAGTCTGGTCCCGTCCCGATACAGGGACGCGGTGCTTTTTGTTGGGAGCCTGGTTTTCTACGCATCCGGCGCCCGATTTTTTGTGCTGCTTCTCATCGCGCTTGTCTTCGTCAACTACGCGTTCGGGGATTCTTTGTGGATCATGCCCGGGATCGCCCACCGCGCCTGGCACAAAAGGCTGCTCTTTATGATCGTTGCCTTTGACGTGTTTGTACTTGTGCTCTTCAAAGTACTGGCCCTCTTTCTGGGATCATCTCTGTTCCCTCTTGGCCTCAGCTTTTTTATTTTTAAAATGCTTTCCTTCCAGGCCGACATGTACAACGGCGTGATCCAGAAGCGTCCGGATTTCTTCCAGACTGCGGCCTATTTCACCATGTTTCCCCAGGTGACCCAGGGACCGATCATGCGCTTTGAACAGGGCTGGGTCGAGAGGCCCACTAATATCAGGCGCAGGCGTGAGTTTGTCGAACGCACTTTGTCCATACAGAAAGTGGAGGACGGAATCATCTTTTTTGTCATGGGTCTGGGCATGAAGGTCCTGATCGCAGACAGGCTGGGAATCCTGTGGAACGAGATCGTCAAGATCGGCTTTGAGAGCATTTCCACCCCTCTGGCATGGCTGGGGGCCTACGGCTATTCCATGCAGCTGTATTTTGATTTCTGGGGATATTCACTGATGGCAGGCGGTCTCGGCCTGATGCTGGGCTTTCGGTTTATCCAGAACTTCACCCACCCCTACGCGGCAGGCAGCGTCTCCGATTTTTACCGCAGATGGCATGCGACACTGGGAAGCTGGTTCCGCGACTATATTTACATCCCTCTGGGAGGGAGCAGGGGAGGAGCTCTCACGACGATCCGCAACCTGATGGTCGTCTGGCTTCTGACCGGTTTCTGGCACGGAGGTACACTGAATTTCGTGATCTGGGGCCTGGTCCTGGGTCTGATCATCATATGGGAGAAGTTTGCGGTCCGGGGACTTCTGGAGAGATTTCCGCTGATCGGACACCTGCATGTGATCATTCTCATCCCTTTGACCTGGGTCATTTTCGCAGTCACAAGTCTGAAAGATCTGGGCATGTATTTCTCGCGTCTGTTTCCCTTCTTCGGAACCGGAGTCGCGGTGAACAGGGGGGATTTTCTGAAATATCTGGGGATCTACTGGCCTTTCCTGCTCTTTTCATTTGTCTTGTGCCTGCCAATCCCCTACAATATGCTGGTGTGGAAGAGAAATAAAAGTCCGGTCATTCTCTTTCTCTTTGCAGTCTTCTGGCTGAGCGTTTATTTTTCATCGATTTCCGAAGGAAATCCTTTTATGTACTTCAGCTTCTGACTGCGGCTGCCTGTATTACAGTTCCGGCTCCGCGAGGATGCCCGCACGCGCGGCATGGTAAATACACGCCCGCGGGCAGCCCCCGGGCGTGAACCCGTGCTCCGCATGGGTGCCGGACTCGCTGGCGGGTCTTGAATAAAAAACTACTGCTGCACACAAAAAACCTCTCAAAGGGGCAATGATAATGCTGAGATTTCTGTATTCGGTCGTGAAGAAGGCTCCGCTCTTCACCGCGATCCTTCTGGTCTGGCTGATCCTGACCGTTCTGGCTATTACAGGGCGCGGGCGCGCCTACAAAAATTATGCCTCCGACTACGGGAGACATCCCCTTGTCTCCGTTGTCATGCGGGGGATACACGATCATGTCATGCCCTGGACAGACACTCCTGACTCAGTGCAGACTGCATCTGCCGACGAAATGGACAACCTTGAAAAAAAGGAAAATGATGAAGCTGATTCTTCTCCGGATTCCGGAAAAGCCGGGTCCGAGGAATCTCCCGATGCTTCCGCGGAAAAGGAAAAAGAGTCTGCAGCCCCGGGGGAGGGGACTGACGGATCCGCGGACGTAAAAGATACCAAAGACGACGGAGCGGAAAAACCTGCGGAAACAGATGAGAAAAAGGGAGATGAGAAGTCTTCCGGGTCGAAGGAAAAAGACAGTAAGGATACCGGGAGCGAAGAAGCGGCCAAATCCTTAGTAGTCCCCGCCACATCCTGCAGCAAAGTAGTGCCCGCAAAGGATTACGGGGTGGCACAGGACCGCTACCTTTCTCCCAAAGGAACTGTCTACAACAAGGATACCAAAGGCCTTTTCGCTCCCAACGGGACTTATTATCCCCTTCAGGAAGTGGACAAAAGCTATTTTGAAGATGCCCTTTTCGTCGGGGATTCCCGCACGGTGGGCCTGCTCGATTACGGCGGGATGGAGTCCTTCACATCTTTTCTCGCGCGTGAATCGACCACGGTCTATGACCTGCTGAGCGACAGTGAGAAGATGGAATATTGTCCCAAGGGCAAAAAGATGTCGGAGAGAACCTTGAAGGATCTGCTGACAAAGGCAAAATTCAGGAAGATTTATCTCTCAGTCGGTGTCAATGAGCTGGGCATACCGGATACACTGGACTTCTACAAAGAGTTCCGCAAGGTGGTCAGAGAGATCAACAAAATGCAGCCTGAAGCGATCATTTATATTCAGGGTATCATGCATGTCTCGGAGTATAAGAGCAAGAAGGACCCTGTTTTCAATAACACTGCCATCGTGCAGCGCAATCAGGCGATCGCGACCCTGGCCAACGGCAGAAATATTTTTTATATTGATATGAACGGGGACCTGTGTGACCGGAACGGGAACCTCAAGGAAGATCTGACCGGAGACGGGATCCATCTGAAGGCATCAGCCTGCTCCCTCTGGTACAATTTCCTCAAAAAAAATGCCATCGTGATCCCGGATTAAAAATGCGGTTGTAATCC
>OCTX012287154.1_pt1 | contig 12007 bp, 11 predicted proteins | sample 1539691 | NCBI WGS metagenome assembly OCTX01 (sample SAMN02144231, study PRJEB22623) | gut metagenome | biome: sheep rumen | host: Ovis aries | place: New Zealand
TGACGTTCACCCCATACGCGACTACGACGTATTCGTAGGAAAGACCATGGAGTTCAAGGTTGTGAAGATCAACCAGGAGTTCCGCAATGTAGTTGTTTCCCACAAGGCTCTTATCGAGGCTGAACTGGAAGCACAGAAGAGAGAGATTATCGGTAAGCTGGAGAAGGGTCAGATCCTCGAAGGTACCGTTAAGAACATTACTTCTTACGGTGTATTCGTTGACCTCGGTGGTGTTGACGGACTCATCCACATCACAGACCTTTCCTGGGGCCGCGTAAGCGATCCGCATGAGGTGGTTGCCCTCGACCAGAAGATCAACGTGGTGATCCTCGACTTCGATGATGACAAGAAGCGTATTGCCTTGGGTCTGAAGCAGCTCACTCCGCATCCATGGGATGCTCTTGACAGTAACCTGAAGGTGGGTGACCACGTGAAGGGTAAGGTGGTTGTGATCGCTGACTACGGTGCATTCGTAGAGATTGCTCCGGGTGTAGAAGGTCTGATCCACGTATCTGAGATGTCTTGGAGCCAGCACCTGCGCAGTGCACAGGAGTTCATGCATGTGGGTGATGAGGTTGAGGCAGTGATCCTGACTCTTGACCGCGAGGAGCGCAAGATGTCTTTGGGTATCAAGCAGCTGAAAGAGGATCCATGGGAGACCATCGAGAGCAAATATCCTGTTGGCAGCAAGCACACTGCACGTGTTCGTAACTTCACCAACTTCGGTATCTTCGTTGAGCTGGAGGAAGGTGTTGACGGTCTGATCCACATCAGCGACCTGTCATGGACCAAGAAGGTAAAGCATCCTTCAGAGTTCACACAGGTAGGTGCAGAGATCGAGGTTGTGGTACTGGAGATCGACAAGGAGAACCGTCGTCTGTCTCTCGGTCACAAGCAGCTTGAGGAGAATCCTTGGGATACTTACGAGACTATCTATACTCCGGGCAGCATCCACACCGGTAAGATCACTGAGATCATGGACAAGGGTGCCGTGATCGCTTTGAACGAAGGTGGTGAGGGCTTTGCTACTCCGAAGCACCTTGTAAAGGAAGACGGTAGCCAGGCACAGCTTGGTGAGGAACTGAGCTTCAAGGTGATTGAGTTCGTGAAGGAGACCAAGCGTATCATCCTCTCTCACAGTCGTACCTTCGAGGATGCTAAGGATGAGCCGAAGAAGGCTCCTCGTGCTAAGCGTGCACCGAAGAAGGAGGAAGCTCCTGTGATCAACAACGTAGCCGCTGGTACTACCCTGGGTGATCTGGATGCTCTCGCTGAGCTGAAGGCTAAGTTGGAGAAGGGCGAGTAATCATTCGCCTGTGGGGGTTCCCCACTCCACCTTATTATATTATAGGCATGTCTGATTTCAGGCATGCCTATTTTCTTTGCATCTGACTGTTCCGAATGCCATAAACAAGAAAAGTTACAGAAATATTGAAGTTTTTTGTTAAAGCTTGCAAAAAAGGAATACAACCTATGAAGAAAAAGTGTAACTTTACCGCCAAATATTTATCTATAGTATTAACTAAAATCAAAAAAGAACATGAAGAAAGTATTTTTGATGGCTATTGCAGCTGTCGGTATGACATTTGCAAGCTGTGGTAACAAACCCGCTCAGGCTCCCATTGAGGAAGCAGTTGATTCAACAGAAGTAGCATTGGAAGAGGCTAACGCCGCTGCTGATGAAGTGATTGCCCAGTTAACCGACGCTACCGATGCCGGTACAATCCAGACCGCTCTTGAGACTGTGAAGGCAAAGGTTGCTGAGTTCCTCGCAAAGAATCCAGAGATCGCTAAGGAGTATCTGGCAAAGGTTCAGAAGTTCTTGGCTGAGAACGCTGACAAGATCAAGGGTCTGGTTGCTGGTAATGCCGCTGTAGCTGGTCTGCTCGACACCGTAAGTGCTATTCCAAGTGAGAGCGTTGACGCTTTGCTGAACGCTGGTGATGCTCTGAAGGGCCTGGGTATCGATGCCGCTTCTCTGGCTGGTAAGGCTGTGGATGCTGCTGGCGATGCTGTAGAGAATGCCAAGGACGCTGCTGTTGATGCCGTAAAGGACGCCAAGGATGCTGCTGTTGACAAGGCCGCTGGTGCTGTGAACGATGCAAAGGACAAGGCTGGTGAGGCTATTGACAAGGCTGCTTCCGATGCCAAGAAGAAGTTAGGTCTCTAATTGACAGGATCAACCTCATAAAAAAAGCTCCCGAATCCGGGAGCTTTTTTATTTATCATCTTTCATCTTTCATCTCTTATCTCTTATCTAATCCTGTCCATCGACCTCACAAGGGCTTCGTCTGCCAGGATTCCCTTTCGTGCCAGGATATAAAGCAACAGGGCAACGAAAGGAAGAAAGGCTATCACCTCGAAATGGAAGGTGGCCTGCAAATCATCTCCTAATGTCAGGGCGTAAAAGACATAAAAGGTGTACCACAATACCATCAGTAGAATGTTCAACAAGCAAAGCTTGGCCTGCACCTTGCGGTTCTTATAAAGGAAGATAGCAGCAATGGTAATCGGACAAGTCAGCAGGAGCAGGAGGAAAAGAACCCACACGGAGAAGTCATGTCCGCTTGGGATAACCACCCAGAGATTATATACCGGCATGTCAACCCCCATTCCCGTTGGTACAAAGGTACCTATCGGGAGACAAAGACAGATGGTTGTCACGATGAGGGCCAGAAGCAGGTATAGAGTCTGTTTGCGCTGTATCATCAGTTCTGGTTCTCCTTTGACGGGTCGCGATAATAGACATTTCCCTCGATAAACTCCTGGGTAGCCAGCAAGGTGGCCTTCGGCAGTTTCTCGTAGTAACGGGAGATCTCAATCTGCTCACGGTTCTCGAAGACCTCTTCCAGAGAGTCGTTATAGGAAGCGAACTCAGCGAGCTTCTTACTCAGATCCTGCTTGATCTCCACGGAGATCTGATTCGCTCTCTTGGCAATGATAGCCACACTCTCATAGATGTTACCAGTGTCTTTACAGAGATCCATGATGTTACGGGTAACGGTGTTTACCGGTGCTTTTGATTTCTTGTAATCCATATTCTTGATATTTATACTTTATTCGTCATCTCTGTTATCACCGATGTTCTTCTTACATACGGCGATGAATTTCTCTGCCATCTCACGGTTCTTGCTCTCAGGGTATTCGTTGATGAAGCCGTAGCATTCATCCTCAGCATCGCGATAGCGTTCCAGTTTCTTGGATTCCACACTCTGCTGAGCCAGACCGAATTTGCTCTTCATGATCAGCAGGGCAAATTCCTCACGCATGGAGCTATAGGGATAATCCTTCAAGGCATTCTGTGAAGTCACGATGCATGCCTCATAGTTGGAACCGCCCGTCAGACAGTTACCGAAATAAGGACCGAGATTATAATACAGCTGGGCTGAGAGCAGTTCCTTTTTCACCAGCTTGTCTTGTAAGTCAAACAGTCGCTGCTGGGCTTTCCGCTTTAAGGTAGCCTCGGGATAGAGATCCAGGTATTCCTGATAGGCGGTGATGGCGTTGACAGTTGCTGTCTGGTCAAGACGTGGCTCAGGCGTACTCATAAACAAGCTCTCACCGGCATAGAAAGAAGCCATCTCGGCATAATGGCCCTTCGGGTAGGTCTGATAATACTTCTTAAATCCCATCGAAGCAGCCTCGAAGTCACCATTGCAATATTCTGCCATGGCAAGCATGTACAGACATTCTTGCGCGTTATCCGTTCCTTTCTGGATGGTTACCAGTTCTTCCAACAGGGTGATGGCCTTGACGTATTTCCCATTAGCGAAACACTCCTTGGCATATTCATATTTGAAATTGTAGTCCTGCGACTTATAAACCTTGTTGAACTCGTTGGCACAACCAGTAAGGAGCATGACTGTACAAATACTTACAAGTATCTTCTTCATTTTACGCATTTTGAATTGCAAAATTACACATATTTCCACTAATAACAAAGGCTGCAAGGGGATTTTTAGCAAAAAATGACTATACATTAGTTCTTTTTAGTATTTTTCTTTGCTTTGTGCTCGTTTATACGTACCTTTTACTCCGTTGAAGGTACTTGCACTCGACAAAGCAAAAAAAACTTATTTTATTTTGCTTTGTGCTCGTTTATACGTACCTTTGCAAATATGGAGTTTAAACTAACATCAAAATATCAGCCGACGGGTGATCAACCAGAAGCCATTCGTGAGTTGTGCGAGGGTGTTAACCGAGGTGACAAATCACAGGTATTACTCGGCGTAACTGGGTCTGGTAAGACCTTTACCATCGCGAATGTCATTGCCCAGGTCAAGAAACCCACACTCATTCTCAGTCATAATAAGACACTGGCAGCCCAGCTGTATGAGGAGATGAGGGGATTCTTTCCAGAGAATGCCGTGGAATACTACGTGTCATATTATGACTATTATCAGCCCGAGGCCTATCTGCCGCAATCTGATCTCTATATAGAGAAAGATCTTGCCATCAACGAGGAGATAGACCGGCTACGCCTGTCTGCTGTCTCTTCCCTACTCTCGGGTCGCCGTGATGTAGTTGTTGTCTCTTCTGTTTCCTGCATCTACGGCATGGGGGGGCCGGTGGCCATGGCCAACAGTGTGATCACCATCAAGAAAGGACAGGTTCTCAATCGTAACGCCTTCCTTCGCCGATTGGTGGATGCTTTGTATGTGCGCAACGACATTGAACTAAAGCGCGGAAACTTCCGGGTGAAAGGAGATACCGTTGACGTGTTTATGGCATACAGCGACCATGTACTGCGGGTGACATGGTGGGATGATGAGATTGACGGCATCGAGGAATTGGATTCTGTCACCTACCATCGCCTGGCTTCGTTCGAGGAATATCAGATCTATCCCGCAAACCTGTTCGTCACCTCCAAGGAACAGACCGAACAGGCCATCCGTGCCATTCAAGATGATCTCGTGAAACAAATAGATTTCTTTAATGAGATGGGTGATCCCCTTAAGGCACAGCGCATTAAGGAACGCGTAGAATATGACATGGAGATGATCAAGGAGCTGGGACATTGCAGTGGTATCGAGAACTACTCCCGTTACTTCGACGGCCGCAAGGCAGGACAACGCCCCTACTGTCTGTTTGATTTCTTTCCTGAGGATTTCCTTCTGGTGATCGATGAGAGTCATGTGAGCGTACCGCAGATCAGTGCCATGTATGGAGGTGACCGTGCACGAAAGACCAACCTGGTGGAATATGGTTTCCGCCTTCCAGCAGCCTTCGACAACCGTCCTCTGAAGTTCGAGGAGTTCAAGGAACTGACCCATCAAGTAATCTATGTGTCGGCCACTCCTGCGGATTATGAATTGAATGAAGCAGAAGGTGTGGTTGTGGAACAGTTGATCCGTCCTACAGGACTCTTAGACCCGGAGATTGAGGTTCGTCCCAGTGAGAACCAGATTGATGATCTGCTGGATGAGATCGTCACCCGCAGTCATCGCGGTGAACGTGTCCTGGTGACCACCCTGACAAAACGGATGGCGGAGGAGCTGACAGAGTATCTGTTGAACCACGATGTCAGGGCCAACTATATCCACAGTGATGTAGCCACACTCGATCGTGTAAAAATCATGAGCGACCTTCGCAGTGGTGTCTTCGACGTACTGGTGGGTGTGAACCTCCTCCGTGAGGGTCTCGATCTGCCTGAAGTGTCGTTAGTAGCCATTCTCGATGCTGACAAGGAAGGATTCCTCCGCTCCCACCGTTCCCTTACGCAAACAGCAGGTCGTGCCGCCCGTAATGTCAACGGGAAGGTAATCATGTATGCAGACACGATCACACAGAGCATGCAAATGACGATTGATGAAACTGCGCGTCGCCGGGCCAAACAGATGAAGTACAACGAGGAACATGGCATCACTCCACAACAGATCGTGAAAGCTATTACCCAAGGCGGCTTGGTACAACCAACTCAAGAGACCGTAAGCAAGAAAGGCGAGGTGAAGGCATACACTCCGTATATAGAACCTGATCCGATGGCTGTAGCCGCTGATCCCATCATCAGGAAGATGTCACAAGAACAGTTACGTAAGAGTATTGACAATACCACGAAGCTCATGAAGCAGGCAGCAAAGAACCTCGACTTTATACAGGCAGCCCAGTATCGTGATGAAATAATCCGTCTGCAGGAATTGTTAGAAAAATAAACCGAATCGAGATATGACAATAATTATCGGATTACTTATCCCCTTGTTGGGAACCGTGTTGGGCTCAGCATCCACAGGAAAGCACACCAACCTCAGTACGATTGGCTTTGCCATCGGCTTCGTACTGATGATGGTGCTTGATGTGGTGATGGGATAGGAACTACGGCTTTTTGAGTGCGATATGATAGTTGTAATATCGTTTGTTGCCCGTCACCTCTTCGAGGACTTTCACAAAAGGTGGGAAATGAATCTCTTCCTGAGCAGCCACCCCTTTGGTCTCTAAGATCACCAGGTTGTCAACAGGCTCAAGGTAAGTGTCGATTTCAAAGAACTGACCTTTCCAGATAAAACACCTGCGCAGCTTGTGGATAGTCTGGCGATAGGGATCAGCCTGCTGGAGCATCTGCTCATAGAGGTTGTTATCCACTTGTCGTTCGGTCTCTATCACCTCTGTCTCGGAGATGCGTTTCTTGGAACGATGCACATTCACCACCTTTCCTCCACTCCATTCCCTGCGACGAAGACGGACTTCGCAACCCGGCTCTGCGACTAGATAGGTTTGGGTAATCATGCTCTCTGAACATTCCGGGATTTCATCCGTCAGCTCCACACGGAAGATCCGCTCCTCCTGTACTGGTTGAGGAAGTCCCACCACATTGGCAATCTCCTTGATGACACGGTTCAGTTTCTTTTCAAAATCATCATGGTTATTGATCACACGGAGATGCGGATGGCCCGTCCATGCCTTGATCACTTTCTTATCAAGCTCACGGGCGATGCGCAGTCCTTCTTCATTTGCCTGTTCATAACGGGTGGAATTGGTGGCCGTGGTATAATACTGTTCAGCACCATCGGCAGCACTCACCAAATGCAGCACGGCATCATAACGTTCAAACAAATCACTGGGACGGCATCCGGCCATGGCCGTAATCTCCTCCCATTCCTCGGGTTTGATATAGGCAGAGATATCCATCGTACCCCGATCACATACAATCAGTACAGGCTTTGTGCATACTTCTGCCAGTCGCATGAACGAATCCTCCAAAGCCAGTTGTGTCTCCAAGATGGCCCGTTCGCCTTGGTAATATAATGCACGGTTGGGTGTCAGGTAGTTCCACCCAGCCGTACTATAGATGGTGGGCACTTCCGGCACATTAAACACTTTGTATCCAAAGCTGGAGAAATACTCCGTGATTTTCACCAATGCCGTTGTCTTACCAGCACAGGGACCACCCGTTAATACAATTTTCGTGATGTTATTCATGATGGGAAACGATTATACAGTGGGTTTCGCCTTGTGCATGCGGAAGCCATAGACACAGACCACCAGGAAACAGATCAGTGGAAGGATAAACGAAGCATTCGTAGCTGGGAAGGAACCGAAGACCGTTCCTCTGTCGATAATCGACGCCTGCAGTGGAGGCAGCACCGATCCTCCAAGGATGGCCATGATCAAGCCAGCTGCACCAAACTTGGCATCATCGCCCAAACCGTCCAATGCAATACCATAGATGGTGGGGAACATCAGTGACATACAACCACTGACAGCCACCAGGCAATACACGCCATAACGGTTCTGGAAGATGATCACACCCACGGTAAACACCATTGCGAGGATAGCGAAGATCCCAAGCAACTTAGCTGGTTTCAGATATTTCATCAGGTAGGTGGCGATGAAACGAGAGCAGATAAAGAAAAGCATCGCATAGATATTATACTGCTGTGACAACACCTCTGCGCTCCGCTCGTCCATTCCCTCAGCCATGAAAACACGTGTACCATATTGGATGATAAATGTCCAGCACATGATCTGCGCACCCACATAAAAGAACTGAGCAATCACTCCTTCACGGTAGTATTTTAAGGAGAAGATTCGCTTCAGTGTAGGCAGGAAGTTGATCTCCTTACTCTGATCACCGTTCTTCGGCATCTTCGTGAAGAAGATGATACAGAACATCACGGCAATGACCAGTCCGATGAGCAGGTAAGGAGCTATCAACACTGACAGGTCGGCGTTCTTCAACACCTCAAAGTCAGCCTCATTCAACGACAATCTCTCCTCACTACTCATGGGATTCAGTTTAGCCTGGATAAAATTCATGGCCACAAACATGCCGATAATCGACCCGCAAGGGTTGAAACACTGTGCCATGTTCAGTCGTCTGGTAGCCGTTTCCTCACTTCCCATCGTCAGGATATACGGATTACAGCTGGTCTCCAGGAACGACAGTCCGCATGTCATGATGAAATAAGCCACCAGGAAGCATCCATACACCCCAATACCTTTTGCGGGGAAAAACAGCAGGGCACCGATGGCATACAGGGCCAGTCCCATAAGCACACCTGCCTTATACGAATACTTTCGGATGAACATCGCTGCAGGATAGGCCATGGCGAAATATCCGCCGTAGAAGGCTACCTGCACCAACGCACCTTCGGTGACGTTCATGCGGAAGATTTTGGAGAACGCCTTCACCATCGGGTTGGTGATGTCATTGGCAAATCCCCACAGGGCAAAACAGAAAGTCACGAGGATGAACGGTATGAGATAGCTCACACCGTCCTTTGAGATCAGAGATTGTTTGTTGTTACTCATATTGAATTATTTATACAATGGTCCAAAGTTTGCACAGGCACGATAGTCGGCACCCTCCTTATCCATGCCAAAGGCATTCCATGCGGCAGGACGGAAGATATCCTGATCAGCGACATTATGCATGCATACCGGTATTCTCAGGATGGAACACAGGGTGATGATGTCAGCACCGATATGACCATAAGCAATGGCACCGTGGTTTGCCCCCCAGTTGTTCATCACAGAGTACACATCCTTGAAGGCATCCTTCGTGGGATCCAGTCGCGGTGCGAACCATGTGGTGGGCCATGTCGGATCGGTACGTTTGTCGAGGATATCATTCACCTCAGGATCCAGAGAAACCGTCCATCCCTCTGCCAGCTGCAGCACGGGACCTAAGCCCTGAACAAGGTTGATGCGCATCATCGTCATCGGCATACCTCCATCAGTGAGGAAATGTGAGGAGTAACCACCGCCACGGAAATAATCACGATCGGCTGGCATCCAACTGGTAGCTTTCAAACAGGCCTCCATATCGTTGTCGGTCAGTTCCCAATGTGATTTCATCGTAGGCTGTCCCTTCTCATCACGCATGGCACCTGTAGCATCGAGGGTGGTAGCACCACTGTTGATCAGGTGAATGAATCCCTGTGCGGCAGCACCGCTGAGTTCCTTTCCTGTCACACGCTTCACGGCCTCCGGACTCCAGTAGGTACGGATATCTGAGAACATCACGCCCTTATTGGTGATGAGATGTCCGAAGAGCATCGACATTCCATTCAGGAAATCATTCTCCGTGGCAAGGATATTCGCTTCGCGCGGACCATTCCAGTCGAAAGAGGTACACATCATCGACTCAGGGAAGTCGAAGTTCGGCTTATAGTCAGTCCACTGACGCTGTCCTTGTACACCGGCGGCGATGGCATTATGTCCGATAGCTTCTTCCTTATAGCCCATCTCGAGCAGTTTCTTCGATCCGTGCATCAGGTCGCGGATGATCATCATCGTCTTCACGGTGAAGGCCCAGTCCTCATCTTTCTCCTCACGGTTCTTACCCTTTCCTTTACCGTTGAAGGTTGTCATCGGCGTACCTGGGAAGAGCGGACGGTCTTCGTTATAGTCATGTCCCTCATTGGGCTTGCAGTATTTCTCCACCCACTGCATGGCTTTCTCAAACTCCTCAGGGTCGAAGATGTTGAAATCTACACGACGAAGGATTTCCACCAACGACACATATTCAGTACGCATACCCAGATATTGCTGTAGGAAGTCAGCGTTCACGATACTTCCCGCAATACCCATGCAGGTGTTTCCTAACGAGAGGTACGACTTCCCGCGCATGGTGGCCACAGCCTGAGCCGAACGGGCAAAGCGCAAGATCTTCTCTGCGACATCGGCAGGGATGGTGTTATCGTCCAAATCCTGCACATCATGTCCATAGATGCCAAAGGCAGGCAGTCCTTTCTGAGCATGTGCTGCCAGAACAGCAGCAAGATAGACAGCACCTGGACGTTCCGTACCATTAAATCCCCATACTGCTTTCGGATAATACGGGTTCATGTCCATGGTCTCTGAGCCATAGCACCAGCAGGAGGTCACGGTAATGGTCGCCCCTACCCCTTCGCGTTCAAACTTCTCCGCACAAGCGGCACTTTCACCGACGCGTCCGATGGTAGTATCGCTGATCACACACTCAACAGCACTGCCGTCACCGTTCTTCAGGTTACTCTCGATTAATGTTTTCACAGCCTTGGCCAGAGCCATTGTCTTCTCTTCCAGGCCTTCGCGGATACCGCCCTGCCTACCGTCTATCGTAGGGCGGATTCCAATTTTAGGATACTTTGTCATTGTTATTAGTAGATTAATAATTTGAATTATAGAAATGTAGAATATTCAAGGTTAGAGGCCACACCCCTTCCCTTGGGTGGGAGGGGAGTGTCAAGCGGTGTATATCCTTATGCCAAGCACTTCGTGGTAATCATACTTGTTATTATCACTTGAAACTTGTTACTTTTCACTTGTTGATATTCACTTGTCACTCTTCTCCCGAGAACTGTTTGATTCGTTGTTCTTCCGCTAACTTACAGATCAGGAGTTTCCCGTCCTGCTCCGCAATGATGTAGCCGTCAAGTCCCTGGACCACCACACGTTGTTGGTTCTGGGTATGGACGATACAGTTATGGGTATCGAACAGGAAGACATTCTCCCCGATGATACTGTTACCATAGAGGTCACGTTTCGTCTGCATCATCAGCGATCCCCAAGTACCTAAGTCACTCCATCCGAAGTCGGCAGGACACACAAAGATCTCCTCCGCTTTCTCCATGATAGCATAGTCAACGGATATGTTCTCACACTGCGGGAAGCGTTTGTCGATTTCCTCCTGTTCCTGAGGGGTGCCATAGATCGGCAGCAGATTCTCGAACACCTTGTTGATTGCCGGACTATACATCCTGAATGCATTCACAATGGTACTCACGCTCCAAATGAAGATTCCTGCGTTCCAGAAATAACTCTTATTACGGATATATTGCAAAGCGGTGGCGTGGTCGGGTTTCTCACGGAAGCTATCCACTCGGAAGATCTCCTTGTTGCGCGGACTGCTCGTAGAGAGGTCGGCTTGGATATAGCCATAACCTGTTTCAGGACGAGTGGGCTTCATACCCAAAGTGATGATGGCATCGGTTTCACCCGTGAACTTCATGCACTGTTCCACCACACGACGGAACTCCTGGGTGTTCATCACCACATGGTCACTGGGGGTCACCACCACGTTGGCCTTGGGATCTTTGGCTTTGATACGCCAGCTGACATAGCAGATGCAGGGTGCAGTATTGCGGCGACAGGGTTCGCAGAGTATGTTTTCAGCAGGTACTTCGGGCAACTGACGACGCACGATGTCGGCATAGTTCTTGTTCGTCACCACCCATACGTTCTTGGGATCACAGATTCCGGAAAAGCGGTCGAGCGTAAGCTGCAGTAACGATCTGCCTACTCCCAACACATCAATGAACTGTTTGGGACAGTCGGAGGTGCTCATCGGCCAGAACCTACTTCCTACTCCCCCCGCCATAATCACCAAATGATTATTTTTCTGAGCCATAAATAATTGATCTTTACTATCGGTTCGCAAAGATAGTCATTTTATCCGACACCCACAAACTTTTGAAGGGATAATTTGGTGGTGATAAGAAATGAACCCATGAAATAAGTCAACTGTTTTCTCAACATCACACTATGTCACCGAAGACTTTTCCGCTATAATTTATTCTTGATGTGC
>OCTX012257708.1_pt1 | contig 12003 bp, 9 predicted proteins | sample 1539691 | NCBI WGS metagenome assembly OCTX01 (sample SAMN02144231, study PRJEB22623) | gut metagenome | biome: sheep rumen | host: Ovis aries | place: New Zealand
GTCATCGTGTTCCCGTCGGAGGAACTTGACATCTACGGACGTGCAAGGCGTCTGCAGGGCGATACAGAGACTTACGAGCAGATAGGTTCCATTGACTATTTCTATATATATATAAATGGTATTATCTCTGCACCTTCCGTCAATGCAGAGACAGGTAAGGAAGAGCGCGGCTGGGAGCTAAGGATAACCGACTGGGGTAAACTGGAGACCGCACAGGGACGCGACGAGAAGATGAGCGAAAGCGAGTGGTTCTCTTATTCGCAGATCAATCAGGTTGTCACCTTCCTCAAAGAGATTGCCATGAAGGATGGTTCGTCGTTCCGCAACCTCATACTGAACCACAAGAACCTGACCGGCGTAGCCACCAGTGAAGAACTGTCGCCGATAGACAGCGACACGATGGTGGCAACGCCCGGCTACGTGGAGAAGTTCTATCTGTCTAAAATCCACGACGACATTGCCAAAGGGCGCATCACTTTCGAGAAAGGACTGGAGTTTCTGACTACACTGATTAGCGTAGATGCAGATGGCAATAAGGCTCGCGAGGGATTCTTGGACGGACTTGGCATCTTCATGGATGCCAATCGCGGGCTTATCGAGGCCGACGGCATGAATATCCGTGGCTTTATGCGGGTGATGGAACTTATCATCAACCGCCTGCAGCTGATGGAGAGCGACTACTCGTTCACCGAGGGTGACACCACCGAGCGAGTGGACTTCAGCAACGACGGGCAGCGCATGGTGCTGACCATGCACAAAGAGCATGACAACGACCATACACCGTTCTATCCTGGCGACATACTCTATGCCAAGGTGAACGACCTGCTGGACCACGGCACTTACTACACTTGCTGGGTGCGCGTCATCAGCGTAGATCAAGCCAACAACACCATCAAGGTTGCTCCTTACCCCGCACTCAAACAGAGTGGAGCACTATACGTGCCTGGCGGCAAGAACTTCACATTCATTGGTACGGAGATTGACGATGCCGACTTTACCGAGGAACTGCAGCACGACTATGCGCTATATTCAGACGGCTATGAGAAGATAGTGAACCTGACACGCCACGGCAATGTAGCCGATGGCTTGCTGGACGGTGACGATCCGTCGTCTTACAGCGACGACGTGAAGAAGAGCCAGTTGGGTCGTCAGCAGGCATGGGTGCTCTCTACCACCGACAAGCGCCTGTCGTTCTTCTGGAATGTTGACGAGCCGATAGTGCGCGACGAGAACTATGCGCTATGCCTTGGCATATTGCCCGATTTGGCTAACCTGCCATCGACACGAGACAAGTCAATGCCGAGCCTGTATGTCAACACCATCTTCTATGACCATCAGCATGCCGCCAACTATCCCGCCAAGGTTGTCAAGGAGGACAGGGGTGTCTGGGTTCTGCCCGACAGCAGCATACCGCGGCCTGCAGCCGACTACGACGGTCAGCAGATTTTCGAGCCTTATCATTTCCGCACCTTTACCAATGTCACCTGGCGCACCTATCGCGACAACCCGCAGTATGCAACGCTCACCGACGAGCAACTGCGCCAGAAGATGATGCAGGAATACAAGGTCGATTTGGAGATTAGCCGTGCATGGAACTACGGTGCCTTGTGGGAATGTCTGGTTGACGGCACGACGCAGGAACCTACGTGGGAGTGTACCGACTGGCAGGCTATTGGCGGCGATATGGTTTACTACTGCGAAATCCTGTCATCGGCAGGCAGCCGGTTCCGCAATGGCAACGTTGACACCATCCTTACGATGTCGGTGCGGTTCGGACAGGAGGATATCGCGGACAGAGTGAAATACCCCATTCGCAGTGTAGAGTGGAAGCGCAAGACTGGGTGGGATGACGTGGAAAAGACTTTCGTGCAGACACCCGAAGACCGCAACTGGCAGCCCAACTATACGGACGCAGGACGGCTGTCGGTGCTCATCCTGCGCCGGGATATGGGCAACGGATGGATGACCGACTACCGCCGTGCCGCCTTCGAGTGTACTGTCAGCAACGGCGAGGACGAGCCTCTGTCGGCAATGAGGATGATATTGTAGAAACCAACATAAAAAACAAAGATATATGATTAAAAGTGTAACAACCGAGAGCTATCAGAACTACGATGGGCTTACGCTTGCCGCCGACATTACCGTCATTGGCGGCAGTACACGTCAGATATTCAATGTCGGCACTCAGACCTACGAGGACGACCGCCGGCTGGTGCCATGTATTCTGTATGCCGACATGGCGGGCAGGGACCCCTCCAATCCTGAATCTGTCATTGGGCTGAGTGGCATTGAGTGGTACTCGGACAATCCAGATAATCCCGATGCGCTCATTGAGGATATTAGGATAGTCAATCCTTCATCAACCATCCTTGACGATGTGGACGTGATTGACCCCGAGACGGGCGAGGTGACGCACGAGGCTGCATGGCGTTCCTACGACTACCTTATCAGCGACGGTGTGCCGACGCATCAGTGGTGCGCTGACGTTCCAGTCGGTGCGCTGATTGTCCGGAAGAACATTCCTGCCAGGACGTCCATGTCCGTCTATGCGGTTATCAAGTCCGTTGATCCACGATTCCAGAGTGAAATCCGCATCACACGTTTCAAGAACTTCACCACCGAGGCTTTCGACGATTCAAGTGTGAAGATGGAAGGTTCGTGGGGCAGTCAGATAGTGTTCGACCCCTTTGCCGTGCCAGAGCCCACCACCCAGGACGGCGATGCACTGGAAGAGCCGTGGCTTCGCACGGTGAGCGTACACATGAACGGTGTGGATGGTGTCATTCCTGCGGCAGAGTCCTGCTACCAATGGCTGATTGGTGACGAGAACGCGCCGTCGGGCTACCGTAAGTTCACGGAGCTGGAGAAGAAGGTGCTTGGCATCAGCGATGACACCGTGGCAGACCTGACGATTGACATCCGCTGCATACAGGGTGAGATGCTTTTGCGCTGCTATGGTTGTCGATTGGCCGATGGTGACGAGTGGACCGACCCGACGGCAGAACTGAACCCGTTCTACGATACGGCTGTTGCCGTTCGGTATAACGAGACTATACGCTGTGCGCCCGTTTGCCGTGGCGGAGCCGACCAAGGCTATGCGATGAGCACACCAAGCAAGTGGGATATGAGATATATGTATGCCAACAAGCCAGTGGCCGACGGCAAGCGTTCGTTCTTCCGCAACAACTGGAAAGGGCAGGATATCCATACCCGCGAGAAGTTCTCGCTGGGCGCAAGTCCAAGCCTCTCTTTCCTTCCCTGCGACTATAATATAGGCTATGGCGACGGCTATACCGTAGGTGCCGACGTGGCAGTCTATGGCGGGCATAAGCCAGTAACATGCGACGGCAAGGTTGTCGTTGACGATCAGGGCATGGTGGTAATCAGTGCAACATACGAATAACTAAACGATAGGAGAAAAGACTATGTATTTTTTGATTGAAAGAAACAAGCTCCCACAGAATCGCCACTACGAACTGATGCCCGACGGGCGAGCCATTGTCAGTGGCAGGGAGGCACGAATGCTTGGCACTATCGAAGGTGCCACGGTAGTCATGGACGCAGCAACGCTGGAGCGGATGCGCAAGAATCCGGGTAAGTAACTTTTTTAACTAACGCAAAACGAAGCATTATGAATAACAACACAGCCAATGCCGGTATCGTGATTTCCGGCCTGATAGACGGAACAACCATCGCCTACACCGTAATGGCGGTAAATGCGAACGGTGCAAACACAACACTTGTGCAGCACTATAACGAGAGTACCATCAACCCCGACTGGGCTGACATCTACCAGCATGGTAGCGAAACCGACAAGCAGAGCCTGCCCCGCGTCATCATCAAGGCCACCGACACCTCCACCCAGCAACCGCTCGACGGGGGTGTGAAGATAGTGGCCGTAAGATACAACGGCTTTGAGGTTGAGTTCGGCGATGATGGCATTTCTGATAATGTGATGCCTGGCATGCTGAAGAAGGAGACGGTGACGTTCGGCGGAGTTACCCGCGATTGCGTGACGTTCATCGGCAACCCCGCAGCGGGCGACCCTGGCACGCATACCGACCAGATGGAGTTTGACGGTTATGTGATGACCGACAGTGGACGAGTGGACTTCCACGGACTGCTTATCCCGATAGAGATTTTCGAGGTAACGGCTACTGACGAGGGTTACAGTGCCGTGCTGTTCACCCCTGAGGGCGACCAGAACATCATGGCGGCCAACGGAAGCACCAAGCGCACGGTGTCTTTGTATAAGGGTGTGGCAGAAGTAACCGACGGTTCCAACTATGCCGTCAAGTGGTTTGACATCACTGGTGCCAGCGAGGTTCCTCTGGTCAATGGCGTCGGTGGCATCACCATTACCACTTCTGACGCCAGCAAGCCTGCAGGCGACACGATACAGATTGGAGCCGATGCGGTGAACAGCAGCATGACCTTCGTGGCAAGGATATACAAGAAGTCAGACCTGAACCAGGACGGCACGATTCCTGCTGGTGCGCAACCCGTTGCGTCCGACACCGACATCACCTACGACTTCTCAGACCCCTTCCAGATTCGGTGGATTATCCGTGACAGCACGTCGGGTACGGGTGTCGAGGTTGAATGTGAGCGCGGTCAGTTGCCACGCTTCGAGCTGCGCAAGAACTGGACGAGGTATTTCTTCCCGAAGGTGTACAACTCCGAGGGTGACGTAGCCGACAACAAGGTGGCATGGACGTTCAACTTCGACAATGCGGTGGATGGCACAACCATTGAAGACATGCCCACATACAGCAACTACTTTGTCATCGCATATACCGACGTCATTACTCCGCAGGGCCGTCGCAGCATCATTGCTCATGCCCAGGCTAATATCACATTATAATTAAACATGGAAACAGCAGGCAGTATTCTTATCAGCGGTATCATCGACGGCGAGAACGGCACCAACGGCTACAACACAGCCGTGGTGCAGCTGTTCCGTCGCTACACGCCGACACAGGCAGCGCCAACTCCGGCGCTGCCCAACGGCGCGTTGACCTATACGTTCAGCACGGGAAAACTGGCGGGCTCTTACTTCAACGGGTGGAGCCAGGACATGCCGAGTGCGGCGAGCGGCGGGAAACTGTTTGTCACGATGGCTACTGCCCGCTCGCAGGAGGCTACGGACAGCATTGCCGCGAACGAGTGGTCAACTCCCGTGGAGTATGTGTCCGACGGAACGAACGGCGAGCCGGGCATCAGTCAGGCGCCCGTCATTATCTACAAGCGTTCAGCAACACAGCCAACCGACAAGCCTGCCGACGGCGCGAAGTATTACTTCAAGGCCGTTGGCAGCACCAAGGCTGGTTCGCTGGTGGGGACGCTGAACGGATGGAGCACCGCTATTCCCGCCAACACCAACGGACTGCCCTGCTGGACGCGACAGGCTACGGCGGTGGCCCCAGCCACTGCCGACTACGACGAAATAGCCGCGTCGGAGTGGAGCGACCCTGCCACGAAGCTGGTGGAGGACGGAGCAGAAGGCGTAACATACGCTCTTGTTCCGAGTGTGTCGAGCGTTGTCAAGAAGAAGGATGGCTCGTACTCTGTCAGCGTTGTGAGCTGTACCCGTCAGAAGAACGTGGGTGGCACGATAACCAACAACACCACGGACGGCACTATTACCTGCCGTATTGATGGCGGCAATGAAGTGTCCTACACTAACAACGACGAAATTCCTGTCAGCATTTTCGCGAAGTCCGTCCAGTTTATCTTCAAGGTGGATGATGTGACGGTTGATACGAAAACCGTTCTCATGATTGTGGACGGCAAGGACAATGTTGAGTACAAGATTTCTCTTGCTGGCAGTGTGCTTGCCCACGACCCGAACACGGGCAAGCTGATTGTGAGCATCAAGGGAAGGGTGTATAAGGTGGAGGGCGACACGACTACGCCATATACGGATCTGACTAAGGAAGACTTGTATCTGTATTTCGAGGATGCCGTTGGCGACGAGGACGATGTGCCGAAAGATAAATTCAATGTTTCGGGCAACGGGTTCACGACAACCTATCACAACGGAGACAATTATTCGGGTGAGCTTTTCTTTGGTGCGCAACTCTGGCTCGGCGGTAAAGTTGTAGCCCGCGAAAGCATACAGGTGGTAAAGTACGGCACCAACGGCCAGAGCATTACTGGGCACACGGGTCGATTCTTCTACTATGCAGGCGACTATAGCGGAACTCCCGCCGATTACGCTATGCAGGAAACGCAAGGACCTTACGCGAAGGTGACCAACGGGACTACTGTAGAGTTCTGGATGCTCGACTTCAAGGGAGTGGAACCTGCGTCGTTCCCTGCCCGTGCCACCGAGGCGCCTTCAGACCAATCTACGCAGTGGACGAAGATGTCGTCTCAGCAGCAGTATTACATTGCCCGTGCCTTCTTCGGACCGTATGCGCACTTCGGATCGTTCATCATCAACGGCGACTGGATGATTTCGCAGTTCGGCGTGCTTTACGACGCCATCGGCGGTGCTCACGCCATCGACAGCGATACTGCCAGTTGGAACCGCTACAACAAGGATAATGCCTACACCAAGTTCTTACCAGACTATCCGAACTCGTCGCAGCATGGTGCCATTAACTTCTGCCCCAACTTCGCCGTTGACGGCAAGACGGGAAAGACCTACCAGAACGATGCGTATATCCGTGGCGAGGTGCATGCCACCAGCGGAGAGTTTTCGGGAACCATCAAGGCCGGGAATACCACCATTGAAGGCAACCTGGACCTTACGGACACCGATAACGGTCTGACAGTTTATGACCAAGACTCCGTACCTCGTATAAATCTTCAGCCGAAGCACATAAATGATGTTGCGACACTGGCAAATGATACTTACATATATTACGCCTTATCCAAGACACAAAGCGGTGCTTCCAGCTTTAATGTTACCACAGACGAGCAAAGTTTTACGCTCGCTAAGTACGAAAACTTAGATATTGACAAATTTTCAGTTGTCTTACGTTCTATTGGTAGTAGTGGAACTATATATCCGTCAAGTAATAACACCTCCCTAACTATCATAATAACCCATCCAGATGGCTCCACAACAACAAAAGACATAACAACGACAAAGTTCGATTCAGGTAGATACCGGAATTTGACCGATAAAATAAGGTTTGCTGCTTCTGTAGCTGGTACTTACAGGGTTAAGATTGCCGTAAGAAATTCTTCCAGTTGGACTACAGGTCAGACAACGGTCTATGCTTTTGTTAATGCCAGATACCAAACTTCAAAAGATACACAGGTGTATATTGCAAAAGATGGCTTTTATGCCCATGCTGGTGCAAACAAACTTTTTTGGGCGGGAGAAACCGAAACACAGATAAGGTATGGCTTTAACGGTATAAGATGGAATGACGCAGACATTTTTGGAAATGAGGCGATGGACGTTGTTGCTGATGTAAAGGGCGAGGTTCCAAACGCCAAGCCATTATGGCTTCCTTTCTATAACTATGTACCAGTATTTTCTCTCGGCGTAGGTACTATGCTGTTTACATCACAAGTTATCGGCAATATTGGCGAAACAAAATACGGTTTTTTAATTGACGCATACAGAAACAGGGGTGTTTGTATCGTAAAAAGAGGTTATGAAGATAACAGTGGAAACGAACAGCCTTCATGGGTAATTCTGCCACCACCTACATTCACCGATTCGGATGGGGATAGCGTTTCATTGCCATACGGATATCAAATAACCATAATAAATTCTACTGGCACTGATATCTTTGTTGTTCCTTATTCAAATTCCGTTCATGGAGCGGTCATTATTGACGCAAATAGAAATAACAACTGGTTTGCAGAAATAAACGGAGTACAATCGAGAGATACTTATATATATGTAGCACACAATACGTGGCTGTCAATGCACGACACTCAATAGTTAACTAAAAGAGATATACAGCAACCCCCAGCGGTTCCCGTACCAACCGCCAGCGGAAGGTATAGCAACCACGGGGCACTTGGTATAGTAAGATTTTCAAGACAAAAAGAGATAGTTTTTTTAGTTCACATTATTGTTTAACTTAATTTATTCGCGCTATGGCTAAGAATAAGTATAGGGTTCGCGAGTTCAACCCTAAAGCCGGACAGACAGGCTCGCACAGCATCTTTGTAGAAGCAGTGATAGACAACGAGATTACTAACAACGATCTGGCCAAGAAGATTGCTGCCCGCACGGGCATCAAGGCTTACGAGGCTCAGGCCGTGGTAGCCGCCATCGCCGACATCACGATGGAGGAGGTGTTGGAGAACAACCGCATCACGCTGGCCACCGAGGACGGCACCCGCATGGTGAGCATCTATCCCAAGGTGACGGGTAGCATCACAGACAAGGACGTGCAGCAGAACCCCGACAAGTACCCCGGCAAGACCGTGGCCGAGGAGTCGATGCTCACGCCCGACATGCTGACGTGGACGCTCGGTGCCACCATCGGCATCAAGTTCTCCAAGAAGTTCGCCATCGACAAGCAGGCTGAGAAGGTGGCCTACAACGCCGCACAGACACCTGCCGCACCTGCCGACGACAACCAGCAGGGCGGTGGCACGCAGGGTGGTGGATCGGACGACGACAACCTGGAAGGCTAATTGCTCTTTTTTCATTGAACATTGAAGATTGAACATTGAAGATTGATGTCTGATGTCTGATGTCTGAAGGCTGATGGCTCTTACATCTTCCATCTTACATCTTACATCAGACATCTTTCTGTTGTCCGTCCACTTTTTCGGCTCTGATATAACTTTGTGGCAACAAAAAAACAAAAAAAAGAATCAGATTATGGCAAAAAACAACAACTACCCCAGTTATCTGCCCGACGACTTCCGTGGACTGGAGTCCATTCAGGAGGGCAACCAGCGCTACTACTACAAGCGGTCGGAAGACGGCAAGACCAACCTGCTCTACGGTGCCATCATTGGCAGTCGCCACATGATTATCCGTTATCCAGAGGGCGGCACCATCACGCCAGGCATTCCCGTTCCTGCAAACACTGTAAATTCGGAATCCATCGTTGACGGAACGGTACAGTCGCAGGATATGAGCGACGATGTGCGCAACCGACTCACACCGAAGTACGACGAACAGGGCGAGGGCATCAAGCTCGGCGGCCTATAGTGTGTGTTGTGGCTCTGCCGCAACAATAACCCATCAAAAAACAGCAGAAATGAAACAAGAGGTAAAGATCATCAAAGGTCCTGACGGCTTCTATGCCGGGCGCATCCTGAAGAACGGACTGCCCAGCAGCGACACCCACAAGGTGAGCGACGAGGAGGTGTGCGCCATGTTCGAGGACGTGCTGCGCCGCCACCGTGCCGAGACAGGACGCAGCGTGCTCAGCATCTTCAACGAGCGCAAAGAGCCTATCTTCGTGGCCAAGCTCGACCCCGACATCCGCGAGTGCGGTGTGCTGTAACCAAAAAAGAATGAGTAATAACTCAGATATAGTTCACATTATTAACCAACACAAAAAGTTTTAGCATTATGCCAGAAACAAAAAAGTATTTCAGCTATTTGGAACTCGTTGATGGTTCCAAGAAGTACGTGAAGGATGCCGAAGCCCGCGAGGACATCGCCCGCATTCTCGACATCATCAAGAACGGTAGCCGTTACATCGGCAAGTTCGTCAGTGCAGTAGTAGGCGGCGAGACCGTCAACGACCTGAAGGAGGGTGACGTGCCCACCAGCATCACCACCACCAAGGGTACATTCGTCACGGGTACTCCCGCCGAGGGTCAGGAGGCGCTGATGGTTGGCGACTACACGCAGATTGTCCGCGACGGCAAGTCGAACATCGAGCTGATGTGGAACGGCGAGGCTATCGACGAGTTCGGTTCTACCTCCATGCTGAAGGCTCTGGCCTTCAAGGACAGCGCCAGCGGCTCGTTCACTCCCGCAGGTACGAACGCTGCCTCGCAGGTGACGTTCGCCGAGGGTGCCGGTAGCAACTTCGCCACGGGCTACAACAACGACGGCGTGGCCGACACGTTCCAGGAGGGTGCCTTCACACCTGCAGAGATTCAGAGCGGCTTCGCTACTCCAGGTTCGGCTGCCTCGTTCCAGGAGGGTGCCTTCACACCCGCCGAAATCCAGAGCGGCTTCGTGACACCGGGTGTTGCTCCTACCTATCAGGAGGGTGCTTTCAATGCCGGTGCATTGGCTTCGCTGACCTACGACGAGGCCAACGAGGGTCTGGTGTTCGCTCCAGGTACGCTGCCCAGCAAGGCTGCTGACACCTTCAACGCTGGTTCGCCCACGGCTATCGACACCACCAAGTTCAGCGGTGGTAGCAAGGCTGCCGACACCTTCGTGGCTAACACTCCGACGGTCATCGACACCACCAAGTTCAGCGGCGGTTCAAAGGCTGCCGACGTGTTCACTCCGGGTTCTGTGCCCACACTCGCCGTGGCCAAGGCTATCACAGCCGCCGACACCGCCGAGGCTGCCGCACAGGTATTCACCGGCACGGAGGGTACTGTCACCGTATCTTAATCGGTCTCTCTCATCGGGAAGGGAGGGGGCTCAGAGCCATTCCTCCCTCTCCCTTTCCTTTCACTTGTTCAACTTTGATAAAAAGATAAAAAAGGATTATGGCAGAAACAAAAAAATATGCGCAGTGGATAGACATTCCTGACGGCAAGGGCGGTAGTGAGCGCAAATGGCTGAAGGATGCCGAAGCCCGCGATGCCGCATTGCACCCCGTCGATATCAACACCCTGACGCCCAGCTCTACATTCGTCAAGAATGCCATCATCGGCATCAATGGGGTGATATACCGAGCCAAGCAGGCTACGTCATCCATGCCTATGACGATGGTGGTGCAGGACGGAGCATTTGTCGTACACATCGTCAACGGCAGGAAAGCCTTCGTGGTTGCCGACTTCACGCTGAACCCTGACTGGGAAGTGTGGACGGACGCAGGCATGAGCTATGCCTACGCACAGCTTGACGCCGCCAAACTGGAACTCAGTTCGGTCATCACCTACAACGGACAGCAATACACCGTCGGTCAGCTGCTCAACGCAGTTGCATCGCTCATAGGAAAGACATTAGTGACACAATATTAATAACTTTTAAATAATTTACGATTATGCCAGACAACATTGGAAGTATTTCTCAAAACAACGCGTTGAAGGCCGTACAAAGCGGTCTCACGCAGCAGGACACTGCACAGAAGACACAGAGCGTCATGCTCTACGGACAGGACGGAACGCCAAACGGTAAGGTTCCCCTCTCGACGAAGGCCATTATTGACCTGAAGACAGGAAAGTCTCTCGAAGACATCCTGGAATACAACAAGCCTTACGTAGACACCGACCTCTACGTGGACATGGGTCTGCCAAGCGGCGTACTCTGGGCTAAGAAGAACATCGACATCACACAGCAGAACGGCTTTGCCGCATCTGAGTTCCAGTATGAGTGTTCCTTCTGTTCGTGGGGTAATACGGACATGTATAATCCCAACGCACAGAACTCGTTCGATGGCGTGTATAACTGGGGTGGTGTGAACGAAAACGAGCCCTACTACGAGGGCCAGCCCTACGGCTCTACTCCAGGTGCTGCCCTGACCGCAGACTTCGGTCCGTCGTTTGACGCAGCACGCCGTCACCTCGGCGCACCTTGGCGCATGCCGTCTAAGGAAGAGTACAAAGAACTGTTCGACAACTGTGACTTCATAGATGCCGACGGTAACATAGTGTCCGCATCTACCAGCGTGGCTGGTACGGCAGCCGATAAGCGCATCACGATGAACGGCATCGTCGGTCTTCGCCTTAGAAGCAAGATTAACGGCAACGTTATTTTCTTTCCTGCTTCCGGCTTCGGCTACGGGTCGTCGTGGTACTATCGCGGTGCCGGCGGTTACTACTGGTCGTCGTCTTGGGGCTCTGCCCGCGGCGCTCGGTACTTGTACTTCTACTCTGGTGGTGTGGGCCCGCAGGACACGAACAGTCGGTACTACGGTTTTGCGGTTCGTCCGGTCCAGT
>OCTX012260313.1_pt1 | contig 12003 bp, 8 predicted proteins | sample 1539691 | NCBI WGS metagenome assembly OCTX01 (sample SAMN02144231, study PRJEB22623) | gut metagenome | biome: sheep rumen | host: Ovis aries | place: New Zealand
GCCTCCTCGGCGTTCGGCGGAACCTTGTCGCCCGGGAAGATGAAGCGCGCGTAGAGCATGCAGCCCCAGTCGTACCAGTGCGAGAAGTGGCCGATGAAGCGCGCGTCCGGGAACTCCTTGTTGACGACCTTCTTCATCGCCCAGTAGACGTTCTCGATGTGCGAGAAGTCAGCGACGGTGTCGAGCGTGCCGAACGCCTGCGGAACGTGGAACATATAGCCCGGGTAGAAGAACTTGTACTTGTTCTCCCACCACCACTCGCCGCCCTTGGAGCCCAAGTCCTTGCCGTGGAACTGCTTCTCCATGATTTCGCGTGCGTACTGCATCTGGAGGTCTACGATCTTCTCGCGTCCGTCGAAGCCGAACACGAGGTACGCGCCCTTGTCGAGGTCGATGCCGAAGACCTTCGAGACATGCGTCTTCGTCTCGGTCTCGTCGTAGAGGCGCATCGCGCACGGGCCGAGGCGCGAGCGCATGAGCGTCTGGCCGGCCTGCATCGCGGTGTGGAAGTCTTTGAAGATGTAGGCGCGGAACTTCCTGGCCTCGGGCTGGGGATGAATCTTCAGCGTCACCTCGGTGATGACGCCGAGCGTGCCCTCGCTACCAAGAAACATCATCGTGAGGTCCGGACCCGACGCGTGGCGCGGGACTGGGAGCGTGCGAATGATCTCGCCGGTCGGCGTGACGACCTCGAGCGACATCACCATGTCCTCGATCTTGCCGTACTTCGTCGACAGGACGCCAGTTCCGCGGTGCGCGAGGAAGCCGCCGATCGTGGAGCACGCGATCGAGGCGGGAAGGTGCATCGTCGAGAGGCCCTCCTTGTTGCAGCCCCACTCGAGGTGCTTCGTGATGATGCCGGTCTGCGCGGTGACGGTGAGCGCCTCCTTGTCGATCTTGATGATCTTGTTCATGCGCTTCATGTCGAGGACGATGCCGTTGTAGATCGGAAGCGCGCCGCCCTGCGAACCGGAGCCGCCACCCCACGGTACGACCGGTATCTTGTACTGGTTCGCGATCTTCATGACGCGCGCGACTTCCTGGGTCGTCGAGGGATGCACGACGAAGTCGGGTTTCGGGCACTCGCGGCCGCGGTCGTGCCACATCTCGGGAATCCAGTAGTAGTCGATGGAGTGGCCGAACTTGTCCGCGAACTTCACGTCCACGTATTCATCGCCCACGACATCGGTGAGCTCCGTCCGAATCATCTCGAACATGTAGCTGTCAGGCTTGATCTTCATTTGAGTTCCTTCCGTAAGCTTTTATGAGGACATTATACAAAACTTGCAGTGAGAGTTGGTTGGTAGATTTTGAGATTTAATGAGAAGAATTGAGAAGCGGCGGAAGAAGCGAAAGGTTTTTGAAACAAAGTTCGTCGACTGGAGCGGACACCTTGAACTGAAGCGCGGCGAGCTCCGTAACCGCAAGGTCGAAGTCGATCTCCATCGCCTCGGAGAACGTGTGCCATTCGCCGTCGGTAGGAACGGTGAACTTCGCGACCGTGCGTTTTTCGTTGGAGAGGAAATGCGCTTCCAGCGAAACATCGCCCTCGCCCTTCGCGCGCGCCTCGAACGCAAGCCGGTACGTGCCGTTCCCCTGGCGGAGAAAGGCCTCCGTCACGACGTTCAGCATCCCCGCGCCCTTCTCGCACTGACGCAGGCGGTAGACGCGCGACGCGCCGTCCTTCTCGACCGCATCGAGCTTGACGAGCCACGAGGGGCACCGCTGCCATGCGCTGCGCGTCGACGCGCGGTCAGCGAGGAGGTTCGCGCCCGCGTCCTGCGGCGCAAGCCTGCGTTCGCCTTCCTTGGGGCGCGCCATTCGCACGTCGCGCTGGAGCGCGCGGCCGACGTAGACCTTCCATGGACACGTCCAGTTGACGACATGGCGGTCCGGCACGGACGGGATCGCGGGCCTCTCCGCCGTGTTCACGACCGACACCGCGATCCTGTCGCCGTTCCTGATCTTCTCCGCGGGAATCGCGTCCATGCGCGAGCCGCCGACCCAGAAGTTGGTGATGGCGAGCGTGTAGTTCGACGAGTCGAGCCACTTCGTGGAATCGTGCATAATGGCGACGAGGTGTCCGTTCGTCTGGCCTATCGTGCGCCAGTCGTCGCGCCCGGTCGTATAGGGAATGGAGATGTTTTCCATCACGAACGTCTTTGGGAGCGTGCCCATGTTCCCGGCCGCGAAGAAACGCGAAAACAGCACACAGTCCACCGCGGAGAGGTTCCGGAAGGTGAAGTCCTGCGACTGGTGCACGAGATCCTGCGGCCCCGGCTCCTTCTTCGCCTCGCCCGCGTTCATCTCGTTCCACTTCGTGTTGCGCCGCAGCACGCCGTTGTACGAATTCTTGACGCATCCCTCGTCCGCGCGGAAGATGTCGATGTTCTCCATCACGACGCCCTCGTTCGAGCCCTGCGGGAAGATCGCGTTGCACGACGTTCCGATCGCGACGTCGCGGTAGAGCGCGCTGCCCTTTATGCCGCTCACCACGAGCGCGTTGTCGCCGATGTAGAGCCACGCGCCATCTACGCGGAGGTTCCGTCCGCCGTTCGTCATGCCGTCCGAGCACATCATCGACGCAAGCGCCTTGACGTTTCTGAACGTCACGTCCTTCGCCCAGCTGCAGTAGTTGAACGTCCGCGCGTCGACGAGCTTGACGTCCTCCACGACGGCGCCATCCGCGGAGACATTGAGGAATCCGCGCCGCGTGTTCTTCGTCTGGTCGAAACGGAAGATGTCGGAAAAAGGGTCGAGCATCATTCCGCGTCCGTGCACGTACGCGCCCTTCGCCTTCACGACGAGGCGGGAGTTCAGCACCGCACCGGGCGCGATGTAGACCTCCTTCACCGGCGGCTCTATGACTGTCACTCCGTCCTCGCCCGGAGGATCGGCCCATCCCTCGACGTACATCACGCCGGGAGCGCCCTTCTTCGGCACCTTCGCAGGGTCCTCAGGAGCGTCGGCGAACACGGAGAGGATCGTCTTGTCGTAGTCGTTGAGGCGGATGCCGAAATTGCACGGGCGGTCCAGGAACACTGATATGACGCCGTTCCTGAATTCGCTCTTCAGCCCGAGCCGCGAGGGGAATACGGCGTATGACTTCACGTCCTCGCACACGGCGATGTCGACTCTGACAGGTCCTCCGTCGAACGCGAATTCGCAGAACCTGCGGTTGACGTCTCCGCCGCGCGTACGCGTCGTTAGCGCGGACTTCTCGCAGTGGTTGTACACCACGAGACGCTTCTTCTCCGATCCCTGCCAGACGCGCACGGCGTACGCGTAGTCGCGCTCGATCCGCGCGTCGTACTCGGGATAAACCACGATTCCGCCGTGCGCGACAAGCGCAGCAAACGGCAGCGCTGCCGCGCAAATTGCGGCCAGGCGGCTGGGGAACACTTTCATGACGAGCCCTTCCTTGGGCCGTAGACAGGCGCGAGCGCGTCGTGGATGCGGCGGTAGCAGGTGAAGAGATGATCGTACTTCACGGCCGCAGCGGGGTCGGGTTCGATCGTGCGCTCGACATGCAAGCACTGCGAAACAGCGCTTCTCACGTCCGGGAAAAGTCCGATTCCAACGCCCGCGAGAAGGCACGCGCCGAAGCTCGCATCGCCCGGCGTCGGAACGGATACGGGACGGTTAAAGACGTTCGCGACTATCTCGCTCCAGAGACGCGAGCGCGCACCGCCGCCGATGAGGAAGATGCGCTTCACCGGAAGCCGCATCTCCTCGAGCGTGCGGTAGCAGTCGCGGAGCGAGAAGGCAACGCCCTCCATAAGCGCACGCGCGAAGTCCCCGCGCGTGGACGAGATCGACACGCCAGTGAAGGAGGCGCGGAGATTGGAGTCCCAGTAGGGGCACCTCTCGCCCTGGAGATAGGGATGGAAGAACACGCCGTTCGCGCCGATTGGCGAAGACCCGGCCTCCTGGTCGATAAGGGAATAGAGGTTTCCCACACCGGAACTTTCAACTTGCGGCGCGTAGAACGCGTCGCGCAGCCAGCGCATGCAGAGCGCCGCGGCGTTCGTCGCAGAAACCGAATACCACATCCCCGGCACGATGTGAGAGTAGGTGAGCGTCTTCGGATGCGGGTGCGCCTCGGCGGTCATCGAGTTGACGTTCCCCGCCGTCGCGAGCTTGATGATGAGATCGCCCGGCTCCACCGCCCCTGCGCCGTAGTCCTCCACCGCGCTGTCGGAGGAGCCGCAGATAACCGGCGTTCCCTCGGGAAGCCCCGTGAACGCCGATGCCTCGGCCGTCACGCGGCCCGCGAGGTCTGTGGGCGCGATGAGGCGGGGGAGTTTGGCCAGACTCAATCCGGCCAGCTGGACAAGATCGTCGTCCCACTTTCCCTTTGCCATGTCGAAGAAGAGCGTGCCCTGCGCCTCTATGCGATCTGTCGCGGCCTCGCCCGTGAGAAGATAGCGCACATAGTCCTTCACGAAAAGGACGTGCTCCGTCTTCGCGAGCGCCTCCGGCTCGTTCGCCTTGAGCCACATCATCTGCGGGAGAGTCCACGTCGGCGCAGGCATCTGATAGCAAGTCGAGAAGACCTTCTCTCCCCAGCCCGCCTTCAGCGCCTCGCATTCGGCCGTCGAGCGCTGGTCTGTCCACATGATCGTGCGGCGCACAGGCCGGTAGTCGGCGTCCATAAGAACCGCGTTGTGGGTCGAGCCGTCGAGCGCACAGGCAGCGATGGACTTGAGGTCCACGCCTTTCGCGGCAAGTTTCTTCAGGGACTCGGACAACGCATTCCACCAGTCGGACGGCTCTTGCTCGCTCCAGCCGGGATGGTCATGGTAGGTCGAGAACTCAGTCGATGCCTCACCGATGAACGAGCCAGCCTCGTCGATGACCGTCACCTTGCACCCGCCGGTGCCGTAGTCTATTCCCAAAAGAAGTTTCATCCTCGATTCCTTGATATTTTTAACGCAGAGGCGCGGAGGCGCGGAGTACGCAGAGCCAGGTGGAAACTTGAGATTTTATGGTTTGAGATTGAAGTAAAAGCGGACCGTCTCCGCCGAAAGCTTCGGGCGACGCAGGCGGTCGAACACACCTGAGACCGATCCGCCGAACATCGCGGACACCGCCTTGCCGCCGAAACGCTCGCGCGTCCTGCCGTCGTTCAGCTGCCAGATCGAGAACCCGACGACGTCTGGATTCGCCCAAAGCGTCTTGAAGATGTCGGTGAGATATTCATCCTGGAATTCCTCGGTATTAGGCGAAGCGTACTCGCCGCGACGCCCGAACTCGCCGCCACATCCCGACTCGGACACCATTATGGGCTTGTCGGGATAGCGCTTGCGAAACCGCGCGACAATGCCGTTGAAGGTTTCGGCAACCGACTTCGCAAGTGCCGCCTTGTCGCCGGGAACCATCGGGATCGTGCCGGGATAGGCGTTGAACGAGACGATGTCCATGTTCGTGCAGCAAATGTCCCTGTCGGTGACGTTGCAGGCAAAGGTCACGAGCCGGCCCGAGTTCTCGGCGCGGATCGTCTCGGCAAGCCGATCGACGAGAGACTTGCACTCCGGCTTCTGGCTCGCGCACTCGTTGAGGAATCCGTAGATGATGACGGACGGGTGGTTGAAGCTCGCACGAACCATGTCGCGCGTCTCCTTGACCTGCATCTCGCAGAACTCCGCGTCCTTGAGCTCGTTCGGCGGGAAGTTGTTGTTGACGTAGTCCTGCCCATTGCCCCAGCCAAGCGACTCTTCCCAGACGAGAACGCCGTTCTCGTCGCAGAGGTCTAGGAATCGCTCGCACTGCTGGTAGTGCGCACCGCGGATGAAGTTCCCGCCGAGCGCCTTGAGGCGCTGGATGTCCTGGAGCATAAGCGCCTCGCCCGTCGCCGCGCCGTTGAGCCAGTCGGACTCGTGGCGGTTGAAGCCCTTGAGAAAAAGCTCCTTGCCGTTGAGGTAGATCTTGCGGTCCTTCGCCTCGATCTGGCGGATGCCAAAACGAGTTGAAAGTTTAAAGTTTAAAGTTGAAAGTTGAACAGACAGCCTGTGCAGGTTCGGAGCGGCGGGTGACCAGAGGCGGAAGTCGGGAACGGTGATTGTCGCCCGGCCGTTGCTCAATTTGACATTGACTTCCTGTCCGCCGTCAAATGCAAGCGTCACCGCGGAATCGCCGCCATCCTCAACTTCAACTTCGACCTTGCCTGTCTTGTAGTCGAGCGTGCGGACAAAGACTTTCGGCTCGCGCTCTACGAGCTTCACGCCGTGGTAGAACCCGCCATAGAGATAGAAGTCATAATATGGCCTCGCCATCTTCACGCGCGGCCATGAGAGGATGTTGTCAACTGCAGCGAAAATCGTATGCGAGCCAGCCGCGAGAGGACCGACCGGAATCTCGAGCCGCGCATACGGATACGGATGAAGCCCCAGGTCCTTGCCGTCCATCTCGAACTTAGCGCGGACGCCCATTCCGTCCACGACGAGAACCGCGTCCTTCATCGGCTTCGCGAGCGTGAAGGCGCGGCGGTAGAGCCCTGTGCCGCGCTTCATGTACCACTTGGGCATCATGTCGTAGCACGCCGGAACTGGAATCGTATCCTGGTAGGGGCGGCTCTCCGAGCCGACCGCAATTTGCTCAAGACACTTCCCCTCCTCGAAGCGGAATTCCCAGCTTCCGTCGAGAGACAGCGACTCGGCCGCCATGCCGCACACAGCGGCCATCCCAACGAACAACGACAACACATGTGACTTCATTTTCATATCACACCCTCTACACTACCTACTTCGCCTCCTTCACCCACGCATGGGCCGGATCCATCGACGAGATAAGTCCGCGGCCCTGCGCGCCGGCCATCGTCCAGAGGTAGTACATCTGGTAGCCAGGTGCGCCGACGAGAGGATGGTAACCCTCCGCAATCGCGACGGTGTCGTAGCTCTGCACGCGGTACGCCTCGTTGAGCGAGCCGTCAGGCTTGTAGACGCTCTGGAACCCGAAGCCCTGCGGCGGGTCGAAGAGGTAGAAGTAAGTCTCCTCCATGTCAAGCTCGGCGGGCGGGTTGTTCACGTCATGGCGATGCGACGGATAGCCCGACCAGTTGCCGGACGGGATCATCCCCTCGCCGATGTAGAAGTGCTCGGAGTCGAACTTCTCGTCGAGGATGATTTCCGAAGTGCGCGTCCAGTTGTCCTTGCCGAGCGCGATGTGCCGCGTGTCATCGGGCTTGATGAGCGTGGGCTTCGCGGTGTCGCGCGTGGCGGGCGAGCCGTTGTACGCGAGCTCGACGTCCGACAGCGCGGTGATCACGTACTTCGTGCGGCGCGGAAGATACAGGCAGTGGGGCTTTCCGGTAAACGGCGACTTGCGTCCGTCGGTCACCTCGAAGGCCCAGCCCTCGCCCTTCGCGGCGAAGTTGCCGCCCATCAGTACGAACGCGACTTCCGTCTCGCCTGTATCGCCTTCGTAGACAGTGCCCTTCGCGAGCTTGAGAAGCCCGAATTTCGTGAGCTTCATTCCATACTCGCCAACATCAAAAATTTTGTTGTAGCCCTGTACAGGCTTAAGCGGTATCCTGAGATTCATTTTCTTGTCCTTTCTGAAAATACTGACTCCTGGCTCCTAACCCCTGGCTCCTGACCCCTACCTCCAACTCCAACTCTGAACTCCAACTCTTCCCCTGACCCCTATTTCACCAAATGCATCTCGATGTTCATGTTGCGGCAGAAGGCGGTGAGCTCATCGACGCGGTTGCCGTACATGAGCGCATAGTGGTGTTCCCAGCCGTTCTCCATCACTTCACGGCGAATCGCCTCGCAGCCAGCGTCGAACTTGACGTTGAGCGGAGTGCCGCGCACGAATAGGTCGGTGTCGATGCCGGTACCAGGGCAGACGAGCATCCTGAAGCCCGTGCCGTCGCGCTTCTCGCCGAGACGCGCGAGCGTGACGCGTCCAGGCTTTAGCGGAAACTCGCCGGTGCAGCCCTTCACGCCGCCGCCCTCCACCGTCGCGGAACAGTGGAGCTCGGGCTTGTAGCCCGGCTTGCAAAGCCCGCAGGGCGCCGCGCCGCAGTGCCAGACAGTGCCATGATCGCCCTCGCAGATGATCAAGTCGCAGAAGAACGGAAGCTCGCCGGAGATTATCTGCCCGATGCGCATCATCACCGCTCCATAGACATCGCCCTCGCACGCGGTAAGGTAGCCGTGGTTCGTGAGGTGCCCGAGCGTCGAGCATACAGCTATTCCGTAGAACTCGTTCAAGATCACCTCGGGCCAGCAGCGCATTGCGAACGTGTCGACGAAGAACTTGTCCTTCATCTTCATCACTGCCGCGATAAGCCGCGCGGACTTCTCCTTCTGGTTTCCGCGAGGGCCGTCCTTCTCGTCAGTCTTGAGGTCTTCGTCGATGATGGCCATCCCCTTCGCAACCTCTTCTGGCGTAAGGTTCTGCGCGACGGTGAAGAGTTCGTGCTCGGTGATTATCTTGACCTCGGGACCAAGCGTGCGGCGAAGCATCATCTCGTCGACGCAGCTCGTGAAGAACCCGGGGACGCGTCCGCCGATGAGGCCGATGCGCATACGGCCAAGCGCCTTCATCGCCTGCGCGACGCGGATCTGCTTCATAAGCCCTTCTTCGGCCTCCTTCGTTCCCGCCTGCGCATGGACGTAGAAGTACGGGATGCCGAGACGCCACATGTGGTGCGCGTTCATGTTCGCCGCGCAGAACGAGTTGTTCTGGAGACGCCCGCCCTTTGGATCAGGCTCTGGCTGCGACCAAAGGAGAATCGGCACCTTGAGGCGCTGCGCGAACATCGGCGGGACGACGCCGAGCGAGAATGTGAGGAAGTGCGCGACGATGAGGTCGGGACGGTCCTTCTCCCACTGGTCCAGGACTTCGATCGCCTCGCCTTCGAGCGCGAGCATGTGGTCGGGCGCGATCACCTCGACGTCGGGGAGCGTCTTGAGGAACGCGGTCGCGTTTGCGCGCGCTGCTTCGAGCGTGTCGTTTGTCCAGTTTACTTTGCTGAGCGGAAGATAGCCGATCTTAAACATTTTTTCGAATCCTATTTGCTGGTTTATGTTTCCTATTAGTTGGAGTATTGAGTTGGAGTTGGAGTATGGAATGTTAAAATTCCTTTCTCCCACTCCCACTTTTCACTCCAACTTCTTTTTCCTTAAGAAATTCCTCAACTTCGGGGCGGGTGGGTGCGGACGGCGGGCGGCCGGAGAGACCACGGCACTTTATCGCGGAAACCGCAGCGCCGAAGCGCTGGCATTCCATGAGATCGTGCGTCTCAAGCCAGCGGACGGCGAACCCCGTATGGAAGAGATCGCCGCACCCCGTCGTGTCGACGACTTTCTCGACATGGAACGCCGGGCACTTCACAAAGTCCTTACCATCGAAGCACATCGAGCCGCGAACGCCCATCGTCGCGCCGCAGACCTTGGGGCGATACTTGGCGTAGACCTGGCGGACGGCTTCTTCGGCGTCCTTGAGCCCGGTAAGTTTGAGTATGAATTCCTCCGAGCAGATAAGCAAATCGGCAAGCGGCAAAAGCTCCTCCATTCCGTCGCGGTGGGTGCCGGCGTCGTACATGACAGTAACGCCCGCCTCACGCGCGACCTTTGCCGCGGCAATCGCGCCGGCCGCGTTGTGTCCGTCAAGATGCAAGACCTTCGCCTTCGCGACCGCCTCTGGGTCAATCTCGTCTGCCGCGAGCTCGGTAAGCCCCTCGCGCGTCCACGCACATGACCGCGCGCCAGTCTTCTCCTCGATCCAAAGATACGCTATCGCGCTCGTCGCGCCCTTCCTAACCTTGACCATCGAAGTGTCAACACCCTGGCGCGCAAAGTCGTCGAGAATCATGCGACCGTCCGCATCGTCGCCTACAGTCCCGACGAACGCCGCAGAGAGCCCGAGCGCCGCCGCACCCGCCGTGGAATTCGCGGCAGGTCCGCCGCCCATGATGGCGTGCGACACCATCTTCACCTTCGTGTCCATCGGAATGAACGGCAGCACCGCGAGGTGGTCGTTAGAGCAAAAGCCGAGGCCGATGTAATCAGCACTTTTCATCACAGCAATTATACCACAAACACCATGAGAGTGGCGAGCGGCTTCCTGAAACGAGATGAGAAAATATGAGAAATATGGTAGACTATTCCACATGGACAACCTACGCATACGCAAGATAATCAATTTCGCAAAGGAACGCAAGACGTGCTCGATCGCCGAACTCATGGAGAAGTTTGGCGTAAGTTCCGCGACGATCCACCGCGACATAGAGCTTCTCGCAAAGCGCGACGTCATAGAGCGAGTCCGCGGCGGCATAATCTACAACGACGCCCCGAACGCCCGCGCCACTTCCGCCGACTACCAGGACCGCGTCGTCGCAAGGCGTGCAGAGAAGATCGCCGCGGCGCGGCGGGCGCTCGCGCTCGTGGAAGAGGGAGACATCGTGTTCCTCGACTCGTCTACGACGGTCTATGAGCTGGCACTATTGCTTATGCAGAGCAAGTTCGACCACCTGACCGTCATAACGAACGCGATTCCGGTGATGCATCTTTTCAGGAAGTTTCCGCCACACTGGTCGATGATCGGGCTCGGGGGAAACTACGACCCCCAGCTCAATTCGATTCTCGGTGTCTCGGCGATAGAGCACCTGTCGCACTTCAACGTCACAAAGGCGTTCATATCGGCTTTCGGGCTCGACGACAAGACGGCGACTACAAACCACGAGCAGCAGGCCGAGATACTGCGCCGAGTGCTCGATGCCGCGGACAAGCGCTATCTAATCATCGACCACACGAAGATAGGCCGCAAGGGAATCTACCGCATCGCAGCCCGCGGCGGATTTGACGCGATACTGACTGACAGGTCAAAAGACAATCGATAGACCAGCTAATCGCGGCGGCGGAGCGAAGGTCCGAGCGAGTGGATACGGCGTATTCGCCGAGGGTCCACGAGGAGGAGCCTTCGGACACCGCCAAGATTAGACGCGAACGCGGCCGGAGGCAACCTCGGCGCGGTATTCGTCGACAGTGCGGCGAAGGCCGGCGGCAAGGTCGATTTTCGGCGCCCATCCGAGGCTGCGGATAAGCCGCGTGTCGCAGAGCTTCCTCGGGGTGCCGTCGGGCTTCGTGCGATCCCACTCGATGAACGCCTGAGAGCCAGTCGCCTCCTTCACCATCTCCGCAAGCTGGCGTATCGTCACCTCGCGACCCGAGCCGACGTTGACGAGATCCGGCGGATTCTCCATCTCGAGGAGGAAGAGACACGCCGACGCGAGATCGTCCACGTGCAGGAACTCGCGGAGAGGCGAGCCCGATCCCCAGAGCGTCACCGTCTGGTTGCCATTGACGCGCGCCGTCTCGAACTTGCGTATCATCGTCGGGAGAACATGCCCGTGCTCCGTGTCGTAGTTGTCGCCGGGGCCATAGAGGTTCGTCGGCATGAGCGAATGGTAGACAAGCCCCCTCTCGCGGCGAAGGAACTCGCAGAGCTTGAGCCCCGAGATCTTAGCGAGCGCATAGCCCTCGTTCGTCTTCTCGAGTTCCGATGTGAGAAGCGCCGACTCGGGGATCGGCTGCGGCGCCATGCGCGGGTAGATGCACGTCGAGCCGAGGAAAAGAAGCCGCTTCACGCCTGTCTCGGCGGCAGACCAGACCGTGTTCAGCGCGATTAGCTCGTTCTCGTAGAGGAACTGCGAATTCGCCGCGCTGTTCGCGCCGATGCCGCCGACGCGAGCCGCCGCGATTATTGCGACGTCGGGCTTCTCCGCTTCGTAAAACGCGCGGACAGCGGCCGGATCGAGGAGATCGAGCTCGGAATGGGTGCGCGTGACGATGTTCTCGAAGCCCGCCGCCTTCAGAGCGCGGACGCACGCGGAGCCCACCATGCCGCGGTGTCCCGCGACGTAGATCTTGTCGACCTTAAGCATCCTTGATCGCCCTTTCCTTGCGGGCGAGCTCGAGGTCGGAGTCGACCATCATCTTCACGAGGTCGTGGAACTTGACCTTGGGCTCCCAGCCAAGCTCGCGCTTCGCCTTC
>OCTX011597292.1_pt1 | contig 12001 bp, 6 predicted proteins | sample 1539691 | NCBI WGS metagenome assembly OCTX01 (sample SAMN02144231, study PRJEB22623) | gut metagenome | biome: sheep rumen | host: Ovis aries | place: New Zealand
CTCCACACCTGGTGTTGCTTTGATCTCGCCTCCGCCTCATCACGATATCTACTCCATCGAGGACTTGGCGCAGCTCATCTACGACCTTCAGAATGCAAACTCTGACGCACGCATCTCCGTTAAGCTCGTATCCGAGTCAGGCGTTGGTACGATCGCTGCAGGTGTTGCCAAGGCCGGCGCGAAAGTAATCCTCATCTCAGGCTACGACGGCGGTACAGGTGCGGCTCCCGCATCCTCCATCCACCACGCTGGTCTGCCTTGGGAGATCGGTCTTGCTGAGACACATCGCACATTGATCCGGAACGACCTCCGTTCACATGTACGTCTCGAGACTGACGGTAAGCTTCTTACAGGTAAGGACGTTGTCATCGCAGCTATGCTCGGTGCAGAGGAGTACGGCTTCGCTACAGCACCTCTGGTTACAATGGGCTGCGTAATGATGAGAGTATGTAACCTCGATACATGTCCTGTAGGTGTTGCTACTCAGAACCCCGAGCTTCGCAAGAGGTTTGCCGGTAAGCCTGAATATGTAATTAACTTCATGACTTTCATCGCAACTGAGATGAGAGAGTATATGGCGAAGCTCGGTATCCGCACGATCGATGAGCTCGTCGGAAGATCAGACCTTCTCAAGGAGGCTGACTGCTCACTCAAGGGCGCAGTTGATCTTACTGAGATCATTCACGATCCTGAACTCTCAGCGCCCGGCGTTAAGAGACATTACGATGCGGCTGATGCTTACGACTTCAAACTCGATGAGACTATCGACCGTAAAGAGATCATCCCTCAGATGATCGATGCTCTCAATATGAATGCATCCAAGACGATCGAGATCAGCGTAAGAAACCTCGACCGTGCAGTCGGTACATTGTTCGGTGCAGAGATCACAAAGAAGTACTACAACACACTTGCTGACGATACATATGTAATCAACGCGAAGGGTGCAGGCGGACAGAGCTTCGGTGCCTTCATTCCTAAGGGTCTCACGATCAACCTTGAAGGTGACACGAATGACTATTTCGGAAAGGGCCTGTCAGGCGGTGTGCTCTCAGTGTTCCCGTCTTCAGACTGCACTATCAAGCCTGAAGAGAACATCGTTGCAGGTAACGTAGCACTCTTCGGTGCAACGTCAGGTAAGGCTTTCATCAACGGTCTTGCAGGAGAGAGATTCTGTGTAAGAAACTCCGGTGCCAAGGTCGTAGTCGAGGGCTTGGGTGATCACGGGTGTGAGTACATGACAGGTGGTGTGGCAGTTGTCCTCGGACCTGTAGGAAAGAATTTCGCAGCGGGTATGAGCGGCGGTGTTGCATATGTACTCGATGAAGAGAATTCGCTTTACACGAAGCTTAATAAGTCCTTGGTAGGGTTCGAGCATGTGGTTGCTGAAGAAGACCAGGCTGAGCTTAAGTCACTTATTGCAGAACATGTCAGAAGAACGGGTTCACCTCTGGGCCAGAGGATCCTCGATTCCATTGACGAATATATCCCACGCTTCAAGAAGGTCATTCCTCATGACTATAAGCGCATGATGAATTCCATCGCCAAGCATATGGCTGAGGGAATGAGCGAAGACGAAGCAAAGATCGAAGCGTTCCACGAGAACACTTCTGCTAAGGCGTGAGAGGAGATAAGACAATGGGAAAATCAACAGGATTCATGGAATATAAAAGAGAGAATAACCCCGGACTTGAGCCTCTCGAGAGGATCAAGAACTATCGTGAGTTCCACACTCCGATATCCGATGAGGACAGACAGAAGCAGGGTGCACGATGCATGAACTGCGGAGTGCCTTTCTGCCAGTATGGTAAGCCCATCTGCGGAATGGTCGCAGGATGCCCGCTGAATAACTTGTGCCCTGATTGGAATGACTTGGTTTACAAGGGCTTCTGGGATGAGGCTTTGCAGAGACTGATGCTCACGAATGCGTTCCCGGAATTCACATCACGCGTATGTCCTGCTCTTTGTGAGAAGGCATGTGTATGCGGCTTGAACGACGAGCCTGTAACTACTAAGGAGAATGAGTACTCCATCATCGAGCACGGATATGCTTCAGGCACGATGAAGGCTCATGTACCCGCTAACCGTACAGGTAAGAAGGTAGCTGTAATCGGTTCAGGTCCTTCAGGTCTGTCAACGGCTTACTGGCTTAATGTAAGAGGTCATGAAGTAACGGTTTATGAGAAGTCAGACCGTCCGGGTGGATTGCTGATGTACGGTATCCCGAACATGAAGCTTGAGAAGCAGGTTATCCTGCGCCGTGTGAAGATCCTTGAGGAAGAGGGAATCACATTCAAGTGTTCGGTCAATGTTGGTGTGGATATCACATATGAGGAGCTGAAGTCTTCATATGATGCAGTAGTTATATGCGCCGGTGCGGGCAACCCCCGTGATATCAAGGCTGAGGGAAGAGATGCTAAGGGTATCTACTTCGCAGTTGATTTCCTTCGTGCGACAACTCAGTCACTGCTCGCATCGAATATGGCTGATACGAAGTACATAAGCGCTAAGTATAAGGACGTAATCATCATCGGAGGCGGTGATACAGGTAATGACTGTGTCGGAACTTGCATGCGTCACGGATGTAAGTCAGTAACTCAGCTTGAGATGATGCCCGCGCCTCCTGCCGAGCGTGCAGCTAATAACCCTTGGCCGGAATGGCCGAAGGTTCTGAAGACTGATTACGGCCAAGAAGAAGCAACTGCAGTATTCGGTCACGATCCCCGTGTTTACTGCACGACAGTTAAGAGATTTATCAAGGATGAGAATAACAAGCTTTCCGCTGTTGAGACAGTAGAGCTTAAGAGCGTTAAGGATGAGACGACAGGACGCTTCAATATGGTTCCCGTAGAGGGAACAGAGAAGACTCTGCCTTGTCAGTTGGTTCTCATCGCTGCAGGATTCTTGGGACCCCAGTCTTATGTTGTTGATGCGTTCGGAGTTGATACGAATGCAAGATCCAACATCGATACAGGATCAGGACATGCCACATCAGTACCCGGTGTATTTGCTGCAGGTGACTGTAAGAGAGGTCAGTCGCTGGTAGTCTGGGGATTAAGAGAAGGAAGAGATGCAGCAGCTGAAGTTGATCAATATCTGATGAGTTAAGAAATCCCCTGTTTCTATTCATCATTATTGAACCGCCCCTGCGAAGTGATTCGCGGGGCGGTAGTTTTGTTAAATGTGATCCAGAGACAAAACCAGTGACAAATCTCGATTTTTGTCTCTAGCCTTGAGGTCGGAAGAGTACTGGAGGAGTATCTTCAATACCGTGTTGCCGTTATAAAGATAATCGTTCAATGAGATCATTGGATGATTCCTCCGTTAAGATTGATTATACAAAATGAGCTCCCCGGCGAATAGGGAGCCCACTCTGTTGGTTTATGAATTACGGAAAGGGGTACATCTTATCCGTGATCCTGCAATGCTGCGAAGCCTGTCTCACCGGTTCTTATGCGGACAACGTTCTCAACGTTATATACGAAGATCTTACCGTCGCCGATATGGCCTGTGTACAGAACCTTCTTAGCTGTGTCGATAACAGTGTCTACAGGTACCTTGGATACGATGATATCCACTTTGATCTTAGGCAGCAGTGATGCCTCGACAGGTACACCTCTGTAGTACTCCTGACGACCCTTCTGTGCGCCGCAACCAAGTACGTGTGAAACTGTCATACCTGTTACGCCGACGCCCATGAGAGCTTTCTTGAGGGAGTCGAGCTTGGACTCTTTGCAGATGATCTCGACCTTTGTATACTTTTTTCCATCCGGTGTAGGAGGAACGATAGTAGTAACGTTTGTAACTTCGACTGCGGACTCGACGGGAACCTCACCAGAAATAACGGGAGCTTCTACGTCAGCCATCTCAACAATAGCCTGAGGTCTCATAGAGAAGCCAGCGTATGCTGCAGGGAGACCATGCTCTGTAGGATCGAGACCTTCGATCTCTTCCTCACGGGATACACGGAGACCGTGAACCTTCTTGATAACTGCGAATGTGATCGTCATGAGGACTGTTGTCCAAGCAACGATTGCTGTGATACCGAGGCACTGTACACCGAAGACCTTGAGACCAGCGTTGAAGTCAGAACCGTGGATCAGAGCGTAGATAGGACCGTCAACTCCGTAGGAAGATGTGCTTGTAGCGAAGAGACCTGCACAGAGAGTACCTGCGATACCGTTAGCGAGGTGAACGCCGCATGCACCGACAGGGTCATCGATGTGAAGCTTAAGGTCAAGCCACTCAACTACGAGAACTACCAGGATACCGGAGATAAGACCTTCAGCGAAAGCACCTGCTGCATCGATACAGTGGCAGCCTGCTGTTACGTTTACGAGACCTGCGAGGGCAGCGTTGATACACATGGATACATCAGGCTTACCGTTCTTGAGCCAAGTGAAGATCATACATGTAACAGTAGCAACTGCAGGAGCGATTGTTGTTGTAAGGAAGATAGCAGCGAGCTGTGAACCGGAAGTAGCAGCAGCACCGTTGAATCCGTACCAACCGAACCAGAGGATGAAGCATCCTAATGCACCGATCGGAATGTTGTGACCCTGAATAGCGTTAACCTTGATGACCTTACCGGAATCGTCTCTTATATACTTACCGATACGGGGACCAACCATGATCGCACCGATGAGGGCAGCGACACCGCCGACAGTATGGATACAAGCGGAACCGGCGAAGTCGATGAAGCCCAAGTTAGCGAGCCATCCAGCGGGGTTCCATGTCCAGCCTGCCTCGATAGGATATACGATGAGGGAGAGGACTGCGGAATAGATGCAGTATGAGCTGAACTTTGTTCTCTCTGCCATAGCACCTGATACGATCGTGGCTGCTGTCGCACAGAAAACGAGGTTGAATACGAAGCTTGAAGCGTTGTTCTCCATGAAGCCCGTAAAGTCTGTGAAGATGGAAAGGTTAGGAATTCCGATGAATCCTGCGATCATGTCTTCACCCATCATGAGGCCGAAGCCCAAGAAGATAAAGCATACAGTTCCAATACAGAAGTCCATGAGGTTCTTCATGAGGATATTACCGGCGTTCTTGGCGCGGCAGAAACCTGCTTCGAGCATCGCGAATCCGGCCTGCATGAAGAATACCAGCGCAGCTCCGATAAGGAACCAGATTCCGAAGACCTCCTGTGTGATTAATTCGGTGACATTCATTTGTGTTCACCCTCCTTCTCGAAAAATTTTTAAGAAAACAGCCCGTCTCTCCGAAGAGAAGCGGGCTGCCATAGACCGTGATAAAAAGTTGTTTCCTTACGTCTTATCTTACTGCGAACAGAAGATCTCCGTATGTAGGGAAGGGCCAGTACTCTGCTGCTGTCTCTTCCTCGAGTTTATCGCAGGAAGTTCTAAGCTCTGTCATATCCTTAAGGATCTCATCCTTGAAGAAGTCTGCCTTCTCAACCAGGTTTTCGATCTCATCTGACTTCTCAACAGCTGCCTTCAATGCCTTGTAGGAGCCGTATGCGCTTGTAAGATCTGCTGTGATCTCGTCCAAAGTCTCCTGAGCGAATACGTTCTCTGTGCTTGATGCAAGCTCTGAAGAATAAGCGTTTACTGCAGGGAGAATATCCTGCTTTGCCATCTCGAGCATTGTCTTTGCTTCGATGTCGATAAGCTTTGTGTACTTCTCGAGGAATACTTCGTGTCTGGACTGCATCTCGATCTCGGAGTAAACCTTGTGTGAAGTGAAGAGTGCAACGTTCTTATCATCCATGTAGTGCTTAACTGCATCAGGCAGTGTACGCAGGTTGGAAAGGCCTCTCTTCTCAGCTTCTTCGATCCAAGCATCGTCATAGCCGTTACCGTTGAAGATGATTCTCTGGTGAGCGGTGATCTCTTCCTTGATAAGATCGTGCAAAGCTGTTGTGAAATCAGATGCACCTTCGAGCTTATCAGCGAACTGCCTCAGGGACTCTGCTACAGCTGTGTTGAGAACAGTGTTAGGAAGTGCAACGGAAGCTGCGGAACCCAACATTCTGAACTCGAACTTGTTACCTGTGAAAGCGAACGGTGAAGTTCTGTTTCTGTCTGTAGTGTCCTTAGGGAACTTAGGCAACACATGTACGCCAACCTTGAGAAGTTCCTTCTCCTTAGCACCGTAAGGCTCATCCTTTACGATAGCTTCGAGGATCTCTGTAAGCTCAGAACCCAGGAAGATGGAGATAACTGCCGGAGGAGCTTCGTTAGCACCGAGTCTGTGGTCGTTACCTGCAGAAGCTACTGAGATACGGAGCATATCCTGATAATCGTCTACAGCCTTGATAACTGCTGTGAGCATGAGGAGAAACTGAGCGTTCTCATAAGGTGTCTCGCCGGGCTCAAGGAGGTTAGCTCCTGTGTCTGTGCTCATGGACCAGTTGTTGTGCTTACCGGAACCGTTAACGCCTGCGAAAGGCTTCTCGTGCAGGAGGCAAACAAGTCCGTGCTTCTGAGCTACCTTCTTCATGATCTCCATCGTAAGCTGGTTGTGATCAGTAGCGATGTTTGTTGTAGTGAAGATAGGTGCGAGCTCGTGCTGTGAAGGTGCAACCTCGTTGTGCTCTGTTGTAGCGAGGATACCGAGCTTCCACAGCTCATCGTTCAAGTCCTTCATGAAAGCCTGTACACGGGGCTTGATAGCACCGAAGTAGTGATCTTCCATCTGCTGGCCCTTAGGCGGAACCGCACCGAAAAGTGTTCTTCCTGTATAGATAAGGTCTCTTCTTGCCTTATATCCTGCTTCATCAATGAGGAAGTACTCCTGCTCGGGACCTACTGTTGTCTTAACGCTTGATACGTCCTCGTTGCCGAAGATCTTCAGAACTCTCATTGCCTGCTTGTTCAAAGCTTCCATTGATCTCAGAAGAGGGATCTTCTTGTCGAGAGCCTCACCGCCGTAAGAGCAGAATGCTGTAGGGATGCACAGGACTCCTTCCTTGATGAATGCGTAGGATGTAGGATCCCAAGCTGTATAACCTCTAGCCTCGAATGTTGCGCGAAGACCGCCGGAAGGGAAGGAAGAAGCATCAGGCTCGCCCTGTGTAAGAGCCTTGCCGGAGAATCTCAAGATGATGTTGCCATCGTCTGTGGGATTAACGAAGCTGTCGTGCTTCTCGGATGTGTAACCTGTCATAGGCTGGAACCAGTGAGTATAGTGCGTAGCACCCTTCTCGATTGCCCACTGCTTCATCTCGTTAGCGACTACGGAAGCTGCTTCATCAGAAAGTCTTTTGCCGTTATCGATCGCGGCCTTGACTTCCTTGAGGGTTTCCTTGGGAAGGCGTGCCTTCATGACGCTCAAGCTGAATACATTCTCGCCGAAGATCTCAGATGTGTCTTTCATGTTCATAAACTCCTTGTCATTAGTTTTTGAATTAATCGAGTGGCTGACTTGCATTTTGTGTTTGTGCAAAAGAAAAGGCGCCACAGCTGTAAAACCGTGGCGCCCTTGCCTGTATCAATCATTTTCAAGTGCGATGATAACCCTCTGCTAACCGCTTGTCAAGAGGAAATTTGCAAGAATTTGCAATTGACAATTCATAATGCACAATGTTATCTTTTTTAAGAACAAAGGCGTTCATTCGGGTAAAAACCAATCTGCCCGAATGGGCGCCTGTACTTTTTTAAGCAAGATTATTAAACGTCAACGGAGGCAAAGATGAATTGTTCTATTGATGAGTTTATGCAGTATATCGAAGAAGAGGACATCAAGTTCATAAGACTTCTTTTCTGTGATGTCTTCGGTACTCCCAAGAATATCTCGGCTATGCCGTCTTATATCGAGAGTGCATTCACTAACGGAGTTGGTATCAACCCTACAGGTATCGCTGGTTTCTCCGATCCTTCTAACTCCGAATTGTTCCTGCATCCCGAACCCGATACAGCAGCGCTCCTGCCGTGGAGACCTGATTCCGGAAGAGTAGTAAGACTTTTCTGTGACATTAAGCATCAGGACGGAACGGCTTTTGAAAGTGATACAAGAGACATCTTAAAGAATGCTGTAAAGAAGGCAGAAGAAGAAGGTGTTAAGTTTACTTTCGGAACGCGTATGGAGTTCTATCTTTTTAAGACGGACGAAGACGGCGAGCCCACGAAGATACCTTTCGACAAGGCGGGATACATGGATATCGCGCCTCTCGATAAGGGTGAGAACGTAAGAAGAGAGATCTGTCTTACGCTTGAGCGCATGGGTATTCAGCCTTTCAATTCGCATCACGAAGCAGGCCCCGGTCAGAACGAGATCGACTTTATCTCAGCTGACCCCGTTAAGGCTGCAGACGATGCAGTTACTTATATCTCAGTAGTAAAGACCATCGCTGCACGTAATGGTCTGTATGCGGATTTCTCACCGAAGCCCCTGTCAGGACTTCCCGGCAACGGCTTCCACGTGAATGTAAGTGCGAGCCGCGACGGCGACAATTCTGTCCTGACTTCTGCTATCGAAGGAATACTGCAGAAGATCTTCGACATGACTGTCTTCATGAACCGCTGCGAGGACTCGTATCAGAGAATTGGGAAGGGCGAAGCGCCCAGATATATAACGTGGTCCGGTGGCAACTTCGGACAATTAGTCCGCGTACCCCAGAGTCCCGGACACCACTATGCTCAATTGCGATCCCCTGATGCATTTAGCAATCCGTATCTGATCTTTGCCCTTCTCATTTATGCAGGTCTTTACGGAATCAGGAACAACCTCGAATTAAGAGCTCCTGTTAATCAGGACTTGAAGGATGTTCCTGCAAGATCCAGCGAATATCAGTTGCTCCCGAGAACCATCGATGAGGCTAAGGAAGCCGCTAAGGCAAGCGAGTTCATAAAGGAATGCCTGCCTGAGTCAATCATCGAGGCGTACTGTGAAGCGCGATAACGCATACACAGTATTGCTCGTCTCGGCAAACGAGAAGATGACAACCTCGTTGAGGCTTTATTTGTCGCGCGAGGATTACGGACCGGTCACTGTTTTGGAGTCCGTATCTGCTGCAAGAAGACTCGTATCACAGCGTGAGTTTGATGTCATTATCGTAAACACTCCTTTGAAGGATGAACTGGGCATCAGCTTCGCGATCGAAGTCGCAGACAGTTCATCTTCAAGCGTCATGCTGCTCGTAAGTGCAGAGGCCTTCGATGAAGTGTCGGAGAAGGTCGCTGACTGCGGTGTGTTCGTGCTCGCGAAGCCCTTTAATGCTACGGTGCTCGGATACTCGATGAAGATGATGTGCTCTACGCGTGAGAGACTTCTTCGCATGGAGCAGAAGCAGAAGACTTTTGAAGAGAAACTAGAGGAGATCAAGCTCGTTAACCGCGCGAAGATCATCCTCGTGGAGAACCTCTCTTTCACGGAAGAAGAGGCTCACAAATTTATAGAGAAAAACGCGATGAACGAACGTAAAAGTAAAGTCGACATCGCCCGCAAGATAATAACGGAATACCGGAGGTGACATATGACAAAGTATATTTTCGTGACGGGAGGAGTTGTTTCGGGCCTTGGAAAAGGCATCACCGCCGCTTCTCTCGGCAGACTTCTTAAGATGCGCGGATTCAAGGTCGCAGCGCAGAAACTCGACCCGTATATCAACGTGGACCCGGGTACGATGAGCCCGTATCAGCACGGCGAAGTGTATGTAACGGAGGACGGCTGCGAGACGGATCTGGACCTCGGTCACTATGAGAGATTTATCGATGAGGACTTGAACCGCTTCTCTAATATCACGACGGGTAAGGTTTACTCGAATGTCATCTCCAAGGAGCGTAAGGGTGAGTACCTCGGCAAGACGGTACAGATCATTCCTCATATTACTGATGAGATTAAACAGTTTATTTATAACGTAGGTAAGACGAGTGACGCGGATATTGTAATCACTGAGGTCGGCGGTACGATCGGTGATATCGAGTCGCAGCCTTTTATCGAGGCGATCCGTCAGGTAGGAAATGAAGTCGGTCCGCAGGATTCACTGTATGTGCATGTTACTTTATTGCCGTACCTGAAGGCGTCCGGCGAGCACAAGTCCAAGCCCACGCAGCACTCTGTTAAGGAACTGCAGGGAATGGGAATATCTCCTGACATTATTGTGCTTAGAACTGACGAGCCGATCGAGGATAAGACGATTATAAGTAAGATCGCGAACTTCTGTAATGTTAAGGAAGACTGCGTTATCGAGAACCAGACTCTGCCTATCCTTTATGAGGCTCCGCTGATGCTCGAGAAGGCTGGATTGTCGAATGCAGTTCTTAGAAAGCTCGGCATCTTCTGCGGTCATCCGGACTTGGGTGAGTGGAAGAGGGTTATCGAGAATATCCGCAGCCGTGAAGGTCATGTGAAGATCGGCTTGATCGGTAAGTATACACAGCTTCACGATGCTTATCTGTCAGTTGCTGAGGCGCTCCGTCACGCAGGTTACGAAGAGCGTGTTTATGTTGATATCGACTGGATCGATTCTGAGACTATCACTGCTGATAATGTTGCGTCTGTCTTGGGTAAGCTCGACGGTGTCATCGTGCCCGGCGGATTCGGTAATCGCGGAATTGAAGGAATGGTTCAGACTGCTAAATACTGCAGAGAGAATAATGTTCCTTATCTTGGTATCTGTCTTGGTATGCAGATCACTGTCATCGAGGCGGCAAGATCACTGCTTGGGCTTGCTGACGCGAATTCAGGTGAGTTCGATGCAACTTGCGCACATAAGGTGATCGACTTCATGCCCGGTCAGAACGATGAGATCGAGAAGGGCGGAACGCTTCGTCTCGGAAGCTATCCTTGTTCTGTTGTTGCTGGTACGAAGCTTGCGGAACTCTACGGCGCTGATGAGATCCGCGAGAGACACAGACACCGCTATGAGTACAATAACGACTATCGTGAAGACCTCGAGAAGGCAGGTCTTAAGATCTCCGGTCTGTCACCTGACGGAAGACTCGTCGAGACAGTTGAATTCTCTGATAATGATTTCTATGTGGGGGTTCAGTTCCATCCGGAATTCAAGTCGAGACCGAATAAGCCGCATCCGTTGTTCTTAGGTCTCATAAGAGCTTCGATGAAGAACAGCGAGAACAAGTAAATAACACATGCAAGAAGGGCCGCCAGTGTGACGGCCCTTCTTGTGAGAATAGAGTATATGAAAGCTTGATCAGACCAGGAAGCTGATCAATTGTCGATGGCGTAGAATGCGCAGAGGTTATCCCAAGCTGCGATGTCCTCGAATGTGTCGATGAGCTGTGCTCTGGATGTGCCGTTGTTAAGAGCGTTTACCCAGTTGTTGAGACCAGCTGTGTCAGCCTCTCTGTCGAGGAATACTCTGTAGAGTATCTTTACGAACTCTGTGTTGCTTACGTTTCTGTTTGTGAACTCAGCGCTGTTGAGAAGGTTCTCAGCTGCGTCTTCAGCGTCGATGGAGTCGTTAAGGATACCGGCTACGAGAGCGTTGTTAGCGTCTACGTGTCTGCCGAGGATGTTTGTGTAGAGTCTGTCTACGAAGTTCTCTACGATCTTTCCTCTGATCATGTTAGCAGGGAGATTACGGTTTGTAGCGTAGATTGTAGCTACTGCGTTTGCTGTGTTAGCGGAAACACCGTTTACTCCGTTCAGGTTGCCTGCGAATGTTCCCATTACGTGATGGGGAGCTACTGTTGTATTAGCAGGACGGCCCTCCATGTAAGCCTCTGCTACTTCAAGCTGAACTCTCAGGTTGGAGATTGCTGTTACGTAATCGTCCATAGAGTCGGACCCCATAACGGGATATGCCTGAGATCTTGCACAGTCGAGAGCTGCGAATACGTCTGCCGGAAGCTCGTCGCCGTATGTTGCCAAGAATGCACTTGAGTCGTCATAGAGATCTGTGAGAGCTGTCTTTGTCTGAGCGTTTACTGTCTCCGCTGCGTTGGATGTCATTGCTGTGAACGGAATGAGTAATGCGATGAGTGATGCTGTGAGTACTACTGTCATTACTGTGGATGATACCTTCTTTGTCATTGTTGTAAGTTTCATTTTGCCTTCCTCCTTAGTGTGGGCTTGT
>OCTX012159741.1_pt1 | contig 12000 bp, 11 predicted proteins | sample 1539691 | NCBI WGS metagenome assembly OCTX01 (sample SAMN02144231, study PRJEB22623) | gut metagenome | biome: sheep rumen | host: Ovis aries | place: New Zealand
AAGGTTATCGTATCACAAGAAATAGAGCGTGTATGCCCTGAGTTTGTCGGAGCATGCGTGGAAGCGCAGGTGGTAAACACGGCATATTGTAGGGAGTTGTGGCAGGAGATAGAGGCTCTTGGTAACAGTTATCGTGCGGAGCTGACAACGGAGTCACTAAAGGAAATGACCAGTATAGCAGCGACACGACGAGTGTACAAGGCGTGTGGCAAAGACCCGTCACGCTATCGTCCCGCTTCGGAGGCACTGATACGCAGAGTGTTGCAGGGCAAGGAGCTGTACCAAAGAGACACGCTCGTCGACCTTGTCAACCTGGCATCCATCGCATTTGGCTATAGCATTGGGGGCTTTGATGCAGACAAGTTCGTGGGCGACACGCTGACGTTAGGCGTAGGACGCGAGGGAGAGCCTTACGAGGGTATTGGTCGCGGCATGATCAACATTCACGGTCTGCCAGTCTACCGTGATGCGGAAGGAGGTGTAGGTACGCCTACCAGCGACCACGAACGTACGAAGATGACCATTGACACGCGCCATCTGGTGGTGCTCATCAATGGCTACGACGGCAATGAGGAGCGTGTGCGCAAGAATGCAGAATACATCCAAACGCTGCTGCAGAAATATGGGCAGAGTGATGGCGGCACATACTTTATATACAGATAAGGTACGCATCGCCAGGCTGCTGACGATTTAAAAGTACTTCGTAATCTGGGCGTTGTCGAAATTGTTCATCTCGTTCATCATGCGGACGGCACTGTCGACAAGGGGGAAGGCGCAGAGCGCACCCGTGCCCTCGCCAAGACGCAGGCCCAGATGCAGTAGCGGCTTGGCAGCGACGATGTCGAGCATGCGCTGGTGTCCATTCTCGTCGCCACAGTGGGTGAAAATCATGTAGTCTTGTGCGGCAGGACAGAGGCGGATGGCAGCAATGGCACAGGCCGTCATAATGAAGCCATCCACTAATATAATAAGGTGTTGCTCGGCAGCACGCAGCATAGCACCGATGGCTGCTACCATCTCGAAGCCGCCGAAATAGGCTATTGGCTTTTGGCTGTTAGCTTTTGGCTCTTGGCTAACAGCTAACTGCCCTCGCAACGCCATACTTTCACAGAGATAATTGTCAACTGCCTGACTGAGCACCTCGTACTTATGGCGGATGCCTGGCGTGTCGAGACCTGCACCGGCACCAATACAGTCTGCCAAGGGGATGTTGCCAAAGAGGTGCATCCAGATGCTGCTGGGCGACGTATTGGCAATGCCCATTTCACCGATGCTCACCACACGACAGCCCTCACGGACACAGTCGTCGACTAAATCGACGCCTACCTGGATGGCTTGGTCAAACTCCTGCTCCGTCATGGCCGGCTCATGGAGGAAGTTCTTAGTGCCACGCGCTATCTTGCGGTCTATGATGCCCTCGACATGCGACAGGTCGTAGTCCACGCCGACATCGACAATGCGCAGATGAAAGCCATGCTGTCGGCAAAACATGTTGACACCGCCACCGCCACGCGTGAAGTTAATCATCTGCTGCCACGTCACCTCACGGGGTGAGACGCTGACGCCCTCACGCTCAATACCGTGGTCGCCGCCCAACAGCAGATGACAGGGGTGCGCCAGCGAGGGCTCCAGCGTCTGTTGGACAAGACACACCTGCATGGCCAGCTCCTCCAGGCGTCCCAGCGAACCCTTGGGTTTGTTCAGGTTGTCAATCTTCTCTTGAATGGCCGACTGTAGCGAACGGTCAACAGGGTGTATGTCAAACGCTTTCATGTCTTATTACTTGATTTTCATGGGGATGCCGCTAACCATCAGAATGACTTCGTCGGCTTGCTGGGCAATATACTGGTTCATCCATCCTTGCAAGTCGGAGAACTTGCGCTGCATCACGTTGTCGCTGACACCTCCCATGCCAATCTCGTTGGTCACAAAGATATAGGTGGCATCAAGGGCAGTAAAGGCGTCGAACTCCTGCTTGGCAGCTGCTAAAGAACGGTCGACATCCTCGTCATGAGCGAAGAAGAAATTGGTCAGCCACAGGGTGACACAGTCGACAACGGCCACCCTACCCGTCAGGTCGTGGCGACTGAGGTATAGCTCCTCCTCGATGTTCGTCCACTCCGGTCCACGACGTTCCTGGTGACGACGGACACGCTCACGGAACTCGTCGTCCCACACCTTGGCAGTAGCCACATAGACCGGATGAGCGCTCAGGCTCAGTGCCAGCGCCTCTGCCTTCGTGCTCTTGCCGGAGCGCTGTCCACCTGTAATCAGGATAATCTTCTTCATATACCTATTGTTTTAACAAGCCAACACCGTCAGGTAGACAGTCAGTTCGACGAGCAGGCACACGGCGCCACAACAGTCGCCTGTATAGCCACGCAGGCGGTTCCATATCAGCAGGTAGAGCAGGTACATCACCAGACAGGGTATGAAGATGAGCAGTTCCCACTGGATGCCCGTCCACCAGATGTAAGCTATCATCGGCAAGAGGCCTTGGACAGCCAGGCCAATAGCGGCAGGCCACTGCATCTTACGATAGACAGTCTTGTTCTTCGCCTCCTCTTCCGTGCGGGCATAGGGCATCATCATGATGAGCTGGGCTGTCACCATCTTGGCATACGGGTCGGCAGCAAGGATGGTGAGTGCTGCCAACGTAGGTGGCAGTGAGTAGAGGGCAGCAGCTAAGAGAGAGACATAGAGTATCAGTCCCAAGACGCCATAGGTGCCGATGTGGGAGTCCTTCATGATGGACAAGATGCGCTCACGGTCACGTCCGCCACCGCCAAAGCCGTCCAGGAAGTCGGCCAGTCCGTCTTCATGCAACGCACCAGTAACCAACAGTCTGGCAACGATGGCTAACAAGACAGCGACAAGGTATGGCAAGTAGTGGCTGCCTACCCACAATGTCGCCGCCATCAGTCCGCCCGTCAGCCAGCCCGTCAGCGGCCAGTGCTCCACCACGGTCTTATAACACTCTCGTGGGGGCTGATGGCAGCGCCAGAAAGGCAGTCGGGTAAAGAAGATAAAGGCTGCCCAGAGGCGGTCGTACCATTTGGTCTGGTCTATGTTTGTCTGCATAGCGGGAATTACAACAGCTCTTTGATTTGTAGCAAACGGTCTACCACAAAGGTCGGTCGTTTTTCAGCCTCATCAGCATCGACGCCCCAACGGTTAAACAACAACGCATCGATGCCGGCATGGAGTGCCCCCTGGATGTCGGTCTGCAGATTGTCGCCAATCATCAGCGTGGTCTGGCGCTCTGCACCAGACATCTTCAGGGCGTAGTCGAAATAAAGTGGTGAAGGCTTGTTGACCCCAGCATCCTCGCTGAGGATAATGGTATCGAAATAGTCCTTCAGTCCACAAGCCGCCAACTTCTTATACTGTACCTCATGGAACCCATTGCTGGTCATATGCATGCGGTAGCCCCTACTCTTCAGGTAGTCCATCAACTCGTGGGCACCTTCCACCACGCCCGGCTTGTTGGAGCAGAAGTCGAGGAAGACGTCGCTCATCTCCAGACAGAACGCTTCGGTGACATCCAAGCCGTCACCCACGCTGAGCGGGCGACGGAAACGTTCCACGATAAGGTAGTCGCGCGTGATGTTGCCCTTCGAATAGTGACTCCACAAGTCGATATTGGCCATCCAATAGGCATCATAGAACACTTGTGGGTCACTGAAATAACGCTCCAGATGGAACGCCTCGAAGGTCTCCTTCAGCGCAACGACAGCATTGCCGTGAGTATCGTACAGTGTGTCGTCGAAGTCGACAAACAGGTCTTTGTATCTCATGGCAGCTGACTACAGCAATGCCTGGATCTTAGCCTCGATATTGGCTTTAGGCTGAGCACCAATCAGTTTGTCAACAACCTGACCGTCCTTGAAGAAGAGAATGGTAGGGATGTTACGGATGCCAAACTCGGCAGCCAAATCCTCGCACTCCTCAACGTCGCACTTGCCGACAACGACCTTACCATCGTAGGTCTTGGCTAACTCAGCAATGACGGGGGCCACCATACGGCAGGGACCGCACCATGTTGCCCAGAAATCTACCACTAATGGCTGTGCGCCATTCTTCAGGCTCTCGAAATTCTCGTTTGTGATTGTTACTTCCATAATTTCAATTTACAATTTGATGATTCTACAACTTACTATTTAAATCTCAATGTGTCAACAGCAAATGCTGTGCCACTAATTAATCTTATAGTCCAGGGCGGGTGTCTGTTCAATAAACTGTATCAATTCGCTCTTCACATCGACCGTCTTGGTGGTGCTCTTCAGGAGTACATGGTTCTTGCCCGTCAGGTCGTGCAGCTGGAAGAAGATGTTGGTCTTGCCCGGGTGGGCGGCAATCAGTTCGCTCAGCTCTGTCACCACCTCGTCGTTCAGCAGGTCGGCAGTCATCGAGATGGTGATGCGGTCGATGGCACGTTCCTTGATGGTCTGAAGGAACTCCACACCCGTAATGCCGAGGTCTTTGGGGCCATCGGGATTATACGAGAAGCGGGGTCTGACCTTACCTGTGATGTATACCGACGCACCAATGGTGAAGAAGCCCGACTTCTCGCCCCACGCCTCGCCAAACAGCGGCAGTTCACCAGAACCTACGAAGTCTTCGAGGGTAACGATGCCGAAGGGCTTGCCGTTCTTGGTGAAACCGGTGCGTACCGCCGTGACGATGCCACCGATGGTAACATCTTCGCGACCTGCCAGATTGGCTACATCTGCCAATTCGTCACAACGGGTATTGCACAAGTTGTCAAGGACAATCTTATATTCGTCGAGAGGATGTGCCGACAGATAGATACCTACCAGTTCACGTTCCTTGTTCAGTCGTTCTATGTCGCTCCAGCGGTCGGCACTCTTCGGCAGTGTCGGTGTCTGTATCTCCAGAGCGCCGAAATCGCCAAACAGCGAGTTCTGGGCCTGCTGCTGCTCAGTCTGATAGAGCTGTCCGTAGCGCATGACAATCTCTATGGTGCTCTCGCCCTTAGCATTTTGGGCAAAGAAGTCTTCGCGGCGCAGACCAAAACTGTCAAAGCCTCCGCTCAGCGCCAGGGCTTCAAAGGCTTTGCGGTTGACCTGACTGAAGTTGACGCGCTGTACGAAGTCGAAGAGGTCCTTATAGGGGCCGTTCTTCTCGCGCTCTTCGATGATAGCCTGTGCGACGCCATCGCCCAAACCCTTGATAGCAGCCAGACCGAAGCGTATCTCTCCTTTCTTGTTGACACCAAACTTCTGGTACGACTCGTTGACATCGGGTCCCAGCGTAGCAATACCCATCGCCTTGCACTCGTCCATCAGCTTCGTGATTTCCGTTATCTGGTCTCGACGACGTGACATAATGGCAGCCATGAACTCGGCAGGATAGTTAGCCTTGAGATAAGCGGTCTGATAGGCTACCCACGAGTAGCAGGCGGCATGCGACTTGTTGAACGCATAGGATGCGAACTTCTCCCAGTCAGCCCATATCTTATCCAACACCTTGGGGTCGTGGCCATTCTTCTTGCCACCCTCAATGAACTTAGGCTTCATGGCGTCGACGATGTCCTTTTTCTTTTTACCCATAGCCTTACGCAGAGCATCGCTCTCACCACGGGTAAAGTCGGCCAACTGACGAGACAGCAACATCACCTGCTCCTGATAGACGGTGATGCCATAGGTGTCCTTGAGGTATTTCTCCATGCAGGGGATGTCGTACTTGATTTCCTCGCGACCATTCTTACGGGCGATGAACGAAGGAATGTAGTCCATAGGTCCCGGACGGTAGAGGGCGTTCATGGCGATGAGGTCCTCGAACACCGTAGGATGAAGCTCGCGGAGGTACTTCTGCATACCTGCCGACTCAAACTGGAAGGTACCGATGGTGCGGCCCTGCTGATAGAGCTCATAGGTCTTGGGGTCGTCGATGGGGATATGGTCCAAGTCAATATCGATGCCGCGTGTCTGCTTGATAATGGCACAAGCCTCTTTCTGCTCAGACAGCGTCTTCAGTCCCAGGAAGTCCATCTTGATGAGTCCGGTAGACTCAATCACGTGGCCGTCGTACTGGGTGCAGTTGGTCTTGGTATCCTTGAAGTCGGGGTCGTCGGCAGTAGAGACGGGCACCCAGTCAGATATCGGGTCACGACAGATGATGAAGCCACAGGCATGGATACCCGTACCACGCACCGTGCCCTCCAGCATCTTGGCATACTTGATGGTGTTGCGCAGCGACTCGTCGGCAGAAGCCTCAGCTTCCTGCAACTCCCTGACAGCCCTGATGGCGTTAGGCAGGTTCATCTTCGGCGTCTTGCCATCGACATCGGGCAGACGGTCGGGAATGGCCTTACACAAGGCATTCGACACGGCAATAGGTACCTTCTCCACACGGGCCACGTCCTTGATGGAGTTCTTCGTGGCCATCGTGGCATAGGTGATGATATGTGCACAGTTCTCATGACCATACTTATCCATCACCCACTTCAGCACCTTACCGCGACCGTCGTCGTCGAAGTCGGTATCAATATCAGGCAATGAGATACGGTCTGGATTCAGGAAACGCTCAAACAGCAGGTCGTACTTCAACGGGTCTATCTTCGTGATACCTAAGCAGTAAGCGACTACAGAGCCTGCCGCCGAACCACGTCCAGGACCTACCATCACGCCCAACTCGTCGCGGGCAGAGTTGATGAAGTCCTGCACAATGAGGAAGTAGCCTGGGAAACCCATCGTCTTCATGATGTGCAACTCAAAGCGCACACGGTCGTCGACTTCCTTGGGCAATGGCGTACCATAGCGTTGCGCAGCACCTTCATAGGCTAACTTAGCCAAATAGTCTGCCTCAAACTTGATGCGATATAACTTATCGTAGCCACCGAGCTTCTTGATTTTCTTCTCACCATCCTCCTGCGGCAGCTGGTTTTCTCCATTCTCGTCAGACGTAAACTCTTTAAAAAGGTCTTCCTCAGTAAACTTCTTGCGCCACTCATCCTCCGTACCAAACGACTCGGGAATGGGGAAGAACGGCATGATGGGGTCGTGATCCAGACTGTATATCTCGGTTTTCTCCAACAGTTCCAGCGTATTCGACAGTGCCTCAGGAACATCTGAGAAGATGTCGTTCATCTCCTCGCGGGTCTTAAACCACTCCTGCTTGGAGTAGAGCATACGCGTAGGGTCGTCCAGCTCCTTGCCTGTCGAGAGACATAGCAGGTGGTCGTGAGCCTCGGCATTCTCCTGGTCAACGAAGTGGGCATCGTTGGTACAGACAAGTTTGATACCATACTCATGAGCCAGCTCTATCAGCACCTTGTTGGCTTTCTGCTGCAAAGGGTACGTCTCGCGGTTGGCACGGATGGTGGGGTCTTTCACCTCATGGCGCTGCAACTCCAGATAGTAGTCGTCGCCAAAGAGGTTGTGATACCATTCGATGGCCTCACGGGCTCCGGCGATGTCGCCTTTCAGTATCTTGGCAGGCACCTCACCGGCTATACAGGCCGAACAGACCATCAGACCCTCGTGGTATTTCTCCAAGTCCTCGCGGTCGGTACGTGGACGCATATAGTAGCCATCTACCCACGAGTTGCTGACCAACTTGATGAGATTCTTGTAGCCCTGATAGTTCTTGGCCAGCACTATCAGGTGGTAGCCACCCTGGTCTTCCTTGCCGCGGCGTAACGACTTGGAGCCATGGCGCGAGACATACATCTCACAGCCGAAGATGGGGATAAAGGGGTCCAACCCTTCCTTCTTGCGACCTTTGTTGATGCCGCCCACATAGTCGTGAAACTCCTTGATGCCGAACATGTTACCATGGTCAGTGATGGCCATACCCCTCATACCATTGGCAACAGCCTTGTCTACCAGTCGCTTGATGCTCGACTGGCCGTCCAAGATAGAGTAATATGTGTGTACGTGTAAATGAATGAAGTCTTCCATAATCTATGGCAAAGATACGCTGAAAAGGCGAGAATACCAAAAAAATTCATAATTATTAAGGCGGAAAGCAAAAATAATCATTATTCACTTTTCTCTTTTCACTTTTTTTCGTACCTTTGTCGACTGAAAGAATACTATTAACTACCTCATGGGAGAAAGAATTAAGAAACTAAAGAAAATACGAATCCATCGTGAAGGCACATCCGAACTACTATATAGTGCCATAGCTATCCTTGCAATCTGTGGAGGACTGTGGTATCTTCTCTATACCATCAATCCACTGACATGCCACGTGGTTATGCCGTTCATTTGTGGTATACTGGTAGCTACCTGGCTCATGGTTCTCAATTTCTATCGCTGCCCTATCCGCTACTTCAATGGCGACACCGACAAACTGGTTGTTGCCCCTGCCGACGGAAAGATTGTGGTGGTAGAGGAAGCGGAAGAGAACACCTACTTCCACGACAAGCGCCTCATGATTAGCATCTTTATGAGTCCACTGAACGTACACGCCAACTGGTTTCCCGTTGACGGCAAGGTGAAGTTTGTCAAGCATTTTGACGGCAACTACCATAAGGCTTGGCTGCCCAAGGCCAGCGAGGAGAATGAGCATGCAGATATCATGATAACCACTGCTGACGGAGAAGACATTCTGGTACGCCAAATTGCCGGAGCCATGGCTCGCCGTATTGTCACCTACGCCAAGGACGGCGAGGAGTGTTACATCGACGAGCACCTGGGCTTCATCAAACTGGGTTCGCGCGTTGATGTCTATCTGCCACTGACGGCTCGTGCCTGCGTCACGATGAACCAGCCTACCACTGGCGACCAGACGGTGATTGCCAAACTGGCGTAATGTTTAATCTTTAATGTTTAGTTTTTAATGTTAAAGAAGCATATTCCTAACACGATAACATGCTGCAACCTCATTTCAGGCTGCATAGCAACATATTTTGCATTCCAGGGCGACTACCGCACAGCACTGCTGTTTATCATCATCGGTGCCGTCTTCGACTTCTTCGATGGCATGGTAGCGCGCCTGTTGCATGTCTCCTCGCCTATCGGCAAGGAACTCGACTCACTGGCAGACGACATCACCTTCGGCTTTGCTCCCGCTGCCATCATCTTCAGCTATCTGTCCGCGCTGACAGCCAATAGCCAATGGCCAATAGCCTTTCTGGCCTTTATCATGGCCGCCTTCTCTGCCCTGCGTCTGGCCAAGTTCAACCTGGACGAGCGACAGGCACTGGGATTCATCGGACTACCGACTCCTGCCAACGCCCTCTTCTGGGGAGCACTGATTGGTGGACTGCATGGCAACCAGCTGTACTTCGAAGGCATGGAGTGGTGCATCATCGTCGGCATCTTCATCAGCAGCTATCTGCTCATCAGCGAAATACCTATGTTTGCCCTGAAATTCAAGACGTGGGGCTGGAAAGGAAATGAGATTAAATACATCTTCCTGCTGACATGCATACCGATGCTCTTTATGGGCATCTTCGGATTGGCAGCCATCATTGCGTGGTATGTCATCCTGTCGGCAGTGAACACCTATATGTTTAACTAAAAACCATCACTATGCTAAAAGGCCTGTTAGGCTTCTTTGCCTTTATTTTCTTTCTTATCGTACTCATCCTCTTGTTGGTGGGGGGCTATCTCTATAGCACCTACCGAAAGATACGCATGGCCGCTCAGCGTGCTGCAGAGAGACAAGCCCAGCAACACCGCGAAGAGACGGGGCGACAGCGCCGGCAATACAACCAGCGCCAACAGTATGAGCCTACCAGTCAAGCAGGAGATGCTGACGACACCAGTTCTTACGAGCAGCCCCGCACAACACAGACAGCTACTGGTGAGACCATCATAGTTAATCGCCATCAAGAGCGCGAGAACAAGAAGATCTTCGACGACTCCGATGGCGAATATGTAGACTTCGTAGAGGAAAGCTAACAGCTAACAGCTAATTATGTACTAACGTACCAATCTCCTCACCGTCCATTACTTTCTTCAGATTACCTACTACGTCCATATTGAACACGTAGATGGGCAGGTTGTTGTCCTGACACATGCAGATAGCGGTCAGGTCCATCACCTTCAAGCCTCGCGCGAGTACCTCTTTATATGTAATGGCATCAAACTTGGTGGCGGTGGGGTCTTTCTCTGGGTCAGCGGTATAGACGCCGTCCACACGTGTACCTTTCAGCATCACGTCGGCCTCAATCTCGATGCCGCGCAAACTGCTGCCCGTATCGGTTGTAAAGTAAGGAGAACCCGTACCTGCGGAGAAGATGCAGACATAACCTGCCTCCATCGCCTCGATGGCCTTCCACTTGGTGTAGAACTCACCGATAGGCTCCATGCGGATAGCTGTCAGCACCTTGGTTTTCACACCGATAGCGCCCAGTGCAGAACTGAGTGCCAGCGAGTTAATCACCGTAGCGCACATACCCATCTGGTCGCCCTTCACACGGTCGAAACCTTTCTGCGAACCCGACAGGCCGCGGAAAATGTTACCACCACCGATAACGATACCTATCTGTACACCCATCTCACTGACTTCCTTAATCTGCTTGGCATAGTCGCTCAAGCGCTCAGGGTCGATACCATAACCCTGCTTACCCATCAGGCTCTCGCCCGACAGCTTCAATAAAATCCTTTTAAATCTTGCCATAATCTTTATATTTAATGTTTAATCTTTAATGTTTAATGTTTAATCTTTAATGTTTAATGTTTAACGTTTAATGTACAAAAGATACTTCCTTGAAAGCATAGCAGCGCTGCTGACCATTGTCATCGGTGAGCAACAGGTGCCCGTCGTCCTCTATGCCAGCAATCTCGGCCATGAAAGCGCCATCCTTGTCGGTATAGGGATGGAAGCCCTTGCGACGATAGAGCATCTTCATATAGCGGTCCTTGAGGGCCACAAGGGGAGCAGAACCCTTTGCGTCCTTCTGACTATCGAACGCTTGCAGTATCGCTTTCAGCAACTGTTCACGATCCGTCTCTTGTCCTGTTATCTGCCAGAGCGACACAGGATTAGGAGCGTTGCTCTGAAAAGTGCGCTGGTTGACATTCAACCCCACCCCAATGACGCTGTCCTTGACAAAACTGCCCTTCAGCGTATTCTCTATCAGGATGCCCGCCAACTTGCCGTTGCGCCAATAGATGTCGTTAGGCCACTTAATACTGAGGTCGCCCACCAGTTGACCTAACGCATCGACGATAGCTAATGAGATGGCCATGGAAATCTGGAACTGCTCATTAGCAGGCAGGTTCTCTGGGTGTAGCAGCAACGAGAACAGCAGGTTCTTGCCACGCTCTGACTCCCACGTATTCGTGCCACAGCCACGCCCTGCCGTCTGGTAATCGGCCCAGATAGCTGTTCTCTCTGTGAGAGTGTGGCGTTGCGAGGGCTGCTGGCTATTAGCTGTTGGCTGTCGGTTCTTCAGCCAGCGGTTGGTGCTGTCCGTCTCGTCAATATGTATGATTTCCCAGTTCACGCGGCAAAGTTACGAAAAAACGAGAGAAATACAAAAGGAAAGCTTCCTTTTCTTTTTATTTCCGAGTGCCAAGTAAGTTCGGCGAAGCCAAAGTTACGAAAAGTCGAGAGCAAAACAAAAGAATTCTTTCTTTTTTTTGCCGAGACAGAGTAAGTTCGCCATCTTTGATGGCAGAGTTACGGGAACCCCATCATGGCTGAATCTATTGACGGATTGCGAAGCAATAGCATTTTAAGATCACCAACGAAGGTGTTAATAGTCTGAATAGCCTTGAAGAGCAAAGCCTTCAAGTCCTTGTAGAAAAAATAGCAAGCTAACACCTCTTCAAAATGACTATTGGGAATTTTTAATACATGAGACTAATAAATGACTACAACTTTTTATCCCAGTCTAAACTCATTGGGAGTCATTCCCGCCTCGCGTTTGAAGAACTTGGAGAAGAACGAGGGATTGGGGAAGTTCAAGGATTCAGCGATCTGCCAGATGGGCAGGTCGCTGTATTTTAGTTGTAGTTTGGCCTGCTGGATGACGTGGCGGTTGATCCACTGCATCACGGTCAGACCGCTGTAGCGACG
>OCTX012019080.1_pt1 | contig 11997 bp, 8 predicted proteins | sample 1539691 | NCBI WGS metagenome assembly OCTX01 (sample SAMN02144231, study PRJEB22623) | gut metagenome | biome: sheep rumen | host: Ovis aries | place: New Zealand
TTCCCTGTTCAGAAAAGCTTAAGTAATAATAACCATTATATTTTATAAATGTAGGACATTCCATATTATATGTACCACTATCATTTCTAAAAAATATATCATTATAGGTCCAAGAACTTAAATTTTGGCTAGTGTATTCCTTTATAACTCCCCCACCTTGGCTTCTTGTTGTTATAAGCATATGATAAATGTCATCATCACCTAAAAACACATAAGGATCTCTAAAATCATTTTCTCCACCATAAAAGCCATCATCAGGATGCTTAGTCCAGTGAATTTTATCACTGCTTGTAGCATGCTGAATTTTTTCAAAATAAGGCAATACACTATTCTTTCTAGAGTTGTGCCCTGTATAATAGCAGTGGTAAACTCCATCTTTATCCTTAATTACAGAACCAGTACCTAACGCAAAATCAGGTGAATCTAAATCATTTTCAAATGGTATAACCTCACCATAGTCAGTATAATTTAGATAATCGGTTGTAGTCATTAAGGCAAATGGATGAAATCCTAAATTAGTATTTCTACCATCTTGAAGATAAAATATATTCATTATTCCATCATCGTAAAATGGCATAGGATCTCCAACGTAACCAACGACAGATTTAGGGCTAAATTTTATATCATTTTGAACTATAGAACCCTTTTTAGGAAGCTCCTGTTTAGCAATACATGAAGCTAAAGCGAAGCTTCCTAGGGCAAGAAAAAAAGCGGTTTTTAGTCTCTTCATCATTAATCATCCTCTAAATCAATGTTATTTATAGTAAAAGTAACATTATTAGTAGCAATCACATCATAATCGTGATCTAAATATATTCTATCACTAATTACAAATTCTCCATCATTAATAAATAATTCAATTGATGAGGTATCTAAATAAATATCTAGCTTAACCTCTTTATATCCATGATCTGTAGATCTAATTTGTGAATATAAATTATTTGTCTTTGTAGTATCAAGCTTAACGCTATTTAAATCTCCATTAATATTTATAAAGCCGTTTGATGAAATAAAGGTTATTTCAAAATCGCCCTTAACATAAGCACTTATATATGAGCTTCTGCTAGCCTTAGATGTAGCTTTCTTTAAATATTTTGAAATTGAAATAGGCTTTTGATAAACCCAATTATCCTTAATGCTTAAAATTCTAGGTAAGCTTAAGGCTCCAGCCCACTTATGTCCTAAAACATTAGTTGGAATTTCTTTTCCCCACATTTCCATCCAACCTACCATTACTGGTTTTTCTAAATTACTGATGAATTGTGGAGCATAAAATGAATCTCCCTTATCAATTTCTTGAATGTTTAAAACATACATTTTTTTATTGATAAAATCGATATTACCTACTACAAAAACACTTGAATTAACATTTTTAAAGGAATTATCCTTTTCCTTTACATGACAGCCACTTACTGCTATAACATCAAAGCCATCGACCTTGTGATAGCTTGGGCATTCTGCCATATCACCTAATTCATAGAATGGTCCAATACTAAAAGAATATTTAAAATCCTCTAACTTATCAGATTCTAATACAATTATAACTCCTTCATTAGTTAAATCATTTCTTCCACCAACAAATATATAATATTTATTATTTATTTTATATGGTGATGGATCTCTAAAATCAATTCTTGAATAATTTTTAGGTAAATCATCATTTGAAAATAATTTGCCAATCTTTTTAAAACTAATTCCATCTTCTGATTTAGCTAAATGGATAGTTTCATTTTTTAAATTATCCTTTTCAAAGTGCTTAGTGTATATTAAATTAATTTTATTATCATCAACGATAGCACCGCCAGAAAAACAACCTGTTTCATCTTCTTGATCAGGGGCAAGTGCCACATCTAAATCATCATATTTTATTAAATCATTACTGATAAAATGACCCCAATGCATTGGTCCCCATACTGAATCATATGGATAATATTGATAGAACAAATGATATTTGTTTTCAAAAAATGTAAGACCGTTTGGATCATTCATCCATCCTATAGGCGGTGACATATGATATTTTAATCTGTATAATTTGTTAACATTATTTTTATTTTCCTTAATATACCTATTAGCATTATCTACGGTATACTTCATATAATTCACCTCAAAGTTGATTATTATAGGGAGGAAAAGTCCTCCCTATAAACATTATTCTACATCCTGTGCGTAGATAATGATTGATGTAATTTCAATCTTAGCTCCGCCCAATTTTTGATTTACATCAGAACCAAATTGCCATAATACTTCAAAATCCATATCAGCAGCAAATTTAGGAGTTACATATTCAAAAGTCTTTAACTCTGTTGTAAATTGTACCTCTTCTGATACACGTGGATCCCACTTACCAACTGGGTTTAAGAAGAATGCACAGCTAATATTCTTATCAGCCTTAGCTGTAAATGAGATAGTATAGATCTTATCAGCTTCTAAACGTAATCTAGAAATATATAGCTTATTGAACCAATCTGTTAAACCAATCTTAGTCATTTCATATACTAATTTACCATCTTCTGAATATAAATAGCCTTCAGCAGTTTGTGCATCATTATATGTACCAAAGCCATCTGGTGTAAATGAATATCCTGTGCTTGTAGTTTCTTTAGAACCACCTAAAGCAACAACCTTTAAATTGCTGAATTCAATAACAGAAGCACTATCGATTACACCCATTTGGAATGTAATTGCAGGATTTGCCATAGCTTCTGTTAAATTAACTTCAAATTCAACATGTGTAGTTTGATTTGCAGAAAGCTTAATGCCATATTGTCCACCCTTAGTATCCTCTTCATTAAATGTACGAAGTAGAGCTTCCATTTCACCTGTATTGACAGTTGATAATACATCAACAGAGAACTTATATGTTCTATTCTTTTCTAAGCTTGTACCTAGACCTAAAACACCCCAAACTTCCCAAACACCATGTGACTCAGGAGCTTTAGTAATGTTCATAACAGCCTTTGTGCCATCAGTTGATGGTACAAATGTACCAGTTGAATTACTCCAGAAATGGTTTGCTAAATTTGATTCAGTAAATGTATGATTATCAACAACATCCTCATCTTCAGTTACAATCTTTTCAACAACTAAATTAGAAACTGTAACTGTATTTGCACCATGTAATTCATTTTGCTTACCAAGCTGGAATAATAATACTAAGTTATCCTTTGCTTGATCTGGAGTTACGATAAATTCAATTGTCTTTTTAACACCAGCAGCAACGCTTTGTCCATAAAGAGCACCAACACCCTTTTCAACATCGCCTTGGTTATAGCAAATTTCAAATTCATTAATATCATTTTCAGCTAAAACATCAACTAAAACACGATATTTAACACCCTTTAATAGATCAACACCAGTCTTAACAAACATCTTAGTTTGCCATACACCATTTTCATCACTGCCTCTTGTAATATTTAAAGTAGCTGATGTTTCAGTAGTAGCTAAGCTACCTTGTGAATTATTATCAAATGCTGATGTTACAGTATTTGTTCCATTAAATTTAAAATTATCTAATTGGCTTGCCCAAACGTCTTGACCAATTGATTGAGCAATCTCTACATGAGAAACAGCAATCTCAAAATCAGTTGGTAGAGCACCTAATTGTAAGCAGAAGCCTTGTTCTTCTTTTGTTTCAGCTGCGCTAAATTTGAATGAAACCTTATTGAAGCCTTTTTCAATAGCAACAGTCTTATTAGCACTAATATCATAAGCTTCAAATGTTACGTTACCACTAACATTACTTACAAATTCATAAGTAACTTCATAGTCAGCACCCTTAACTGTTGGAGTCTTACCTTCAAATTTAATATGCCAAGCCTCACCATCAGATTTACCTTTAACCTCGTAATTACCCTTAGTAATGCTTGAAGCTACATCAAGACCTTCAAATTTCCATACGCTAAATGGAGAATCTGAAGCATCTCCAAATGTATATTTAATATATTCTGTTTTTTCTGCTAATTTTGGATTAACAGTTAATGTAGCAAATGCTTCTCCTTTATTACCAGCCTTATCTGTAACTGAGTATTGAACCTCATAGTCACCTGTTTTATTTGGAGTGACTTTACCATTTGTTACTGTTAATTCTGGTAAAATTGTTACTGTTACGTTAGATGAAATATCTCCATCTACATCATCTAATGCTTTAATACCTGTTAATAAATTAATTTCTTCATCTACAGTACAAACCTTATCTGAGTTTCCAGTAATTTCTGGAGCTACCTTATCGGCTGTAGCTGGATTATTTCCAGTACAAGCAGTAAGGCCTAACGCTAAAAGAGCACCTAATGCTACTAAACCTTTTTTCATTTTTCTATTTCCTTCCTTTTTGTTTATTCTTCTAAATAGGTATCCTCTTGTTCCCTCTTAGTTAATTCCTCAACACTCATATTAAGCTTTCTAGCCTTCAAAAATAGGAAGTTTTTTCTAGTAAAATATTCCACAATAACAACAGCGAAATACAAAAGCACAATTACTAAATATGGAATATATAATGCTATAGCCGTTAAGCCGGCAAGTGCAGCTATCGCAATAATAGAATTAATAACTCCTCCAAAGAAGAATAAAAATGTATTTAATATAAGCTGTCTTAAATTAACATTCATACCTATTATTATCATAGGAGCGTGCGCTAAAAATACGACGCCAAAGAATAAAAACACATAAGATATAACCACTATTACAGTATTGAAGCCTGTCATGTTCTGCCTAAAATAATATATATTCAAAAATGAAAATACCAATATTATCAACTCAAAAATAGTAAATTTTAATATAATCTTCCAATTTTCTTTAATAGTTGTAAATATATCCTTAAGCATTCTATCGTCACGCTTATGCGTAAGATAGCCAACAACTCCAATATAAACAGGGATAAAAGGTATCACTAAAATTAGTGAAAGGACCAAAATTATGGTTAATATTAAATATTCAAATATGTATTCTCCAAAAATTCTGAATCCTTTCATAATTGAACTCCTTCTTTATTTTTGACTAGCTAAATATCTATTGTAGCCGTCTTGGTTAATTTTCTTAACCTCTTCAATTCCAGCTTTATTTAGCTTATTTTGGAATGCTTCCCACTCTGAATCAGTTATAGGAGAACCCTTTAATAACCATTCAATGAATTGAGATGCAATAACATCACCTAAATTTGTTTCATATTTTGCTAAATCATTAATTTCACTTAATGTATATGAAATATTAGGGAATGGTTTAGCCCCTTCATATTTATAAGGCTTAACATATTTATCAAGTCTATCTAGTCTTAGAACTGCACGTGGTTCCATAACAACATTATTCTTCCACGCTTCATCTGATAAGTATATTACACCTAAAGGCGCATTCTTTAATCTTAATTCATCTGTTGTCATTCCCTCAGGAACTGGCTTATTAACTAGCTTACCATCTACAAGGTTTTCCTCATAAACAATTCCGATAGGACCATAGTTAATTTGAGCAGAAATATATGGATCAAAGAATCTATCAAAATATGATAATAAGACTTCTTTATAATTTGCCTTATTAAATATTACACATTCACCCTTTTCAACCTCTTGTAGATTTGAAACGCCAACATATTGTTTACCAGTTGCATCATCAACTAAAGGTTGCATAGTAATATAGTTTTCTTGTTCACTTTCAGAAATAACTGTTTCCATTTCCCACCAGTAGAATGATCCAAGCTTTTCATAGCCCTTAGAATTAACCTTTCCTTTAGCTAAGAAAGTATCTTGTGAATCTTCTAAAGCGGCAGTTTCAATAAGTCCATTTTTAACCCAAGAAGATAATTCTGAAACAGCTTCTCTCCATTTAGTATCTTGACATGTAAATACTACCTTATCATTTACGATTGTCTTATGATCTGCATTTTCAGGAATTCCAAATGAAGCAATTAAATCTGATTCATTTCCTTGCCAATTACCATGAACAAATGATAGAGGTATTTCATCAGATGTTGAGCCATCACCGTTCATATCTTGGCTCTTAAAATATCCTAAAATTTCTTTATATTGATTTCTAGTAAGCTTTAAGCCATCCTTTAAATCATTTTTATTTAATGTAAATGATAATTTACCTTGATCTATAAGCTTACCAACCCACTCTTTATTAATAAATAAGATATTTGGATAGCTCTTAAGGCCCATCTCTTCTATTCTAGGTAAAGAATATATATGTCCATCTGGACTTTCTAATGCTGCCTTAATATCAGGTCTATCTGTTAATATTTTCTTAAAGTTAGGCATATATTCTAAATATTCATCAATAGCTGTAAGTATATGTCTACTTGTACCATATTGAATTAATTCTTTATTGCTAAATCCAGCATGATAGATTGCGTCTGGGAAACGCTTCTGATCTGATAACAACAATGATTTTTGAGTTGTATATGAGCTTTCAGTAATATTTTCCCAATTAACATGAACATTTGTAGATTTATCTAAATTCTTAAATACTTGCATGTCCTTATAATCTAGAGCTAATGAGTTTTTAGAAGATATAATTCTAAAAGAAATATCATTATCACTATTTTCTAAAAGTGGCTTTGTTACATCCTTCCACTGATAGCCAATATTATTATTTGCAGGATCCCATTCAACTGATTGGTTTTTACCATTACAGCCTGCAACACTTAAACAAAGTGAACCTAATAGGATGGCAGATAAGCCATGTTTTAAAGTTTTTTTCATATTTTTTCCTCTTTCTATTTAAATGAACCAACTAAAATACCTTGGTCAAAATGTTTTTCAATAAATGGATATAATATAATTATCGGTAAGCTTGAAACTATAATTGATGAGAATTTTATTTGGTTTGCAAGCTTCTGCTTCTCTAAAATTGATACTGTATCACCAGAGCCAGCAGCTTCCGTTTCAGCTACTACAAGTATCTCTCTTAAAACAACCTGTAGTGGCCAATATTCTTCATTAGTTATAAAAATTAAGGCATCTACATAATTATTCCAATGTCCTACGGCATAAAATAATATCATAACTGAAATAATTGATTTTGAAAGTGGTAAAACTATATCGAAAAATGTTCTTATTTCTCCACTTCCATCTATTTCTGATGCTTCTATTACTTCCTTTGGAATATTAGTTTGGAAATATGATTTACACATGAACACATTATAAACTGATACTCCACCACCAATTATTAATATCAATGGATTTTCAACTAAGCCTAAGGCTCCACATACTAAGTAGTATGGGATAAGGCCTCCACCAAAAAACATTGTAATAATTAATATTGGCATTATTATTTTTCTAAAAGGTAGGTAATCTCTTGATAGCGCCCAACCTGCAGGTATTGTAAGAATAATATTAAATAGTGTACCAAATAATGTATAAATTATTGTATTTAAATATCCACGCCAAATACTAGCATTTTCAAATAGCTTAGCATATCCATTAAATGTTAGTTTAATAGGGTAAAGCCAAACCTCACCACCTAATACTGCATCAGGATCTGAAATTGAAGCAATTATTATGTAGTAGATAGGATATACAACTATTACAACAAGTAAGGCTAGAATTATTCCAACAACTATATAATAAATAAGATCTGTTTTACTATCTTTTATCTTATTTTTTCTTTTTAATTCTTTTTCGTTCAATTCTTGATTCTTTATCATTTCGTCCATAAAATCACCACATACTATTTTCTGAGAATCTCTTTGATGTATAGTTTGCAATCACTAATAGAACAATATTAATAACTGAATTGAATAAGCCTGCCGCAGTTGATAAACTATAGTTTCCACCAACTAAACCCATATTGTATACATAAGTTGATAATATTTGTGATTTTTCAATATTACCATCTGTTTGCATCAATAATACTTTTTCATAGCCACAGCTCATCAAATTACCAATTGATAATATTAATAGCATTGAGATTGTAGGAAGTATTGCAGGTAAATCTACCGAAAATACTCTTTTAAATCTTGAGGCTCCATCAATCTTTGCTGCTTCATGTAGCGCAGGATCAACTCCAGCTAGTGCTGCAAGATATATAATAGCGCTCCATCCAAAATCCTGCCAGTTACCTGAGAATATGAATAGTGGTTGGAATGCTTCCTTTTTTAGAAAGAAGGGGTATGACTCACCGCCAAATGTTTTTATTAAATTGTTGATTAATCCATTAGAACCAAAGAATATAAATAGCATACCTACTAAAACTACAAGCGAAATAAAGTGAGGTGCATAGAATATTGTTTGAATTGCCTTTTGTAATTTTTTTGACTTTAATGAATTTAATAGTAAGGCTACTATAATTGGTAATGGGAATCCAACTAAAAAGCCAAACAAGCATAATGTAAATGTGTTCCAGAATATATCTTGGAAATTAGGGATTGAAAAGAAAAATCTAAAATTATCCATTCCAACCCATGCTGCTTCTCCTCCGAAGATACTGTCACTAGGAATAAAATCTTGAAAGGCAATTATAATACCATACATTGGAATATAACAGAAAATAATTATATAGACTAAAGCTGGAATTATAAAAAGTAAACTCCACTTTCTTCTTTTAAAGTTCATTTTCCATTTTTCCTTTTTTGATAAATTCTTGTTGATAACCTCAAGGCTATCTAAATCTATCTCTAAAGATTGATTATTGCTAGGGATTTGTAAAGTATCGTCCATTAAGAATCCCTCCTTTTTGGATGTTTCTACTAATATAATACTTGACAATTATGCGATATTCAAATAATTTTCAAAAAATATCGAAAATTGTGCAAATGCACAAGTGAAAACGCTGCCTAAATGTGCAAAAGCACAAATTTTCATATTTTGTGCAAAAAAACATTTCATAATTCATCCATTATCTTATATAATCATAATTGAGGTGATAAGTTATGAAAACCACAGTCACAATAAAAGATATCGCTGAGGAATTAAACCTATCTAGAAATACAGTCGCAAAAGCTCTAAATGGAAAGCATGTTCCAGAAGAAACAAAAAATAGAGTTTTAAGTAAAGCTATTGAAATGAATTATAAATCTCTAAATTTTAGAGCTAATGAGGAAGAAAAGAAAAAATATAGAATATTACTTTTAGCTTGTAAGCCACTAAACAATATTAAGTTCTTCTTCCCCATTATTAGGGCAATAGAAAATTATTGCTTCTCACACGAATTTGATTTATTCCAATTTACATATAATACTTCTATGCAAACATTTGAGGTATTACAAGAATATATTAATACACTATCAATCGATGGAATTATCACAATTGAATCGTTTGAAATATCATTAATTAAAAAGCTATTTAAGCTAAATAAGCCTATATCATTTATAGACTGCTGTCCAAATTATAACTCATTAGTTGGATCGTTTGATATTATTGAAACATCTAATTTCAGCGCTATAAATGAATTAACAAAAAGCTTAGCTACAAAATATAATATTAAAAGATTTAGCTATGTTGGTGATGAGGCTCACTGCTTAAGCTTCCAGGAAAGATATTATGGAATGCTATGTGCTCTATCTAGTTTAGGTATAAGCCATTCAAGAAATGAAGATATTTTAAAGAGTGATGAATTTAATTATGGAAGCATAGAGCTTCTAAAGGAAGAAATCAATAAATTAGATGTTAGACCAGACTGTTTCATATGCAGTAATGATTTTATCGCAAGAACTGTATGTAAGACCCTAGAAGCACTAAACCTTAAGGTTCCAGAGGATGTTTTAGTTGTTGGATTTGATAATGTTGCCGAATCTGTCGCATCATATCCAAAAATAACTACTATAGGATCTGATACTTCCGCTATCGGTCTTAAAGCCATAACAACATTAATTAATAGGATTAAAAATCCAAATTCAACACCAATCAGATATGTAGTTAAATCAACAATAGTAATTCGACAATCAACCACTAGAGAATAAAAAAAGCTATCAGAAATATAGTAATTTATACTATAGAACTGATAGCTTTTTTCAATCGATATAATAAACATATCGAGAAAGGGGCATATTTTACGCTCTAACCTTTATAGCTAAATCATTAAATTCAACACTTGAGCCTGATGAATAAAAGCCAAATTTAGTAGAAATTTTTCCATAATATCTCGTAGTCATGGCAGCATATCCATCAACATATAAAACTATAACTGAACCCTCACATACTAAAGTAAAGTTATATGTTTTATTCTCACTTAAATCTAATTTAACCTCAGCATCAACATTTTTAAAGTTTTTAAGACAATATTCCATTTTATCCTTAGAAGGATTAAATCTAATATGGCCATAATCTACCTCATCCTTACCTAAGCCAAAAATAAAGCCAAAATCACTTGTGCCTGTATATTTAAAGTTTCCTTCAAGCATGAAACTTTCATATTGAGTATAAAACTCAACATTTCCTTTTTTATTTAAGCTAACTGAAGTCTTATCCAATTTTTCTTGATACCTAAAATAATTATTTAAATTATCTAATTTAGCTAAATATAAAGAACCATCGTTATTTTGAACGACCTTACTTACAACAATGTTTCCAGCCCAAGAGCCATTTCCATCATCTCTAAATTGGCCTCTTCTTCTAGCCCAGCCAACAAAGAAGGTATCAACACCATTTGACACTGCCTTAGGTGCATAAAAATACTTTCCTTCAATACGCTCTGCAGAGCCATAAACTGCACTACCATAGCCATTATATTGGCTTCTTGATTTAGCAACCCATAATGTATCATCCTGACCAGAATATGATAAGTACCAATAATTTCCAATTTTGAATGTATCACTACATTCTAAATTCCAAAAATCTTCCGTATCTGTATATATTATCTTATCATATGTATAGCTTTTTAAATCTTTACTTACAGTATATTTAACTATAACTGTTCCGCCAGAATTAGCGTTAGTTGTTACAGTTAATATAAAAGAATTTGAAGCCTCATCAAAACATACATCTGGATCTCTAAAATCAACCTTGCTTAATTGATTTGTAGGATCAATATAGACTCCATCAAGCTTTTTAAAATGATATAAATCATTTTCACTTGTCGCAACCATTACTCTTTCATGTAAAGCATTTTTCTCATTATGTCCAGTGTAGAAAAAATAATAAGTATTATCAACCTTACAAACCGAACCTGTTCCAATCCAGTTATCCTGTGCTGTTGAGTTGGTTGATGATTTTAATATTTCTCCTTTTTCCTCATAATGTAAAAAGTCTGTTGTTTCAACCAAATAAATAGAATGATTGTAGCTTGAGCCTTGATCCTTTAAGAAGAATATATAATATTTACCATTCTCATAATAAGGCATTATATCTCCAACATAACCATCCTTTGGTCTATAATTAATTTGATAATTTACTGCTGATTCCATCTCTCTATTACTCATTTTTGAAAAATCATTGTGCTCTGGTTTTTCAACAATTGGTAAATCCTCCTCTACCTCTGGCGGTGTTGTACCAGATTGAGGTTTTAAATCTAAAATGGAACATGAAGTAAAAAAGACCATTGTTAATATTAAAATAATAAAGGTTATTATTTTTTTCATAATTATTCATCCAATCTATATTATTTTTTAGATACTTAATGTATTTTTATAATAACATATGGCAATTTAAAAAACATTATTTTTGTAATATTTGTGCATATGCAAATAAATTACCTATATATATTTGTGCATATGCACGTTTTTTGTGCTGACATAAACAAAAAATAAAACCAATTTATAGTTTTATAGCCATTAAAAAAAGCCATATTAGTAAGCTTATATGCTAATATGGCTTTTATTAATTAGATTAATATTAAAATTTATTAATACATTTCTTGGTTAGTTTTAGCTTCTTTTTCTTTTAAAGAACCAACAGCAGCTTCAGTAGTCAAGAATAGACCAGCAATTGATGCTGCATTTAAAATAGCACTTCTTGTAACCTTAGTTGGATCTACAATTCCTGATTTATACATATCAGTCCAAACACCAGTTTTAGCATCAAAACCAACACCTGATTCCTTTTGTAATTGTTCTTCAACAATATTTTTACCACT
>OCTX012249835.1_pt1 | contig 11997 bp, 10 predicted proteins | sample 1539691 | NCBI WGS metagenome assembly OCTX01 (sample SAMN02144231, study PRJEB22623) | gut metagenome | biome: sheep rumen | host: Ovis aries | place: New Zealand
CTTTGACGGAGTGGCGATACCAGTACAGCCTCAATACCCTGACGCTTAATAACGCTTTTCAAGTCATCACTAAGGTTATACACCTTCTCGCCCATCAGGGTGGTATGCTTCAGTTTCAGATTATGCGAGATAAATCCTTTGAGGATAAAGCGCTTCGGACGTACCGTATTGATATTCTTGGCCAACCCTACTCCACCCGACATAGCACCATAAATGAGTACTCTCAGCGCACGCTTGTCAGATGTCGTTACATCGTAAATGGTCTTTGCCATCACACGTGTAAGCCACATTAGCAGCGTAGCCATCAGGTAGATTAAGCATATCTGTGTCGTCGTAAAATGAACAAATTGAGCACCTGGTAAATAGTCTGTGAAATAATCAGCCAATAGTACCAGTATCAGTGAAACGCCGTTCGAATAGATGACACGCACCAAATCGACAAACGACGAATAGCGCATAATTCCCGTATAAGTATGGAACATGCGGAATCCCACCAGACTCAGCAAGATATATAATATCAAGGTGTTCAGCACTTTCCAGAAGTCTTCTATCAGTCCAATGCGGTTAAACACCCAATAAACCATCATTCCTGACACCATCAAGATGCCACAGTCCAACAAGAAAATCACCCAGTATGGCAGTGAGTTCTTAGTAAAGTACCAATTGAATAGTCTATTTATAAAACTCATAATTCTTTTTGTCTATTCCAAGTACAAAGGTAGTATAAATCTTAAATCAGTGCATCAGCCAATTGCTGCAACAGTGCCTCGTCTGCAGCTTTCATGCGTGAGCGGATGGTAACCATGGGCTCAACGATTTCGCAGTCCTTCATGGCCTCAATCATCGTGCGCATCACCTTGCCGGCTGAGGGCGCCCAACTGCCGTTCTCGATGATACCGAACTTACGCTTCTGGTAGTTCTTGATTTGCAAGTGATACAGGAAGTCGTGCATCACGGGAAATACGCCTGCATCGTAGCTCGAGGTAGCTACCACGACAGTGGGATAGCGGAAGGCATCCTCGATGACCTCAGCCATATCCTCACGACTTAAGTCGCTGATAACCACTTTTTTAACACCTTTTTCTTTCAGTATTTCCCCAAATCGTTCAGCAGCCTTAGCCGTTCCGCCATGAATGCTGGCGTAGGCAATCAGAATTCCCTCACTCTCGGGCTCGTACTTGCTCCAAATATCATACAGGCGTACAGCCTCTGCCAGGGCCTCACACTTCAGCACAGGACCATGCAGCGGACAGATGGTCTGCACGTCGATGGCGGCAGCCTTCTTGAGGACACTCTGCACCTGCGCGCCATACTTGCCACAAATATTAAAGTAATAGCGACGTGCCTCACAAGCCCAGTCGTCAGTCTCGTTGACCAATGCGCCAAACTTACCGAAACCATCAGCCGAGAACAGCACCTTGTCTGTGGTATCATAACTCATGATCACCTCGGGCCAGTGTATCATAGCTGCACCGATAAACTGCAATGTATGCTTGCCCAGAGCCAGTGTATCACCCTCTTTTACAGTAATCACACGACCAGTGAAATCGACTCCCTCAAAGAAGTTAGCTAACATCTTCACAGCCTGTGCACTGCATACCAGTTGCACACTAGGATATGTCTCCAGCATCCAAGCAATGAGTGCAGAGTGGTCAGGTTCCATGTGGTGAGCCACCAAGTAGTCCGGCTGTCTGCCGTTCAGAGCAGCCGTCAGGTTCTTTTTCCACTCCTCACCCTTTCTGCGGTCAGCAGTATCCATCACTGCTATCTTCTCATCATCAATGAGATACGAGTTATAACTCATGCCCTCGGGCACCACATACTGACTCTCAAACAAATCGATGTCCAAATCGTCAACACCGATATACTTTATGCTGTCACTAATTAATTCCATAGTTATGTGATAATAATTTGCGGACAAAATTACAAATAATATTTGAAATATGCAAATAATATGGGTGATTATCGGAAAGAATCACTAAATTTGCAGTCCAAAAGCATAAAACAGAATGAATACAACGGCTAAAGAGATTATCGAATATATGGAGTCGCTACAGAATGAAGAACAGCGATGCATCCTTATGGGGTTCTTCAAGACAGGTCCTGGCGAATATGGCGAGGGCGACGAATTCCTCGGTCTGAAAGTACCTCAGACCCGTGAGGTGGTACGTGCCATTTCAAAAGATTTTCCCTTGAGCGAAATCCCTGAGTTATTGATGAACCGCTGGCACGAGGTGCGCCTCTGCGGTTTTCTGATTCTTGTAGCAAAATTCGAGAAACTGGCAACTAAACGCCTTGAAAACAACGAGGAAGCGATGAAAGGTCGTGACGAAATCCTAATGCTCTATTTACATTATGCCGAACAAGCCAACAACTGGGACCTTGTCGACCTCTCCGTCCATAAAATCCTTGGCCATTGGCTACTATTACCAAGTAACCTGGGCGATAGAGACTATAAGATAAAGGTATTAGACCATCTGGCCCAAAGCCCCTGTTTGTGGAAGCAACGTATGAGCATTGTCTGTTCGTGGAAAACATCACAGATGGGCGACCCCTCGTGGTGCTTGCGTTATGCGGAGATTCATCTCCACCACCCCCACGACCTCATGCATAAGTCAGTTGGTTGGATGCTCCGCGAGATGGGAAAACGTGTATCTATGGACTTGTTAAGAGATTTCCTTCGCCAGCATGCCCACGAGATGCCTCGCACCATGCTCCGCTATGCCATTGAAAAAATGTCAGATGCAGAACGAAAAGAATGGATGTCTTGACTATCGCCCATTCTTTTCTGTCATGTATTTCCAATAGCGGCGCGGCATATCTTGCAGTTGTTTGCGAGGGTTTATGCGTTCCTTGATGCAGATGGCCTTGAAGTACGTGCGCCACAGGTCCTGAAACAGTTGGTCATTGTCGCTCAGCACGTCTGCATCCATCTTGCCGTTCCGCAGATCAAAGGGAACAGCTGCTTCATCTTCAAACGTAACACGAATAACGATTTTGCCGTCATAGTAATACCCATAGTGCCGCTTAGCATCGTAAATCAGCCACGGCTGGTCGTTGAAGCGGTCCTGAAAATGATCTGTGATGATGGGCAACACATTATGGTCAGGCGAAACGACGCCCAGATACGTACCATCCTTTGCCTTCTGGAAGCGGATGAACTGCTTCATTCTCAGCTGTTCGTGCAACACCCGTCGGGCTATGTTCGTCACGTCGAGCACATCAGCATCAGCAAAGTTCCGCGAAATATCCCCCAACTTAAACACCTTACATATATAATGGAACAACGGCGTGTTCAGTTCCCGCAGTTCCGACAGCCAACTGACGGATATCAGCTTCAGCGCCTCGCGCGTCAGTTTCTTCTCCAGTCCCGTCCACACTCGCCGTGCCTTCTCCTCATCGGTCGTCACGTGATAGGTATGGTCGCAGAACAATGGCAGCGCATCGCCCTCAGCCAGCAACTGCTCAGGTTGCTCCTTCAGATAGAATGCGTCGAACACCGCCGTCAGCAGCCCATCCATTGTTCCGTCAAACACATATACCGTCATTCTCCAAAATCCAGTTTCAGTTGCATTTCTTCTGCAGCCCGTTTCTGCTGTGCTTTCGAGATGAGCAGGGGGCGCAGTCGCTCAGGACGCAGTTCGTTGATGCCGATGATAGGCTGCGAGAACTGCGAGGTCAGTTCGTTGCAGGTAATGAAGTATTTCGCATTCTTCATCACCACACCCATCTTCTTCAGGTCGAATGATGTCAGTCGATTAAAGCGACGGCTATTCACGATGAGCCAAGCCGACTTGGTGCCGAGGCCAGGAACACGCAGCAATTGCTCGTAGTCAGCGGTATTGATATCCACTGGAAAAAACTCCGGGTGCCGTAAGGCCCACGCAAGTTTGGGATCTACCTCCAAGTCGAGGTTTGCATGCATCTCGTCTACGATTTCGTCAACCTTAAAGTGATAGAAGCGCATCAACCAGTCGGCCTGATACAGTCGGTTCTCGCGCACCAATGGCGGTTGTTTCAGTACAGGCAGTCGTGGGTCGTAAGTGTTCACGCTCACATAGCCGGAATAATATACGCGACGCATGGTGGGCTGTCCGTAAAGCATCGACGACATCGTCAGAATGTCCTTGTCCGTTTCCTTTGTCGCCCCCACAATCATCTGTGTCGATTGGCCTGCCGGCACGAATCTCGGTGCATAGCGATATTTCCTGCGGTCTTCTTTGTTTTCCAGCACCCCTTGTTGGATGAGCTTCATGGGTTGGAACACACTCTTGTGGTCTTTCTCAGGAGCCAGCAGTTTCAGCGACTCCTCCTTGGGAATCTCGATGTTCACGCTCATGCGGTCGGCATAGCGCCCTGCCTCGTTCAGCAGTTCCTGCGAACAACCAGGAATACTCTTCAGATGGATGTAGCCGTTGAAGCGATGAACGAGACGCAGATCGCGGGCAATAGCAGCCAGTCGCTCCATCGTATAGTCAGGATTGCGCACCACCCCACTCGACAAAAACAATCCCTCGATGTAGTTCCTGCGATAGAACTCCATCGTGATTTCCTCCAATTCGCTGACGCTGAGCGTCGCCCGCTTGATGTCATTCGAGCGGCGGTTGATGCAGTAGGCACAATCGTACATGCAGTAGTTCGTCAGCATCACCTTCAATAGCGAAATGCAACGCCCGTCGTCTGCAAACGAGTGGCAGATGCCCACGCCACCTACCGTCGATCCCACCATGCCCTGCTTACCTTTGCGCACGGTACCACTCGACGAGCATGACACATCATACTTCGCCGACTCTGCGAGTATCCGCAGCTTCTCCATCGTCTGTTCTGTCAGCATATCGAGTGCAAAGATACAGTTTGACCGTCCCAAAAGTCAGGACACCTTTATATATTTAACATTCTTTATTATCTGATGAGTTTCTCTATCTGTTTCTCCGTCGCCTCAGGCAACAGCTTGCTAAGATGCGCCTTCATCCGCTCAAACGACTCCTGTGGCGTGTGCTCACATCGCAACATGTCACGTCCCAAAAGCGACTCTGGTGTTGTCAACAGCGACCAGCCCCATCCGTATTCGCGCCCATGCTTATCAGTAGGATACACGAAGTCCTCAGTTATGATGCGACAGGCCATCTGCAGGCGTGTCACGTAGCCATCGAATTTGCTGCGCATCTTAGGACTATCGAAACCACAGGCAGCTCGCAGTTCGCGAGTTATCAAACTGCCATGTTCAGCCAACGTCAGCAGGATGGCCTCCTCAATACTTCCCTCCGCAGGCGCTGGTCTCGAGGCACGACGATAGTTGCATAGGTCTGGCCACCACTCCTTGCTCACAAACCCAGCCTTGCCTGCAAAGAACTTGCCATACACACACCGGCCCTCAGTGACGATAGGTCCCTTCCACTTCCACAACGGCCAATCCCATCCGCCATCATCAAACACCACATAGCGATTATCCTCATCCACTAGTTCCTCGGCAGAATAGCCACGAATGCCACTATCCAGCAGCGGCAGGAACCCTACCTCCTGGATGTAGTCCATCAACTCTGGACAACTGTGTATCTCCACGTTTCTCATATTCTTACTGTTTTTCTGATGTTTTCTTTTGCTGTTGCGGGTTGCATCGCGATTTCGAGGGGTATTCCAGGAGGATTGATACAGGCAACATGGGAGAAGCCTGCATCAAGAAGGAGTTGTTCGTCAGCTATGCGACCAGCTATAAACATTACAGGAACATTTTGTTTTCTTGCTCGTTGCAAGATGCCAAACGGCAGCTTGCCCATGAGCGTCTGACGGTCAGCAGAGCCTTCGCCAGTAATCACGAGGTCGGCATCTTGTAACAGGTCATCGAAATGGATGGTATCTAACAGGAGGTCGATGCCAGAGCGACATTCGGCATTCATGTACTGCAGGAACGCATATCCCAAGCCTCCTGCCGCTCCTGCCCCAGGCATATTCTGGCAATCGCGTCCCAGATGCTTAGCAGAAGCCTCCGCAAAGTGTTTGGCGCGAGCATCAAGGGCCTCAACCATTTCGGGTGTTGCGCCTTTTTGTGGTCCAAAAATATGTGCAGCACCATTCTCGCCACAAAGCGGATTGGTGACATCGGTGGCTATCGTGAAACGTACATCTTTATAATCTGCATTTTCAATTGCTTCAAGCATCCCTATTCCGCAGTCACTGGTGGCACTGCCGCCAAGTCCTACGATGATGTGCTTGCAGCCTCGTCTTATGGCATCTACCACCAATTGACCAGTACCGTAACTCGTGGCCACCATAGGGTTGCGCTCTTCGGGCTTGAGCAGTGTCAGTCCGCTGGCCTTGGCAATCTCTATCACCGCCGTATCGCCCTGCACGAGATACTGCGCCACAATCGTTCGCATCAGCGGGTCTTTCACGTTGACCTCTACGATTGAGCCACCCATCGCAGCATAGAACGCCTCTAGCCATCCCTCACCACCATCGCTCACAGGCACTTGCACCACCTTTGCTTCAGGCATTCTATCGAGAATACCCTCACAAGCCACCTGATTAGCCTCAGCCGATGTCAGACAACCCTTAAACGAATCGATCGCTACGATAATCTTTTTCATACCTTATCCAATCCCTCAATAAACCTGTCAAAGTCAGAGAGAATCGTCTTATCCTGTATCCTCCAAAACTTTTCGTATTCTCCCAACGCTTTGGCTTCGGCTTCCTCGTGGCTTATAGAACCAGAATCTGGCAGAATGTCTCGATCGGATATCTGTAAATATCGCTCCAGCAGAGTTTTCCAGTCTGTCATTTTCATAATGATATGACGTCGTGCTCTGTCCTCTGCCATATCCAAGAAAGCTGTCGTCAGTAGATTCAGACTTTCTATTTCCTTATCCGACAGATAGTTCTTAGCAATGGTCACGTCGCTCTTCACCACCCGTCCGTCAGGGGCATTCTTCCACGTAGTAAGTCCCATGTGCGGTTTCTCGGCATTGGCGCGATTATAAACAATCTCTGCAGCCGTCTGATGACTTACTGCATAGTGCATCATGTTTTGAACAGTCTTGTAGAACGTCTTGGTCACCTCGCTCTTGGGGTCGTAGTCGCTGCTGCATTCAGCATAAATATCCGTTATCTTCTGATAGTAGCGACGTTCAGAGGTACGTATCTCGCGGATACGATCCAACAAATCCTCAAAGTAGTCAGCACCAAACGGATTCTTTCCCTTCAGTCGTTCATCGTCCAGCACAAAGCCCTTTTGGATGTATTCCTTCAACACCTCGCGTGCCCAGATACGGAACTGCGTAGCTTCGTAGCTGTTCACTCTATAGCCAACGGCTATAATAGCATCCAGATTATACAGCAGAACGCCCTGTTCATCCCATTTGTCCGAGAGAATTGGAATTTTTCGAATAGCGTCGGACATATGGACCTCACCAGTCTCATCCAGTTGCTTCAGGTGGTAGTTTATAGTAGAAACATCAACGGCGAACAACTCCGACATTCGTCGTTGTGATAGCCAGAGTGTATCATTGTTGAACAGCACACTTACATTCACCTTACCCGTACTTGTGCGATAAATCAGAACATTGCCCTCGAAGCTTGTGGCCAGTTCCTTCGAGTCCATCTTCTGTGTAAAGTAGTCCTGAGCAACCTTGGTGATGGGTTTCTTCTTGTCTGCATTCAGGGCGATAGCGACACATGCTGTACGTGAGAGGAGAAAAGAAATCACCTGACGTGATGTTCCAGAGCCAAGTTTTGCCATTTCCTCAATCTCCACCATGTGCTCCTTCAGGTTCAATCCCTTCTCTTGTTGCAGGAACGTAGCCACCTTATCCATCAAGCGATCAAAGTTCCAGTATTTCATATAGCCCAGCAAGCGTGCCAATTTGCGTGAGTTCCACCACTCATGGCCCTCAGCATCCACCTCCTTGATACTCTCAAAGGGTGACTGCATCTCCTCTGGATTAAACAATTCGTTGTCAATATTCTTTTCGTCCATATATTCTTATAACGTTTTCGATTGATGTTCTATTGCTTCGTATCACATCTTCTTTCTACCATCAGGCGTCTTACTGTTTCATATTTCTTCCTCCGCTGCTTTCAGGTAATTCTCACTTTCTTCATCCACCTTCGGATAAGAATTAGTTTTCGCCCCATGATCCTGCAACCAGATATGATTTAGCGTGAACGCGATGGAGTCCAGTGTCTCTTCTCGTTTTGAAGGTTTCAGCTCACATTCCCATACCGTGATGCAATGCCACCCCATTTCAGCCAGTTTACGCTGTTCCTCCTTATCCCGTTCCTTATTTCTTCTAATCTTCGCCACCCAGAACTCCCTGTTCGTCTTCGGAATCTTGCAGCACCCCGAATTAGAAATCGTAAATTGTAAATCGTCAAATTGTAAATTGATATGGTGTCCATGCCAAAAACACCCATTCACAAAGATACACGTCCGATACTTTCTCAGCACCAAGTCCGGATGTCCAGGCAACCGCTTATGATTCAACCTATACCGGAACCCTCTCTTCCACAACCCACGACGCACAATCATCTCCGGCTTCGTATCCTTCGACCGAATCGCCGCCATATTGGCGTGTCTTTGTTGTGCTGAGAGTTTATCCATAAGTGTTCAAATAGTTATTACTTCATTTTCTTTCGCAATTCCTCAATTTGCCTATTGATGTCCGCTTGCATCTCAATAAGGCGGTCCAATTTCTGTTTATAATCATCGCTTTTATCTCTCTTCCCTGTTGAATTTACAACTATGCTTGACTCATCATCTCTGAGCCCAAGTTTTTTAATACGCGATGATATACCTCCTGTATTTCGATTCATCAGAGATGCAATCTCAGACGTACTGAGCCCTTGCCTATAGTATTCTGTGAGTTTCTTGTCTTCTTCATCATCCCAATGTGCATAAGCGTTTGCATGAAGTTGTTTTTGCCGTTCAATATATGAAATCGGCTCTAGTGGTATATGAGCAGAAGATACATCTGCTAATTTTGCAGCATCAGGAAACGGAAAATCTAAACTTTCACTCGTATACTGCTTAATAGCCTCGATGAATGGTTTTCCGTAAGCTTTGGCCTTATACTCGCCAAAGCCATACACATCCGCCATCGCCTCCAATGTCGTAGGCCGTTTCAGCACAAGGTCCTGCAGCGATTTGTCGGACATGACAATAAAGGCAGGCTTACCTATCTCTGCTGCCACTTGACGTCGCACTTCACGCAGCCGACTGAACAAATCGCCCGATTGTCCTTGTCCAACTGTAGCCCATTCCATCTCCCGCTCCTCACGTTGCTTCTTCCTGCGAGATTTCACGGTAAATTCCTCGCGGTTGATGATGGCGAGCTGCACATTTCTCCTCCCATATATCACCTCTTGCCCCAATTGCGTGATATGCAGATGCCGGTCTTCGTTATAAGCTATCTCGAAAAATCCCATCTGTAGCATCTGCAGCAGATAGTCGTGCCAGTCACGAGCAGAAATGTCGCGTCCTGCCCCAAAGGTCTTAATCTCGTTATACTTGTTGCTCACCACATCAGGCGACAGCGTGCCTCGCAGAATATCTACCATCAGCGTGAATCCGATTTTCTCCTCCGTACGGACAATGGCCGATAGGGCTTTCTGTACGATGGTCGTTCCGTCAAACATCTGAGGTGGCGTATGACACACATCGCAGTTGCCGCAACCTTTATCGCTTGTCTCACCAAAATAGTTCAGCAATATGCGTCGTCTACATACCTGCGCCTCGGCATACTCCTGCATACGCTGTAGCTTGTCGAGATTGATTTCCCGCTGACCGCTCTCATCCGCAAACTTCCGCAGGGTGATAATGTCCTGTAGGTTGTAGAACAGAATCGTCTCGCAAGGCAGACCGTCGCGCCCACCACGCCCTATTTCCTGATAGAAACTCTCAATGCTCTTGGGCAGATTGTAATGAACCACAAAACGCACATTGCTCTTGTCGATGCCCATGCCAAAAGCGATGGTGGCACAGATGACCTGCACTCGGTCGTTCTGGAAATCGTCCTGCACTTGGTTACGCTCAGAGTTAGGCATTCCTGCATGATACACACCCACGGAGAACCCATCCTGCTTCAACTTCGCTGCAAGCGCCTCCGTCGTCTTGCGAGCCAGACAATAGATGATGCCGCTCTCACCAGGATGTCTGCGAATAAGCTCCTCGATAGAACGCAGCTTGTCCTTCGCAGAATAGCCACGTTTCACGTCAAGGCTCAGGTTCGGGCGGTCAAAACTGCTGATATAAGTCTTGGCATCTTTGATATTCAGTTGCACCAGGATATCCTCCTTCGTAATCTTGTCGGCAGTCGCCGTCAGGGCCATAATCGGCACGTGAGGGAACAACTGCTTCAACTGCCCCAGCTGCGTGTATTCAGGTCGGAAATCGTGGCCCCAGCCCGATATGCAATGCGCCTCATCGATAGCAAAGAGCGACACCTGCACATTCTGGAGTATCGCAAGCACACCACCCACCAATCGTTCGGGCGAGATATAGAGCATCTTCACTTTCCCGTCCACACAACGATTAATGATATCGCGGTTATACCCCTCGTCATTGCTGCTGTTCAAAGCCTCCGCCGCAATACCGTTCATCCGCAAACCCTCCACCTGATCTTTCATCAACGAAATCAACGGAGACACGATAACCGCCATTCCGTCCATCATCAGCGCCGCCATCTGAAAGCACAACGACTTGCCGCCACCCGTAGGCATCAGCACCAGCGAGTCGCCACCGCCAATGGTGTGCATGATGATGTCCTTCTGCAAAGGCCGGAACTCATCATACCCGTAATAGGTCTTTAACACCTGTTCTATATTATTCATCCTTATCTCGCTCATTTATCGTATTCTTGTTTTAATCGTTTGAACAACCTCCACATCCGCTGGCAGCCACTTCACGCTGTCCAGCTCATCCTTCGCCAGCCATTTCGCCGCCTCATGCTCATTCAGATGCAGCGCCTCCGTCACCAGCGAACACAGATAACAATGCATGGTAAGATGAAACTGCGGATAGTCATAGTCCACCGTACAAAGGAACTCATCCACACTAATCTCCGTAGAAAGTTCTTCGCGAATCTCCCGCTTCAGTGCTTCCTCTGGCGTTTCTCCAGCCTCCATCTTTCCGCCAGGAAACTCCCACCAGTCCTTCCACTCGCCATATCCCCGCTGCGTGGCGAATATTTTATCTCCCTTGCGAATAATCGCTGCTACGACTTCTATCTGTTTCATATCTCCTTAATCCCAACCGACCTCAGATAATCATATATCCCATCATACCACTCAGGCTTGCGTGTCTCGTCCGGCGGCACGCTATTATCCCCGTTCGGCACAACTATCACCATTCCCTGACGGGCCCTAGTCAGCAATACACGGTAGGCATTTATCTGATACTCCTTGTTGATTTCCTTATTGATTCTCTGCCACTTGGTACCACTCCGCAGTTGGAAATGCTGCCAAGCCGACCAGTCTTCCCTCAGTCGCAAGTCGGCATCCCATGTCACACAAGCCCAGTCAATTTCAAGCCCCTGAACTTTGAATTCCGTCAAGGTATCTTCCAGACAGTTACTGCTCCTGATGTCCGTGTCTTCTTCCAAGAACCAATGAACAAAGTTGGGTTGATAACGCACATTGATGCCAATTGCCTTCAGTCGCTCAGCCTTGCTGCTGGCCAACAGTCCCATCCGCTCACTTCCTCTTGCATGGTCGCGAAGCCATTGCTTGGCAACATCAAGATTGCGTGTCAGGAAGATAGGATATTTATCCAGTTCTTTCAACGTGGCCGCAGCCTCATCTTTCTGAAGCGCCAGCAACTGATTGACAAAGATGCTCACCTTCTCAGACCGGAACGACCGCATCGACATCTTCAGGTGCAGGTTCTCCTTCGGAATAAGCTGTTTGCTAATCAACGACAACTCTTCCGCAGATATATCCTTCGACTCAATCAGATAGTCCGACATATAGACATCCCACCCGGGATAACTCCTGTGAACAGACTCT
>OCTX011743091.1_pt1 | contig 11996 bp, 5 predicted proteins | sample 1539691 | NCBI WGS metagenome assembly OCTX01 (sample SAMN02144231, study PRJEB22623) | gut metagenome | biome: sheep rumen | host: Ovis aries | place: New Zealand
GTTCTCAAACCGTCCGTTACATGCAATCAAGTTATAATAGATTCCCGCGCCACCTTGTTTCGTAAAGTTAACATTAGACACGAAGAAATCGTTATAGCTCATACGCTGACAAGTATCAACATTTGAACTAAAGAGTCTGTTTTTCTGCATATGCTCTAGCGATGTAGTAGACACGTTTGCGAGGCGGGAGTCAACGGATAGCATGTTTGCGTATACGTTTTGTGCACTGGACGTACCAACGAGTTTGCCCACATCGATGATCGAGTTGCCTTCTGCAAAATTCAGTATACCGCCATTGATCGAGGAGTTGAACATGGTAAAGTTGGTAAAACCGTCGGTAACGGATGAATCTTGGAGTGCCACGTTACCAGTTCCGTATGCAGTAGAGTTAAACATGGCAAGGTTATGGAAAGTATTGTTTCCATTACCAGCAACGGAGTGCTGGATTGCCACGTTTTCACCGCCATCGGCGGTGCTCATATATCCATATGCAAAATCATAGTTTCGCCCAACTACATTACGATAACCGATCGCTGTAGTAAATCCGTCATCATGCTCTTCGGTGCTCAATGGAGTATCGACCGTTGCTGGTTTTGACGTGTTTTCGGCACCTATTAGGATTGAGTTCCAGTGTTTGCCGTCGTTCTTGTAGCCTACCAAGAACGAATGACATTTTTCTTGCACCGTTTCGCCGTTAACTTTCTTGGTGATATATTCACGAGGGTAAGTGACGATCGACGAGTTGTTGTATCCAAGCAAGGTGGCATGGCCGTTTCTTCCTGAGCTGGACATGTTGCTCACGCCGAGCGCGAATGACCACCCACCGAGTACGTTTTCGCGACCGATGGCAAAGGCTTCTGCTTCTACCGTATTTTGTAAACCTATTGCCGCATTGTATGCGGTAGTTGTACCTCCGTTAATTGTGTTAGACCGACCGATGAGCACGCCGTATCCGCCATAACTGTCGTTATTGGAACCAAAAACAAGTGAACTGTTTGGCACGTTATTGTTATTACCAATGATACGTGCGTAGTTTGTACCGTAATTATTGTCGCCGATAACAACCGCACGACTAGTGGCATAGTTTCTTGAACCAACAATAATCGAACCATCATCTGCGTAGTTATTGCTGTTTGGCGACGTATCCGCAATATGATGTGTACTTAGAACAATCGAATTATCGCTCGCATATGCACCGTTGTTATAGCCAACTGCAAGACAGATAGCTGCATTATTTGCAATAGCTTGCCGGGTGGGAGATGATTGGACATACGTGCCACCAAATCCTACGCAAAACGACGCTTGCCCAGCTATGGCACGTTGGCCAATGGCATAGCCACCGTTATTGGCGTAAGTACCTTCGCCAATTGCGAACGAATTATCTGTAGCGGTTGCGTGGTAACCGACGGCAAATGACGACCCGAACGCGGCGGCATTTTGGCCTAAAGCTACACCACATCCGGTTGATGCAGAATTCCTACCGATAGAAACGCCACTGCCGTCCGATGAATTGCTTTCGCCGATAGAAACACCGGCATTGGTGGCTCGATTACTTTGGCCAAGGTTGATGCCAAACCCGAACGCGTAATTAGATTTACCTATATTTACGCCTTCGGCGTCTTTTACTGGTACAGTTTCTCCATTGACTGTGTTGTTGGAATGTCCGATCTCATTGTGGTTGCCTATATTTAACGCAACCGGAAACTGTGTCGATGGGTTAGTTTCTCCGTCTACAGTGTTATTCGTGCCGAGTTGAAATGCATACTTGGAATCGATAGCCTCGTTTTGCGAACCTAGCAAGATATTAGATGAACTTTCATACGGTTCGCTGACATTGTCATACGTTGCTGAGTTGTCATGTCCTAGTGCTACCGTTGACGAAATGTTGAGTGTGATGTTGCTACCGATATAAATGGTATTATCTACGCCGGTGCTTCCGTTATCCTCAGACCACTGTTTCCAAGAATTGCACGGTTCAGAAGTCGTACCGATGCACTCCCAGATATTCGGAGAAGTCCATATCCATTCGAAGAACTTGTCTTCACCGACAACGCTCTCGTCCTTGACCAAGTAAATGGTACGAGAATCCGGATTACTCTCGATTGGGTGGCCTTGCTCATCAGCTGGCACCTTCTTGTAAGTAGTAATCCTACCGATAAGTTGCTTCAGACGCTTGTAAAGAGTCTGTGCACCTAGTTTTCCTACATAAATCTGAGTTTCGTTAGCCATTATTTGCCTCTTGGTCTACTTCGTCCAACCAACCATTCATTTCGTTTACAGTACATTCACGAGTGTTTTCCACGTCAGCCCAGCTGCCGTTACCGCAGAGGAACTTATTCTGGTCGCCAGCTTGAGGAGCTGGAACGACACCACGTACGCCGTCTTCGGCTTCCGTAGCACCGATAAAGTCCGGCATGTCAGTAATTACAGTCTCCCAGCTGCCATCACCTCTCAAAAACTTCTCGTGATCGGCAACAGTTCCCGGAGGAACCAGCCCAGCATCGCTACCAGCATACACACCAGGCTTATTCTTGATAAAATCTTCTTGTGTATCGTCATCTTGCGCCCAGTCAGACTGAACGATAGTCGGCTTGTCAGTCAAGTCATTGTAAGAACCAGTCGTGGCGACTGCAGCCAGTTCGGGCTTGTTCTTGATAAAGTCTTCCTTAGTACTATCATTCTGTTCCCAGTCGGACTGCAAAATCTCTGGCTTGTCGGTCAAGTCATTGTAAGAACCAGTCGTAGCGACAGTAGCCAGTTCGGGCTTATTCTTGATGTAGTCTTCCTTAGTACGGTCATTCTGTTCCCAGTCTGACTGAACTATAGTCGGCTTGTCCTTCAAGTCATTGTAAGAGCCAGTCGTGGCAACCTTGGCCAGTTCAGGCTTATTCTTGATGTAGTCAGGCTGTTCAGAATCTTCTTGTTTCCAGTCCGACTGCGGAAGTTCAACGACGAATTCAGACCATTCACCGTTCGACGTGAGTACCTTGCCCTTGTCGCCTTCCTTCGGCATAGGAACCATACCAGTAGTACCGATGCCTTCGAACGTCTTGGCATCGATACCGAACGCCTTCATTCCGAGGTATGTGCCCTCTACGACCTCGATCTTCTCCGGATCAAGGGACTGCACGGTAATGTTGTCTACGACTTGTGTAGCGCTAGGACAGCAAGGCCCCGGCATAAAGAACGGCGGAGGAGGCGGAAACGGCCTCGGAGCATCGGTAGGCGCTGGGCGTGGCATAGGGATCGGCTTCGGTGCCGGACCCGGACACGGCGGCTGGCCTTTAGTAACTGAACTGACCTTGATCTTAGACATACGCAAGCTCGTGTAGCTGGCATAAGTTTATCAGTTCGACACCAAAAAAGACACCGATTGGACTATCGGTGTCTAGTTTTTTTTAATCTTGATCCGCTATTCGGCTTCGCTAGCCGTATAGAAGTATTCTTCCGGAGTCGCATAGGTGATAGCGTCTGCGGCGTCCAGCATATCCTCATACTTCTTGAGACGTTCATCTGTAAGGAAAGCGTCCGGCTCGATAGTCTTGAGGAGCATCTTCGCCTCACGGAAAGATCCAGTCTCCACAAATGCGATGACGTTGATCAGCTTCTGTCCGATTTCAAGCGGAGATATGTCCTTGAAGTCGGTGAAGATGCATTCCTCACGGAACAAGGAAATGAACTCGCTTCCGATAGTCATGTTGTAGTCGACTTCGCCAGCGACGCCGTCGATATTGGAAATACGGGACGAGTTGGAATTGAACTCTGTCTCGAAACGGACTTTGTCGACCGGCCTCCCCATGAAGTCGAGAACTTCGTGTTCGTCATATTCTTCGATGATTGTAGGAGCAGTCTTTGTCCAGAAATTCTTGTTGTTGTATATGCAGTTTCCGTCCACATACACGATTCTCGAAAGGTACTTCATGTTGATGTCCCCGGTAAAGATAAATTCAGATTCGTCACGCTTATCGTAAGCGATCGTGTGTTTGAGCAAGAACAAACTTGCCGACTTATATGTGACCGTCAAGGTATTCTTGTCTATTGCATAATACTCATTCATGTTACACCTCGGTTCCGTTGATTTCCAAGTAATGCTTCTTGTCTGTTTCCACTACAGTTGTCCGAACGCCGTCCGACTGATAACTACTATCCCAGTCGCCGCCACCATACTGTGGATCAATCAAGTCGGAATTCGTACCGATATAGGTCATATATTCTATAATGGTATGAGTCATATCAAATACCTCATCATAATAAATATGTGACGAATCCGTCGCAGCATTGCCGCACTGTAATAAATCGTCATTACGATATAAATATACCGCAGTGACGAAATGCTTAGTCGTACCTTTCCAGGTATAATTATTTCCTTCCAAATAAAACAGATCACCATCAACTAAATCACTGGGAATTGAAGTTAATGGAGTTGTACTAGTCACTCTATTTCGCAATGACGAGTTCAATGATACCATATAACCGATATATGTCTGATACCAAAAAGACCCATCTGATATAAGCACCGATGAATATGTTTGCAATGTTACCAGCAAAGCCGCTGTTTTTGCCGTTTCATCGCCCAAATTATTAAAATCAAATAATGGAATTCCAGTTGTGTCAGTAGTTTTTTGCATGATGCTACCTTTAGCTAAGGTAGAAAACGCGTCAACATACCAAATAAACGCCGAATTATACGGCTTTTGCAAGAATGCTGATAAGTCATTCGCAACAACTGTGTGATAATTGCTGGGATCGCCAACAATACCAGAGAATTGCATATTGGCACCAATACTGCTGCGCATATAGATATGGTCGTTCATCATACCAGGAGTCCAACCAGATGAATACCACCTAAAGAAATCGCCCGGTTTCATGTTGAATATGCCCATGGTATTATCGATAGTACCTCGCCATTCATGTGCATTATTGAGGTTTGCCACATTAAGGCTCTGTGCTGCACTGTGAATAAATCGCTTATAATTGCCATACCAGCCATCCATAACGATTGGCTTAAACGAATTGCTTGCGTTCGTATACTGAATGTAATATGTCAATCCCTTCTTCAATGTAGCACCGCTTACCGCAGTATTTCTACGTTGACCGGTCGTACCGAACATTGTCACATTCTGTGTTACAGTATCACCATCGCTCTTAGCCACTAGCAAGCCAGATTCATGGAATACAGCAACATTGACAGACGTACTCGACTCTTGAGATTCGCAGAATATAGCGATATCGCTTAACGGCGTATCGACATTCGGCTTATATTCTATACACACTGCATCAGATTCCGGAACCAAGGTCACATCGGTAGTCCACACGATGTAATGCTGCAATTCTGGAATCGTTGTAACCGTAGCACCGTCAGGAATCATGTATACACGGTCAATGGTCACAGTAGAGTTATCGCCTTTCGGCAAGAACTCGATATTCCATATGTCGGCGTTAGGATTTGCCTTCGCTGGAAAGTGGCAACCTATTTTACCCCAGTGATCACTATTTGGCATACTTACACTCCAGTAATCCTGAAGAACAACGTTCCCTTGCCGTTTATAAGTGACGACTGCTGGGTCACGATGTCGATAATCTGCTGGTCGCTCTCGACGACGAACATCTGCTGTGCAACTAGGTTCTTCGGAGATGACTGGTCATACGGGTTCTCGACATACTGGACGGCAGTACCGAGAGCCTTCTTGTCGTCAGCACTCATCAAACCGTTTGTCGCCCCGGTCTCGCCCGTGGCAACCGCATTCGGTATGGTCACGTTCTTGGATGCGTCCGGAGTAAGGACGGAAACGGCACCGTCGAGCTTTACGCCTTCGATGACATTCATTTCACCACCGCCACCACCACCGATTACTTCGAGTTCGCCGCTGGCATTGGCCCGAATGGTGGTTCCGTCAGTCTTGACGCTGATGGCATTCTGGGCTGAAATGTCAATACCGTCTCCAGCCGTATATGTAGTACCGCCACCGCCACCAATAACCTCAAGCTCTCCGCTTGCGTTAGCATGGATAGTAGTTCCGTCAGTCTTGACGCTGATGGCATCTTGTACAGAAATATCAATGCCGTCACCAGCAGTATATGTAGTATCAGTAGGTATATCCCAACTGCCATCCCCTTTCAAGTATTTAGTAGCAGATGCACCATTTTTCGGTACAAGTCCATTCGCGGCTCCATTAAACACAGGAACCACGGTACGATACTCAGAAGACCACGTATCATCGTTCTTTACCTTATATGCGTACACCTCATCTACGTTTGTACCACTGCGTGAACGGTAGTAAAGAAATTCGTAGTTGTCCTCACCGTTATAAGTCAATGTGGCAAGGCGCGAACCATTTAAGCACGTGATCCAATATCCGGCATTAAACGCCGCATCAACCTCGTTATATGTAGTAACGCCAAATGTCGCTCGGAATACTTCATTAGGAATCGTAATCTCAACAGACTTATTAACCGGAGTAACAGCAGTCCCGTTGACCGTGATTTCGTCAATCACGTTCGCTTCGGCACCTGATTCAACATCGCTGAGCTTGTTCTTTTCCGCCGTGGTAAAGTCCTCGGTAGAAAGACCCTTGCCAGCAATAGTCCTTACCGCACCTATGTTTTCGCATGCAGCAGTCTTCTGTTCTGGCGAAAGAGACTGTTCTAAGTAAAGTACACTTGGATTTTCAATAGCCATGATACACCTCTATTAAATCACCCATGAATTGTTGTTATCGTCATACAGCTTCAGGTAGACACCGGTTTGTGAAGCCTTAAATTCACCAGAACCAGACGGTTGTGCCATATCGACAATCATCTGCAAGTCCCTACGGGCCACATTCGTGTTGTACTGGACAAGCTTGTTGTCGCCGCCGTCACTCATTCCGGTTTCGGTAACAGTGTTATACTGGGCCGGTAGCCAGTACACGGTTCCAGCGGTCATTGCGAGCGCATTGGTCAGCGTGAACGTATGGACATAGTAGTCGCCGTCCTGTGCCGTAGTCAACGTACCGTCGGCCAGAGTAAGCGTAGTACCGAAGCTGTTGTCCATAACCATCGGACTGGAGCTTGTCGCGGTAACGGTGGACTTCGTATCAGCCCATTCGAACTTCGTTAGGTTCACTGCCCTAGCCGGAATCACCTTCTGGAACACCGCTCCGTTTGCGGACGGTGCAGTGCTACCGAATATCTGGTTGATGGTGTACTGGTCGTTCAGATCGTAGTCCGTAATATCGATGAACGGATCGTTTCCGCTAGGCTGAATATCAGACTTGTTACGAACCATCATGAACAAGCGAGGAATAGTGTTGTCCTCGTTGTATCCAGAGAACCAAGAGTTACGCAGACATCCGTCGCCAGCCCAGTTAACTTGAACCGACGCACCACTAGTCTTTACAGTATACCTAGGAATTGCGTTGTAGTTTGCTCCATATCCCGGACACGAAGCCAACACCAGACCGTTGGAAGCACCAGTGTTATGTACTGCCCACACGGCATAGTACAAACAGCTGCTCTTCAGCTCAATACTCGGTCGAGTAACGTCGTTGATGAGGTTCTTGATAGGGAACGCATTGTCACCGGCAGCCACATGGACTACGCCAGTATCAGCCAGCCAGTAAGTAGAGCCATCGCCGTTGTTGGCCGAGAAGTCATACTCGAATATACCGAACACCACGTCGATACTAGGGGCCGACTGAAGGGCGTTAACGCAAATCACAGTGTCGTCCACTCGAAGCTCGGAAGTAATAGGCACGGAGAACAGCTGACCAAACATACGGTTCTCGCCTTGAGTACCATACGTCATGAAGTCAGACATCGTCGTAATCTGTGCATAAGGGAATGTCGTGGTAATCTTCTTGTCAAGGTCTTCGCCCAGCTTTTGAACTGTCTCGACTACTTCCTCGGTGACATTGTCAATGGCCACCGTAGCCACGCCACCGCTTGTGTCGATCTTCAGACCAGCACCTACCTTGACCTCAATATTATTGTTAGCATCAAGGCCAAGACCATCGCCAAGGTTCGCATTGATGGTATCGTTATCGATAGAGATACCGTTACCAGCACTGAGCGAACTCTGCGAACCGTTATACTCAACGATACCGACCGTCTCCTCGATAACCGAGATACGTGTAACCACGTTGATTGCGTCACCACTAGCGGTTGAGTCTCCAGCATAGCGAATCAAGTATCCGTAATAGTCGACTCCGTCGATTGTCGTCACAGTGCCAGTGCTGTTCTTAACAGTCACAGTCAAGTCAACAGAGCATTCACCTACTTGGGAGGCGTAGCTTTCTGTAGACTCGGTAATCAGCGAGTTACCGTTGTCCTTGTGTAGAATCTCAAGACCAGCGACACCATAGAATCCGTTCGACGTAGTGCGGGACACGTTACTGTTCACGGAAATAGTGAACAAGTCGACACCGTTCACCAAGTCCGGAATTGACTTCAATGCGTACAGATATACGTGACCATCGTTTGTATCTGTGTCGATGATGAACCTACCGTTATTGGAGTTGACCATTCCGGTCAACGGATCGGTAAGGACGTCGCCGTTATTGACGATTCCGTTCACCGTAGCAGAACCACTCAGAAAACCGAGTTCCGCACCAAGCGACGCACTGATTTCGATAGTCTTTGTTGTGTCGTTGGCAGTAAGCGTAATATTATCGCCAGCAACAAGGTTCAGAGTCTCGGTTGCGCTATCGGCATCAACCTGTCCGGTAGTAGAACCGCTAGTAACCTGGATAGAAGAGAATGCAGCGATATTGTCAAGCTTTTCCTTATCGGCGGAACTCATCACACCAGGCTGGGCCGGTGTATTCTGGGTTGCCGACACGGCAGCCGGAATAGTAATCGTTTCGGCTGTGTCCTGGTCGGTAGAGAAGTCACCAGCCACCGGAGCAGTTGCGCCGGAAGCGGCACCACCGACTTCAATAGTAATCGTGGCATCGTTAGCGTCGTCCGGAATAGTGAGATCAACATTCTTGTTAGTAACAGTCTGGGCGGTTCCATTAACCGAAATACTTTCGATTACATTTGTATCGCCGGTGTCAGTAAATGTAGTGTCCGGGCCATTCTTGTTGGTCAATGTAAGGGTACGTTCAGAAACGGATGCACTGACAACGTAGTCGGTGATGCCGTCGAGCTTTTCCTTGTCCTCGCCAGCCATCAAACCTTCGGTGTACTTCGTAGTTGCGCCGGAACTATCGGCAGCAGCCAGCGGGATGTTAAGAGTGGAGTCCGTGTCTGCATCAGCCGAGAACACCGTAGCCGCAGAACCGCTACCGAGTTTCACCTTGAACTCGGCATCGTTGACCACCACGTTAGCCTTCTTATTAGCGTCCAGAGTAATATCGGTTCCGTTCTTCTGGACTCCCTGCACAGCGGAATCGGCCTTGTCACCTTGAGCGGCAGTAGCGAAATCAGCAGCCTTACTTCCAGAGTCAGTCAGATTACCGTTAGAATCCAGACCAGCGAAGTTACCGTTAGGTGCACCGGACACCTTGTCCGCCTTACCGGAGATGTCACAAACCTGGGTTTCGGTTCCGTCAATAAGGATGTTTCCGTTAGTCGTAGAAGCTTCAACCTTGTTGGCTCCGTTGGAAACTGTCTTATCCTTGGTGACGGTAACCACACCGCTCACAACAGAAATGCCGGTAACTACGTTACCAGATCCGTCTGGTATGATACTACCATGCCAATAGTCAGTCAAGTCGATGGAGGTTTCGCCGATGCAGTCCCAATGACCGTCCGGTGTTCCAGAAATCCAAATCCATTCGGTATACGGGTCAGTCTTCTGTGACTGCGCATCCTTGGTCAAGTAGATGAACTTCTCTGACGGATTCGACACGACTGGCAGACCCGTATTAGGATCATAAGGAACGACCTTGAAACCGCCGTAGTTGGCAAGCGCAGTCTCAATCGCCGCAATTACTTGAGCCATCGTCGTACGCGATTCAATTGAGTCGTGAATGTTGGCTCCGGTCTCGTCTTCATATGCACGGCGAGCGGCAAACTCGCACTGCTTATAGGTGAGCCATAGCTTGACCGCATCTTGTGCGTCACTCTCTTCAGTCAGCGGAATATCGTTTTCATCCAAGATAGGATTGTCATTTTCGTCACGCTGTAGATTTCCGACGTAGTCACGGACAATCTGTCGCCAACCCATTGCGTTGCCTTCGCTGTCCTTTTCATCAGACCAAATCCATTCACCGTTATTTTTCGGAGAAACTATACTATCAACTTCAATGTTAACTACGTTGTTCTCATCCGGCTCAATTTTATCACCGTCGTTAACCGTGATGCCCTGGATAGCGGAATCGGCCTTGGCACCCTGAGCAGCGGTGGCGAAGTCAGAAGCCTTGCTACTAGAGTCGGTCAAGTTGCCATTTGAGTCCAAGCCAGCGAAGTTACCATCGGTGGCATTATCAACCTTGTCTGCCTTACCAGACAGATCGATGTTTACTGCCTTATTGTTAACAGGCAACTCATTATTATCAACCTTTACAACTTCAATCACATTGACTTGAGCGCCAGGCTCAATAGAACCGAGCTTAGTCTTTTCCTCGCTCGTATACGATGCCGTAGTACCATCAAGTATCTGCTGATTAGCATGAGTATGGCGAGCTAAAGTATTAGCATCAACATCGGACTTGTATGCATCGGTAAAATCATTGGTCGACAAGCCCTTTCCAGCTTCCTTATCAACCTTCAAGTCCAATGCGGTTTGGGTAGCAGTCGAGATAGGCTTATCTGCGTCACTCGTATTATCTACATTTCCAAGGCCGACATCACCCTTAGCCAGCGGATCTCCTATAACTACATGTCCTTCAGCATCATTACCAACCTTAACGGCAGCTGCGGTAACAGCAGTCGTTGTCGGATGCTCATATACAGTAGTTTCGACGTTATCAATCTTGATATTACCATTGGTCTGAGAGGCTTCTACCTTATTAGCGCCGCTCGATATTCCAGACAATTTGTTTTGTTCGTCGATCGTATACGATGCCGTAGTATCATCAAGTATCTGCTGATTGGAATGCGTATGGCGAGCCGAAGTATTAGCATCAACAGCATTCTTATAGGCTTCAGTAAAATCATTGGTCGACAAGCCCTTTCCGGCAACCTTATCTACTTTCAAGTCCAATGCTGCTTGTGTAGCAGTTGAAATAGGCTTATCTGCGTCACTCGTGTTATCTACATTTCCAAGACCGACATCTCCCTTAACTAGAGGATCGCCAATTACCACATGTCCTTCGGCATCATTACCGACCTTAACGGCAGCGGCAGTAACAGCTTCCGTTGTCGGATGCGTATATACCGTAGTTTCTACGTTATCAATCTTGATCTTACCATTGGTCTGAGATGCTTCTACCTTGTTCGCCCCTTCGGACACGGTTCCAAGCTTTGTCTTTTCAGCAGTCGTATAATTGTTGTCAGTATGGACATAGGCTGGATCTTGTACAAGATTTTCGGGCTTATTCTTGATAAAATCATCGGCACTTTCGTCAACTTGCGTCCAATCAGACTGGACGTTGACCTCAGCACCTTCCTCGATACCGCCGAGTTTCGTCTTTTCTTCATCCGTATAATCATTGGTAGACAAGTCCTTTCCAGCAACCTTATCTACTTTACCGTTCAACGCAGCAGTAACGACCTTGTTCTGTACGGGATTGGTGCTTGTAGGGCTCAATTCCGGATCAACAGCAACACCGTCAGGAATAGTCACAACACCATGCTCGTCTACCAACGACTCGCCCGCCGAATTCTTAACGTCTTCGACTTTGATGCCGATATTCCTACGAGCGGCTGCTTGGCGTTCAGGTAACTCTTGGAGTTCAGTCTGATCTGTGGTCAATACATGTGTAATATTCTGCATAGTCGGGCCTAAAACGGTTTACATTCAGTTTATACCTTGGACACATTCCCAATATCATATAAACTGCGTATGACTGAATTTAGAGGCAATCATGTCATTTTACGATACCGCAGACTTTATAGAGGCGTTCCGCAAC
>OCTX012204150.1_pt1 | contig 11992 bp, 10 predicted proteins | sample 1539691 | NCBI WGS metagenome assembly OCTX01 (sample SAMN02144231, study PRJEB22623) | gut metagenome | biome: sheep rumen | host: Ovis aries | place: New Zealand
GCCCAAAAGCAACAAAAACAATGGAAGATAATCATCTCAGATTTAGTAATTATTAGAACATACCTTAATAAACACCTTCTATTTTATGAATAAGACTCTCATTCTACTGGCCAACATGGTCAGTACAAACCTGAGCTATACCATACAGAATATGAAAAAAAGATTCATCAATAGTATCCTCGCCCTCATTCTGAGCGTAACAACTACACAAGCCGATGTTGTCAAGGGCCGAGTATTAGATGCCGATACTGGCGAACCGCTATCAGGCGCAGAAGTAGTTTTGCCATTCAACGTTTTATTTTTCATCTTTGCGGCAAATTACAAATAGTGGGAGTTCAATTCTTAAAATTGCATATTTATGCATATTATTCATCCGCTGAAGATTTTTGCTGGATGCCTATAGAAATATTTTTTCATAGGCATCCAGCAAAATTTTGTCCGCCGACCAACATACCTCCCTTGCCCCCCTTATTTACTGGGGTCTGAGCAATTTAGGGAGGTGTCGGCAAAATATGATGAGAGTCAACATAAAATGGTATGACTTCGGTATGACTTTGAAATATTTCGAGTTTGGTTCATTTACACTACATTGATATAGCTATCTAAGGTACTCACGTTCGGAAAAATCCAAATTTATTTGGTTTTTCACTCACTTAATCGTACCTTTGCATAAACAACGTTTCAAGAACAAATGATTTTCAACTATGATGTGGTTGTGGTGGGAGCTGGTCACGCAGGATGCGAGGCTGCTGCCGCTGCTGCTAATTTAGGTGCTAAGACTTGTCTCATTACGATGGACATGAACAAGATTGCGCAGATGTCGTGCAATCCTGCCATTGGTGGTATCGCAAAGGGACAGATAGTGAGAGAGATTGACGCTTTGGGAGGTTATACAGGAATTGTGACAGACCGTTGTAGTCTGCAATTCAGAATGTTAAACCTTTCGAAAGGGCCAGCTGTGTGGAGTCCTCGTTCGCAATGCGACCGTGCCAAATTCATTTGGACATGGCGCGAGATATTGGAAAACACACCCAACTTGCAGATTTGGCAAGACCAAGTGAAAGAGCTATTGGTTGAGAATCAATCGGTTGTCGGTGTCTGCACATATTATGGAGCCACCTTCCGAGCTAAGTGTGTCATCATCACAGCAGGCACCTTCCTGAATGGGTTGATGCACATAGGCAGGGTGAAAATTCCAGGAGGACGCTGTGCAGAAGCTGCTTCGTTGGAATTGACGGAGTCAATCACCCAACACGGCATCCGCTCGGACCGAATGAAGACTGGTACGCCCGTGCGCATTGACAAGCGAAGCGTGGACTTCTCTCTGATGGAGATGCAGGACGGTGACCACGACTTCCACAAATTTTCCTATTTGCCCACGGAGCACACAGCCGTGTCGGAACGCAACAATCTGCCTTGCTGGATTTGCTACACCAACACGGAAGTACACGACGTGCTCCGTTCTGGCCTTCCCGATTCGCCGCTCTACAATGGACAAATCAAAAGCATCGGGCCCCGATATTGCCCCAGTATTGAGACCAAACTCCACACCTTCCCCGACAAGGATGAGCACATGCTTTTCCTCGAACCTGAGGGCGAGCACACGAACGAGATGTACCTGAACGGGTTCTCGTCCTCCCTCCCGATGGACATACAACTCACAGCGCTGCGGAAGATTCCAGCCTTCAAGAATCTGGAAATATACCGGCCAGGGTATGCCATCGAATACGATTTCTTTGACCCCACTCAGCTGAAGCATTCGCTCGAGTCGAAGGTGATAGAGAATCTCTTTTTTGCTGGGCAAGTGAACGGAACCACAGGGTATGAAGAAGCAGCGGGTCAAGGTGTGATTGCTGGCATCAATGCAGCCATCAAATGTAATGCCAACCTCAACGGTGGTGAGCCTTTCATCTTGGGACGTAATGAGGCTTACATTGGTGTGCTGATAGACGACCTTGTGACAAAAGGCGTTGATGAACCCTACCGCATGTTCACCTCCAGAGCAGAGTACCGAATCCTTCTCCGCCAAGACGATGCCGACATGCGACTCACAGAACGTAGTTATCGATTGGGGTTAGCATCGGAAGAACGTTATCGATTGATGACAGAGAAGAAAGAAAAGTGCAATGCGCTCATCGACTTCATCTCTAACTTCTCCTTAAAGCCATCATTCATTAATCCAGCTCTTGAAACATTGGGCACCACCCCACTCCACCAAGGATGCAAACTGGAGGAATTGCTGGGACGCCCACAAATCAACATCAACAACATTGCTCCACACATTGCTCCGTTGAAGAAAGAACTGAAACGCTTGCTCGATGAAGACCCCCGCAAGGAAGAAATCATTGAGGCAACCGAAATACAAATCAAATACAAGGGCTACATTTATCGAGAGCAGCAACAAGCAGAAAAGATGCTGCGACTGGAGAACATCAAAATTCTGGGTAAGTTTGATTATCTCAACATGACTCAAATCTCCATCGAGGCCCGACAGAAACTACAAGCCATCCAACCCGTAACGCTGGCTCAGGCTTCACGCATCCCGGGTGTTTCACCGTCCGACATTAGCATCATGCTGGTACTGATGGGGCGTTAAAGCATTGCTCAATGTTCCACGTGAAACAATTCAAGCGTACATAATACATATTCAAGCAATTACAAAAAAAGACTAAACTATTCATAGAACAATCTAAAAACAAAAGGCAATGAACAATCAGTATCTGTTGGATCATCTCCGCTGCATTCCCGACTTTCCCATAAAAGGTATCAATTTCAGAGATGTGACCACTCTTTTCAAAGATGCTAAAGCACTTGAGATCATGGAAAAGGAACTATACGAACTATACAAGGATAAGGGCATCACGAAAGTGGTGGGACTCGAAACACGTGGCTATGTGATGGGGGCAATACTGGCACGTCGATTGAACGCAGGTTTCATCATGGCACGCAAACCCGGAAAGCTACCCTACAAAACCATCAGCGAGTCGTTCACAAAAGAGTATGGGAAAGACAGCATAGAAATACACGTGGATGCTATTGACGAGAATGATGTTGTGCTAATTCACGACGACCTTCTTGCAACAGGCGGAAGCATCAAGGCTGCGTGGAACCTGGTGAAAAAGTTCAATCCCAAGAAATGTTACATGAACTTCGTTGTGGAAATTCACGATGAAGGCCTGCACGGAAGAGAGGCCATCGGTGAGGGCATTGAAATTACCACATTACTCAGCATCTGAAGCACTCGCAGACGTGGAACTTTCTACCTTTAAGGATAGAAGGAACTCTGTAACAGAATATTGTTTCTCGCTGATTCCTTGTAAGTTAAAGCGAAAATGTTCCACGTGGAACATTTCTGCGGTTAAAGAAACAGTTTAAGTAGAATGACAAAAGAAGAAGAAAGACTTCAACGATTAAAGGTAATTGTCAACAGCTTGAGTGAGGAGCCAGGATGCTACCAGTATTTAGACAAGGATGGGAAGGTGATTTACGTGGGCAAAGCCAAGAACCTGAAACGGCGCGTCAGTTCCTATTTCAACAATTCACCAAAGAATCGCAAAACTCAAATTCTTGTCAGCAAAATCCAGGACATAAAATATGTCGTGGTTCCAACTGATGAAGATGCCCTTATTCAGGAGAACAACCTGATAAAGGAGCATCAGCCTTTCTATAACATTCTTCTTAAAGACGGAAAAACCTACCCTTCAGTCTGCATCACGAATGAATATCTGCCAAGAGTTATCAAGACGCGCAATATTGACAAAAAGCTCGGAAACTACTACGGACCTTTCAGTCACGCAGGAACCTTGAACGCCATGATGGAACTCATCGGCAAACTATACCATGTTCGCCTTTGCCACACCACCATTAGCAAAGAGAAAATGGAGCAAGGCAAAGTGAAGAAATGCTTATACTATGACATAGGCAAATGTAAAGCCCCCTGCATCGGACTTCAACCACGCGAAGAATACGTTCAGCAAATAGACGAAATTAAAGAGATTCTGAGTGGTAACACACGCCAACTTTGCCAAAAACTATTAAATGAGATGGAAGCACTGGCAGAGCAAGAACGCTTTATGGAGGCAGAAAGGGTGAAGCAGAAGTATTTACTCGCTAAAGATTTTGACAGTAAGAGCAGGGTGATTACCAGTACGAACCAAAACATCGATGTATTCAGCATTGAGGATGACGAAAACAAAGCCTTTGTAAATTACATGCACGTTGTGAACGGATGTATCACGCGTGTATTTACGAACGAATACAAAAAGCGGATGGACGAAACGGCAGAAGATATTCTTTCGTTAGCCATCGTGGACATGAGGGAAAAGTATGGGGTAGAATCGAAAGAAATTGTTGTCCCATTCGAATTAGATTTCACCTTGAAAGATGCATCTTTTATTGTACCCAAAGCTGGAGACAAGAAGAAATTACTGCTACTGTCTGAATCGAATGTAAGGCAGTATCGATTAGATGCGCTAAAACAAGCTCAGCGTTTGAATCCCGACCAACGCAATGTAAATATTCTGAAAGAACTACAGAGAAAGCTGAAACTGGAGAAAATTCCTATGCGCATTGAATGCTTCGACAACTCAAACATCATGGGGCAAGACGCTGTGGCTGGATGTGTAGTTTTCATTGGAGGACGAAAATCGAAAAATGATTACCGAAAATACAACATCAAATCGGTGATTGGTCCTGATGATTATGCGTCGATGAGCGAAGTGGTATATAGGAAATATAGTCGTGCCATTGCAGAAGAAACTCCCCTACCCGATTTGATTATTACGGATGGTGGCAAAGGGCAAATGGAGGTAGTGAGAAAAGTAATAGAGGATCAACTGCACCTAACGATTCCCATAGCAGGATTGGCAAAGGACAGTCATCATCGCACTAACGAACTCTTATTTGGCTTTCCTGCACAGGTCGTAGGCATTGAAATGGACAGCCCTCTGTTCAAACTTCTCACGCAAATACAAGACGAGGTACACCGATTTGCCATCAGTTTCCACAAGCAAAAACGCGCCAAGCACACAACCGAATCGGAATTGGATGCCATCAAGGGGATTAGCAGAGCAACAAAAACACTACTTCTGAAGAAATTCAAGAGTCTAAAACGAATTAAAGAAGCTGATTTTGAATCACTTGCAGAAGTCGTAGGCAAATCAAAAGCGGAATTGATTATTCAAGCATTCAAAGAATAAGTAAATAAAATGATAAAAGCATGAGAGCAGTTATACAAAGAGTGACGAAAGCATCGGTAACGATTGGAGGAGAACTAAAGTCTTCTATCAGCAAAGGCTATTTAGTACTTTTAGGATGCGAAAACTCTGACAATGAAGAAGATATAGAGTGGCTTGCTAAGAAAATATGCCACCTTCGTGTGTTTGACGACGAAAATGGTGTAATGAACAAATCCATCCTGAACGTGGAGGGAGAGATATTGGTGGTAAGCCAATTCACACTCTGGGCAAGCTACAAGAAAGGCAACCGCCCTTCGTATCTGAGAGCTGGAAGCCATGAGTTGACAATACCCCTTTACGAGCGATTCTGCGAGGTTTTAGCAAAGGAGTTAGGCAGACCCATTGCTACAGGAGAATTTGGGGCAGAAATGCAGGTAGAACTACTGAATGATGGTCCTGTCACCATCTGCATGGATACAAAAAATAAAGAATAAAGAAAAGATATGGAAGAAAACAAGTATTATGAGATTCTGAACAAATATGATTTAGAACTCGATGACGAAAAGGTGAAACGTCAAGTGAGCACCCTGCTCAAAGAGCACTTACAGGAAAACAAAACGAAGGCGGTCATGCAGTTCTTGCTGAACAGCGTTGAACTCACCACGCTGAATACAACAGACAATGAAGACAGCGTACTTCGGTTTGTAGAAAAAGTGAATAAATTTGATGATGTTTACCCAGAATTAGGGCATGTTGCTACAGTATGCGTATATCCTAATTTTGCAAAAATCTGCCACGATACACTTGAAAATGACGAAATAGAAATAGCATGCGTGTCGGGTTGTTTCCCATCGGCTCAAACTTTCATGGAAGTAAAGATTGCAGAAACGGCATTGGCATTGAAAGATGGAGCTACGGAGATTGACATGGTCATTCCTGTGGGTAAATTTCTGGCAGGTGACTATGAAGGAATGTGCGATGAAATCGGAGAAATGAAAGCGTTGTGTGGAGATAAAAAACTGAAAACGATTTTGGAAACAGGTTGCTTAAAGAGTGCTTCAAATATTAAGAAAGCGAGCATTTTGGCTATGTATGCAGGGGCTGACTACATCAAGACATCGACAGGCAAACTGGAGCCTGCTGCCACTCCTGAAGCAGCTTTTGTGATGTGCCAAGCCATTAAGGAGTACAACGAACTAACGGGCATACAGATAGGATTCAAACCTGCTGGCGGCATGAAAACAGTGGAAGATGCGCTTACATACTACACCATTGTGAAAGAGGTGTTGGGAGAGAAATGGCTAACGAATCAGTATTTGCGACTTGGAACAAGCTCGCTTGCCAATAAAATCCTGTCGGAAATTGAAGGGAAAGAAATCAAGTTCTTCTAAACCATATACGTTCAGAAGGTGCGAGCAATGACGTAATCAACGTATTGGAGAAGAGCTTGCTTGACAGGTGAATCGGGATAAATGTGAAGAATATCGCTGGCTTTCTGAGCATATTGGTTCATCACCTTTTCGGCATATTCTATCCCTCCATTCTCTTTGGTAAACTGAACCAAAAGGGCTATTTCTTCGTGAGAAACAGAATGCTGTTTCACCTTACGGGCAATTGCCATCATCTGCTCATCGCCGGTAGAAAGAAGGGCATGAATGAGAGGGAGAGTTAACTTTCCCTCTTTTATATCATTGCCTGTTGGCTTCCCTATTTCAGCATCTTGCTGATAATCGAATATATCATCCCGAATCTGAAAACAAATTCCTATATATTCTCCAAAGTCTCTCATTCGTTGAACACATGCCTCATCGGCTCGAACAGAAAGAGCACCAGCTTCGGCACATGCCGAAAACAAAGCTGCAGTCTTATTACGAATAATGTCAAAATAAACAGATTCATCGATAGATTGATTATCAACATTATTCAACTGCAACAACTCGCCATTAGCCAAATTCTGCGCTGCAATGGAGAGGATTTCAATCAGATGGGTACTATGAGTCTTAGACGCACATAAAAGCGCATTAGCCAAGATGAAATCGCCAGACAGAACAGCCACCTGATTCCCCCAAGCTCTATTGACTGATTGTTGTCCACGACGCTCTTCGCTTTCATCAACCACATCGTCATGCACCAGGCTTGCTGTATGAAAAAACTCGAACGTTGCCGCAGTGTAAAGGGTACTATCGGTAATTTCGTCGTTTAATAATTTAGCAGAAAGTATGGTAAGCATTGGGCGCATCATCTTCCCCCTTCTTTGACTGATGCCATTAAGCACTTTACTCAAAATGGGGTTGGAGTGTACAAGATAGGAATCAAATACTTTTTTGTATTGATCCAACTCTGCCTCAATTGGCTTTCTGATTTGTTGCAATGCGACCATGTTTTTAATTTTCGGGTGCAAAGGTAGTGAAGAATTGGGAATTAGGAATTAGAAATGAAGGATTTTTTGCGCCATCAACCGTTTTTTCGTTGAAAAAGAGATAAATTCTAATGACTATTTCTGAATTTATAATAAAATGACTACCTTTGTGAATTAATCCAACAAAGAACATGAAAAAGCTTTTCCTTCTCGATGCCTATGCATTGATCTACCGTGCTTATTATGGCTTCATCAAAAACCCACGCATCAATAGCAAGGGTGAAAACACTTCTGCCGTTTTGGGATTTGTCAATACACTTGAAGAGATTCTCAATAAAGAGAATCCTGAATATATTGGTGTGGCTTTTGACCCTCATGGACCCACATTTCGCCATGATGCCTACCCTGAATACAAAGCTCAGCGTGAAGAAACACCAGAGGGAATTCGATTTGCTGTCCCCATCATTAAAGAAATACTCAAAGCCTACCGCATTCCTGTATTGGAAGTGAAAGGCTATGAAGCCGATGATGTGATAGGTACATTAGCAAAACAAAGCGAATCGATCGAGGAAATTGAAACATACATGATGACACCCGACAAAGACTATGGGCAATTGGTGGCAAAGAATGTGAAAATGTATAAACCACGATTTGACGGTGGATTCGACATTTGGGGAGAAAAGGAAGTATTGGAGAAATATGGCATCAGCAACACCAAACAAGTCATTGACCTTTTAGGGTTGATGGGCGACTCGGCTGACAACTATCCAGGTTGTCCTGGTGTGGGCGAGAAAACTGCTGTAAAACTCATCAACGAGTTTGGTAGCATTGAGAACCTTCTGAACAATACTGACAAATTGAAAGGGGCAATCAAGACAAAAGTGGAAAGTCACATAGAGGACATCAAAATGTCAAGATTCTTGGCAGAAATTAAAACTGATGCGCCCATCACCTTAGAATTGGAAAATCTGAAACGTGATTCGATTGATGAGGATTTGCTAAAGGACATTTTTGAAAGACTCGAATTTCGAACTCTCATCCGAAAGAAATTAGGAGGGAGAGAAAGAGAAGAAGACTCGACAACGCATCCTACTGCAACTACGAAGAAAAAAAATAGAAAAGAAGAAAATGGAGACTTGTTTAGCGGTGACTTGTTCGGAACTACCCCTTCAAACACAAAAGAGATAGAAAACGAGCAAAAAAATGAGGCGAATTTCACCGACAAGGGGCAAGGAACTTTATTTTCTTCAAATCTGAGCGACATTAGCAACACTCCACATCAATATCATCTTATTGATTCGGAGGATGGTAGAAAGAATTTAGTTGCAAAATTGTTGACTTCGGAATTTGTCTCATTAGACACAGAAACAACTTCGGTCGATGCCATGTCGGCAAAATTGGTCGGTCTAAGCTTCTCCATCCAAGAAGGTGAGGCATTTTACGTACCAATCCCCTATCATGAAGCATGGACAGGCGATGACTTTGAAGAAGCGTTAAAGATTGTTAATGAATTCAAGGAGATCTATGAATCGACCCAAATTCTTAAAATTGGACAGAACATCAAATACGATATGCTGGTATTGGGTAATTACGGCATTCAAGTGGAAGGAAAGATGTTCGACACGATGATAGCACATTATATCATCGCACCTGAGTTGAGACACGGGATGGATTATCTGGCAGAAGTGTATCTGAAATATAAGACCATTCACATCGACGCACTCATTGGCACAGGTAAGAAACAACGCTCCATGCACGAGCTTGCACCCCAAGAGGTTTATGAATATGCGGCAGAAGATGCTGATGTAACTTTGAAACTGAAAACAGTATTAGATAAAGAGCTTCATGAGAAAGGACTCTTCAAACTATTCGAAGAAGTGGAAATGCCGTTGGTTGCTGTATTGGCCAGAATGGAAAGAAATGGAGTTAGAATTGATGAGGCAGCGCTGGCAGAAACATCAAAGACATTTTCTGAACGTATGAACAGCATCGAACGAGAGATTCGCGAAATTGCCGGCCAAGAATTAAATATCAGTTCACCTAAACAAATTGGGGAACTTCTTTTCGATCGCCTCAAGATAGACACGAAGGCTAAAAAAACCAAAACGGGACAATATGTGACGGACGAAGCCACTTTACTCGCTCTGAAGAGCAAGCACCCCATTGTTGAAAAGATTCTTGACTATAGAGGGTATAAGAAGTTACTCTCTACCTACATAGACGCACTACCGCAGTTGGTAAATCCTCGAACTGGACATATCCACACCTCTTTTAATCAAGCCGTAACAGCAACGGGGCGACTGTCGTCCAGCAATCCCAATCTACAGAACATTCCCATTCGCGACGAGAACGGAAAAGAGGTGCGCAAGGCTTTCATCCCCGATGAAGGAGAACTCTTCTTCTCTGCCGATTACAGCCAGATTGAACTGCGCCTCATGGCTCACCTCAGCCAAGATAAGAATATGGTGGAAGATTTTAACAGTGGACACGATATCCATCAGGCTACGGCAGCCAAGATTTTCAAAGTACCTCTAACAAATGTTACAAGCGACATGCGCAGAAAAGCCAAAACCGCCAATTTTGGTATCATTTACGGTATCTCTGCCTTCGGATTAGCAGAAAGGATGGAGGTGAGCCGCAATGAGGCAAAACAACTCATCGACGACTACTTCGCCACCTATCCTGCAGTGAAAGAATACATGGATAACAGCATTGAAAAGGCTCGTCAATTAGGCTATACAGAAACATTACTGGGCCGTCGCTGCCAACTGCCCGACATCAACTCGCGCAACGCCGTAGTGAGGGGGTATGCGGAGCGAAATGCCATCAATGCACCCATTCAAGGAACGGCAGCCGACATCATCAAGGTGGCCATGATTCGCATCGATCGTCGAATGAAGGAAGAAGGCTTGCACTCAAAAATGATTCTGCAAGTACACGACGAACTGAACTTCTCCGTTGTGCAAGAAGAAAAAGAACAACTGCAAGCATTGGTCATCGAAGAAATGCAAAATGCCATCCATCTTTCAGTGCCTCTCATAGCCGATTGCGGATGGGGCGAGAACTGGTTAGCAGCACACTGATGAAACGATTTCAAATCTTTTACATAGTATTGCTACTCCTATGCGCAAGCTCACTCAGAGCGCAGCAGAGTTTTAGCGCAATGTCCTACAATGTAGAAAATGCTTTCGACACCATTCACGATGCAGGAAAGAACGACCTTGAATATTGTCCCGGAGGAGAAAGGAGATGGAACATGCCGAGGCTCTACAAAAAACTGAAAGGAGTGGGTAAAGTCATAGCGGCTGCCGACGAAAAACGCCCCATTGACCTGATTGGATTGTGCGAAGTAGAGAACGACACAGTACTTGAATATCTCACACATCGCACACCGCTCAGGAATATGGGATATAAGTACGTGATGACCCATTCAGACGACGAGCGAGGCATCGATGTCGCCCTACTCTACTCTCCCTTCACATTTCATCTGATGAACACACAAAGCATCAAACCAAACGCTCCCAAGCAACACACGCGCGACATTCTGCATGCTTGGGGAACGATTGCAAATGGCGACACCGTGGATGTTTATGTGGTTCATTTACCCTCAAAACGAGGCGGAGGTGAGGCGCAGACATTGAGCATGAACATTTGCCAACAACTCATAAGGAATGTGGATTCTGTCCGCACAAAACGTCCGCATCCCAACATCATTGTTATGGGCGATTTCAATGCCGAAACCCGTTCTCCACAGCTCAAACTCCTCACACGCAGCCATCACCTCATTGACCGCACCTCCAAACTCGAACCTGGCACCTACAAATATCAAGGTGAATGGTCCACCCTCGACCACATCCTCACCCACACCACCACCCTCTCCCACCAACAAACTCGCATCCTCACCCTACCCTTTCTGTTAGAACCCGACCCCACCAATGGTGGCGAGAAACCCTACCGCACCTATCTCGGCCCAGTTTATAAAGGTGGCCTCAGCGACCACCTGCCTGTCGTCAGTTCATTCAAAATCAAGCAAGAAAAAAAAGATTAGAAGAGGATTTATTTCTCTTCTTCACAGAATTTTAGGGATTCATTTGTACTGCTCAAAAATTCATTGTACTTTTGCAATTGCAAATCCCCAAAAAGAAAGAATGCCCACTATCTCTGAATTCTTCGGAATCAAAATAGCACTAAGATTTCTCGACCACAATCCACCTCATTTTCATGCCAGTTACCAAAAAGACAAGGTGGTAATAGAAATTGAGAACGGAAAAGTGAAAGGAGAAATGTCGGAGCGAGCACTCCGATTAGTGCTTGAATGACTCAGTTTACAAGGTCGATGAACAACGATTAGAAAGAAAAGAGACTTATTGAAGTATTCGTGGGAAACCTCTACATAAAATACTCAATAAGCGAAGCCATGTGGCCTCGCTTATTCTGTTCGGTAAATTGGAATTTA
>OCTX012007073.1_pt1 | contig 11990 bp, 7 predicted proteins | sample 1539691 | NCBI WGS metagenome assembly OCTX01 (sample SAMN02144231, study PRJEB22623) | gut metagenome | biome: sheep rumen | host: Ovis aries | place: New Zealand
GAGAAGGGCATGAGAAGAGCGTAAGAAATTATACTATAAGCTATGACGTTTGCGCGTCCGCCGACGCACAAAATTTCTTCTGCGGAAGAATTAATATGTGGGCGCTATGTCAACATGTCTTGTGCTGGTGGTGGTTCTGTCAGTAGCGAGACTGGCTGGGACGGTCGCAAGAAAGACGAGGAGAACGAGGACTTCCGACTCCGTTGTTGGCTTCATGCAGCAAAGACCGTCAAAGCTTCTCGATATGTGCCGACAAAGAGGAAAGGGTATGACCTTTGACGTATTGCCATCATCGTAACATTATATCAGCAAATAACGGAGTGCCCACATCTGTAAATTCAGATGTAGGCGCTTGCATTTAGTGGCGATTTCTGAAAACCGAGGCTGGTTTTAAGCGATTCCGATAACATTTCTGTCAAAAAGCACTGTTTTTTGCCATTTATTGATGTTAATTCAAATTATATTTGTAATTTTGTGTCCAAAATATGGCAATCTTAAACAAGGAAATCCGCTAATCTGACAGAAATATGGAGAAGAATTTTGTTGACTATCTTATTGAAGGAGACAACTATCCACCAATCGGATATGTTTCTTTCGATTCTTCTGACCACATTCGTTTCCAAAAAGGAAAGGACGTTTCAGGCCATAATCTTGGTTGTAATAGGCGCTTCGTTATTGAAAAGAGCATTGAGGGCGGTGAGGGTTATACGGTCACCATTTATAACCTTGACGGACTTCACCCTTTGTGGAAAGATAACATCCAGATGGCACCTAAGCGTATGCGCATAGTCTCAACAAGTGAAAATATAGTTGAACTGCGAGGATATGGCTATGACGAAAATGCTTTAGCTCTAGGCGCACCCTTATCTGATGTTTCATTCGCTAGTTATGGCGTTGTTCTCTTGATTGAGAAAAATGCCATAAAGAGAATACAGCTTAATATGTACGATAGAGACATCAGTATAGTATACTTGAAATAAACAACTTTAGAACACATAACTCATTATATCACAATGGCAGAATTAGAGATTAGACAGCCTGAGGAAAGTATCTACAGCAATGTTGAGGAAAAAGAAATTCTTCCTTTGTTTATAAGATACACCAGTAAAAATGTAGAGTTTCATGACAAAACCTCATCTGTTTCTTTTGACAATATCATTTCGATGTTGTCTGGTATTCACACCTGCGTTTTTATTCATCGCAAACAGAAGGGACGTAACGCAAAAGAATATGATGAACTGTCTATTAAGATAGGCGATGAGTCTTTTTGCATGACTGCTCAATTGTCGCGCGATGGATTTTCTCTAAGGGAGCCGCACTTTAGTCAAAAGAATATGGTTCTCCCTGAAGAAGAGAAGCAATATCTTGTTAGAAAGTGCGATATAAAATTCGTAGATTTATATGAAGACACTTTAAAACTGTTCAATTCAGTAGGTTCTTATTGGGTAGGGCACACCAACGATGTCAAGGAGTTCATTGCAAGTTGCTTTGTGCTGCCCATTCCTCCCATTGAGATTAGGATTGAAGAGGACAAGGAAATGTGGCAGGCCTATTTGGACGGACTCAACGCCATTCTGGAGAACAAGCGTGATTTAATCAAGATTTCGTCAGTCCATAATCAGAAGGGCGGTTTAATTAAATTAGTTTTCGATATGGAGAGCTATGGAGAAAACCTAAAAAATGCCATTATTGAAAAGTTATCCAGTCAATGCGAACAGATATTTGATGTTGAGATTGGAAATGGAGAGTGTCACATCTCTTTTGATAGTTATCAAGCTATCTCTGAGGAAATTATTGAGGACGTTAAAGCGATAGGCCGAGATTATTGTTATACATCTGAAGCAAACCCTGTAAATGTTGTTAGCGGTAAAATCGCGATAGTTTCAAATCCTGACGAATTAAATAGTATCCTATCTGCAATAGATCAGGAACTTCATAATTTTGGAACTCAAATAGAAAGGACGGACAGCGGTGTGTTTAAATTGTCGTCAGACAAGGACTTTGAGTTCTTGCGCAAAATCGTTGAAACCGACCACAAGGGGATAGCAGAAGTAGTACCTACTACCAAAATGATTATGCATATAGTCCCTTCACCAGAGGGGATTGACATTGAGAAAATTAAAGCGTGGCTGCCAGATACCGCAAACATGGTGCCTCATGGGAAGCATTTTGTGGTGTCTTCGAAGAAGCCTTTAGACACGTCACTTGATGTCTTCAAAAATCTTCAATTTGCAAGTTGTATGGTAAGTATTAGTCCTTCCAAATCAATTGATACTACTATTGCAATAGAAGGCGCAACAATCAAAGGAAACGCATATCAATGGATTATAAATGATTTCCATGAGTTGAATGGCTTGGGACGATTGTTTAATGAAGTAAGAAAAGTATATGCAGATCAATACATAAATAGCACTTTTCATTATGCATTTACACCCCAAATAGACAGGGCGTTATTACAAGAACTAAAATTAAACAATTACGGAAAAAAGTCTGTAGTTGTCGACGTTCCACGTTCCTGTGTGATTTTCTCTCCACAATCAGAGGAAGATTATACGGCTTTACGAGAAGACATTCTCCAGCAATTAGATAGTACTATAACTGCTGAAGTACCATTGTATGAACCAACCGCCAAAATTGAGTTCCTTTGCGAAAATGAAGACTTTAGACGCTCTTTGTTTGAAAGAGTGAGCGTATCTCTTACTGACAAACGAGATAAATTTTCTAAAAACAAACTTAGCCGTGACGCACGAGAGTTAGTCTTCGAGTTTAGATTTGGAGATATCGAGGAAAGAGATGCAATTGAAAAAATACTTGAAGATTCCCTTGCGAACATTCATGGAATTAAAATACTCTATGATGATGACAACAACAAAGGAGTAACAGAATGGTCTTTTACAGAAGACCCGTCTCTGCTCCAAGAACTTGACAGAAAACTACAATCAGATTTTCGAAATGAGGCCGTCAACCACATTAATGGTAAAGCGTATGATAAGCTAGATGAAGTAGATGATGAAGAAATTAATAGCAACTACCTTTCCAAAGACAAAATAATAAGGAAAAGGAAATATGCGTTTCTGAAAAACAACAGTCAGAATATCGGCATTTGCGTTAAAAGATGCCGTGACTATGCCATTATTGAACCTACAGATGAAATATCAAAGGCTTTGTCTACTAAAGACTTTGCTATAAAAACAGGTGACTATATTCAATTCCCAGCAATGGGCGAGACAATGGAATTGATGCGTCAGAGTAATGCGATGAATAGGATTCTAAAGCCTGAAAGTCGTTATAATCATAAACCTATCAATCCCAACTTGCCTAATTTTATTTTTGATCCAAAGTATGCAGCAGAAACGGTTGCAAATATAGTTGAAGTTATGGAGAACATTCGTGTCCATAAAATAGGCAGTTTGAATGAAAAGCAATTAGAAGCTGTTACAAAATCTGTGCTTGCAAGTGATATAGCACTCATACAAGGTCCTCCAGGAACAGGTAAAACCACTGTAATTGCAGAAATTATATGGCAAGCAATAAGGCGTAATCCTGATTGTAGGATATTGCTTACCTCTCAAACGAACTTAGCAGTAGATAATGCCCTTGAACGTCTGCAAGGACAAGCAGGGATTCGACCTATCCGCATAGGACGACCAGAGAAACTTGAACCTGAAGGAAGGCGTTTCTCTCTACCAATAATAAAAAGTTGGGCCGAGGGTTCCGACAAATACTCTGTCAATAAAGAGTTGGTACTTGATGCAACAGACAACGCTTCACAAATATGGATAGATCGTATTGTAAACAAAATCTCCAATGACTCAAAATACTCTGATGCTGTCAGTTTTTGGAAAACAGAACTGTTAGAGAAGGATAAATTCTCACGTATCGAATTTAGCAGATTATACAAGAGTCATGTTAACTTGGTTGCTGCTACATGTAGTATATGTGGGTCACGTGATTTTGAAGATACATATACCGAGATGTTTGGCGAAACAAGACGCCAAGATATGTATTTTGACATAGTGATAATGGATGAAGCCAGTAAAGCAACTCCTTTGGAGATGGCTGTACCTCTAGTACTTGGAAAGAAAATCATTGTAATTGGTGACCATAAACAGTTGCCACCAATGATGAATGAAAACACAATAGATAGTGCTCTTGAGAAGATTGGGAAGAAAGAACTTGCTGAGAAATTACAAAAAGCAGAATCTCAATTCAAACGATTGTTCGTGTCTGCAGCTAAAGTACGCAAAACGATAGTATCCACCCTTGATACACAATATCGTATGCATGAGCAGATTATGAATACGATTAAGCAATTCTATCAAGAAGAACTTGCAGAAACAGGAGGCTTGAAATGTGGAATTGTTGATACCATGGACAATCCTGATCTGTCTGACAAGGGAAGTCGTTGGCATGGTATCACATTAAATCCGATTATTACGCCCAGCACACACGCTGTATGGATTGATGTTCAAACGCCAGAACAAAAGCCTGCCAATTCTCCGTTCAGTTATATCAACAGGGGTGAATTAGAAGCAATCGACCTTCTATTACGAGGGCTTGAAAAGGCTGACGGTTTTAGCACCTTTATGAATTCTCAAAAGAAATCGGAAGACAAAGAAATCGGTATTATCACTTTCTATAGTGCCCAAAGCAAGGAAATCAAAAAGAAATACAAGGGAAAGAACTACAGGATGGATGTTGTCGACCGTTTCCAAGGCATGGAGCGAAATATCATCATTGTATCTACTGTTAGAAGCAATTCAAAGAACAATATTGGTTTCGCTAGGGAAATTGAACGTATCAATGTTGCGTTTTCACGTGCCCGACGTCTTCTTATTGTTGTAGGCAACAAAAAACAATTTGAGAGCAACAGCAATTATGCTGCATCCATTGCTAATATGGAAACTATTAGTTTTGAACAATTAAAAGGAGCAGTAAGATGAAAAAGATAAAGAAAAATCATAACACCCCAGCCACAAAGAAGGTACAGGAGTCCATTAGTAGCCGTATTGCAAAAGCGGTTTACGAGGCTAAACGTATTTCGGAAAGAATTGTTGGCTATGTTTCTTACGATATTAAATTCGTGCGTGCTACATACAATGGTAAAACGCAACGCCCTGCCAAAATTACTGCGTTAGAGAAGGGTATTGTTGGTATCTTGTTGGTCGACGAATCATCTTCGTTTGAGAAGATTGGCACAATACTTGGACTTGACGTAGTTAATGACAAAGCAGAACAATCAATTCTTAGAAACAAAATAGACTTGTTAAAAGGATTTGGGGCTATTGAAGGGGATGACAGTTGTTATGCACTTACAACTGAGGGGCGCGTATATGCAGACAAAGGTGAACGCCCTGACTCATATACGAAATCCTTTGATATCTTCGTTGATGTCTGCCACCCATCTTGGTTAGACATCAAGAATGGGATTGGAGAAAACTCTAAGAAGATTGAAGAAATAAACACTCCTTGCGATGACATTAATCTGGATTTGGAAACAATCAAGTCTTACGCAGAAAATCAAGCGCAAGATGTACATTTCCCACAAAACAGATATTTGTTAGAAAGTGCTACGTGGCATTCTGGTCACGAAGCATCATATAAAGTTTATGTTTGCTTTGTACAAAATGTTGCTAATAGTGATGACGTTAGGGCTTTTGTTTTTGACGAGAACTCGAATACGCTTAATGACGTTATAGCTAATTATATCAATAAGGATTCCTCGTTAAAAGAAGAATTGCTTAATAATTGTATTCACTATGAGATTGAAAACAATGAAGAGACAACTATTCTTGAAGGGGATGATGTCGAAGTCGCAAGATCTGAGATCTCAGAAGAAATAAAAGAGGCAGAGCAAAAAATAATCAAGGAAGAAAATGGTGAGATTGATGATAATAGCGAAGAAGAAACTGAATTAAGCCAAAGCAATGAGTTATTTGGTACTATAACAAAGGTTCCTACAAAAGACCGGTTACACAAAAAAGCACTATATGACTCCTTGTCGTTTGAGGTGGAATTGCAAAAGATTTTCACAGAGGATAATCCTGATGAGGTATGGCTGATCAGTCCTTGGATAAGAAAAGGGGCTTTCCTTCATGACCGTGGCCCAATGATAGAAGATTTTTTACGCGATGAGAACAAACGCGTATTTATAGCATATTCAGAACCAGCCACCAATAATGACGGTAAGCCAATGATGGACGAGGAAGTAGAACCTGGTATCAAGTTGTTGGATGAACAATACCCCAATTTCTTTTATGTTCAACTGCCAGAATTCCATTTAAAGAATGTAATTGAAGTAAAGGGCGACCAAAAAGTTCTTTTCTCGGGCAGCTTCAATGTCCTCTCTTTCTCTGTTTCTGATCAACAAACTCATGTTCGCAGAGAAGAAATGGCATTGGCACATCATAGTGTGGCAAGAAAGAAATATGAGGATTGCCAATTGGAGTTTGCGGAAATATATGCAAATCGTATCAGGAAAGAAATTGAGCAACTTGACTTGGACATGTTGGCCAATTACAAAAATGAGCGTCTTGAGTATTTTCTTAAAATTGATAACGAGGAAATAAGGAAACTATTCAGCCCATTAGAAGACATGTTAGATGAAAAGGCTTATGAAAGAATAAAAAGTGAAGTCAACAAGAAACTTGTCAAGATTGGTCAGGAATTAGTTGCTGCTTCCAATATGTCTGGACTCAATCCAAAAGACAAGAAGCGGCTTACCTCTATGCTGACAACTATTGAGAGCGAGATGCAAAACAATAGCATAGATGACCCATCTATGCAAGAGTTGCTAAACAACAATAAGGAATTGTTAGAAAAGATTCGTGAGAAGAAAATTTTCCCTGGACGAAAAGAATCAAACACAACAAAATCTGTCAATAAACTGCCCAGAGTTAGCACAACAAATGAAAACGATCCCAATGGCATATTAAACGAAGAGCCCGATGCGACAGTAGAGGGACTAGCTCGATATATCGCATCACTAAGTCTTGCATTCATCAATCGAGAGATAAAGAAAACTGCTCTAAATGCAAAATTGCTCGCGATAATAGAAGACGATGAGTTGGTTAGGTTGTTAGAGATGGTTGGTGTAGCAAATTCCAAAAACGTTGATAACGCTTTTGATTTGAGATTAGGTATAAACGGTTATCTGTTTAGATTCTCAGCGCTATTTAACAGTAGAGAGAGTTTTGGCCGCAAACAAAAGAGAGCAAAGCGTTTTCTTACACAGGTTAACCCTAGTAATATACAATCAATCGTCAATCAATTGTCATAAATATGTCAAGATTCGAATCATCAAGATTTGTCCGCAATCCTCAGGTAATGCACGTAGATGTTCTAAAGTCTGCGTGCGACACCTTGGGATGGACATATACTGTTAAAGGCAACGAACTTCTCGTTACAGATGCCAAACAGGGAACACGTTTGTACGGAGAATATGCATTGAAATTGAACCTCACAACCAATGAGGTTACATACAATACTTATTATATGCCCAATGCGGCACAAAAGGTCGAAGAACTTCAGGACCAGTTTTATGCTCTTAATGCCGCCTATGCAAAGAACTCCTTAGTTCAGGAATTTAAGAAGAAAGGATTTACGTACAAGTCGAATGATCATTTTACTCCGACTACAGAAGAAGTATATTGTTTCTTCATGGTTGGGCGCTCTAAAGACAAGGGTGAAGACGAACCTGTGGCACAAATCAAGTTTACGATTCTCAAGGATGGTACGATTGTAACTGACTCTGACTATCTACCTAATGATGTCAATGAAAGAGCCCATGAAGCAATGGATGTCCTTGAACAGTTGTTGGGGAACAAGCGTATTATGACAAAAAAGACGAATATCCCAGCAAAATATCTTGCCAAGATGAAACCGCGTAGAGTCAACGCCCAAACAATTGAACATAAGTAATATGGAAGCAATATACAGCAAAATAAGGGATATGCTCAAAGCGTATTATCCTGTATTATATCTCACAAGTTTTGAGTATGACAGGACAAGGCAAAAGATTGTTGGCATTATAAACAGTCTTAAATCTGATAACGCCAAACAAGTTCGTCTTTTCAACTGGAATTGCGTGGAAGGATTGTGTGAGGTTTCAGATAGCGGATCTCGTTATTTAGGCGAAGAATACGATGAGCCAGAAATGACATTGAAATATATCCTTAATGACAAGGAAATAAGTAAGGACATCTTTATATTAGAGGATTTTGGTAACTACATAGAAGAGGAAAAAATAAAATACTACATTCGCACAATTGCAGAAAGGGCAAGGCACACAAATACCCATGCCATAATACTGTCTGCTATCTACAAGTTACCTGTTGAACTGGAAAAGTATGTTACCGTCTTAAACATACCGTTGCCAGACAGGTTTGATATGGAGAAAACTTTGGGTGTGGTTGAAAGACAATGTAAGATAAATCTATCCGTAGAAATGCGCAATAGAATGGTTGATGCCGCTCTTGGAATGACATCTATGGAGGCTGATTTGGCATTCTGTTTAGCTGCGGTAAAAGATGATTTGGGAAACAATGCCCCATATACAGTTTCTTCAGAAAAAGAGCAGATAATAAAGAAATCTGGCATCTTGGATTATTTCCCCAAAAACGAAGACCTCAAAGATGTTGGCGGAATGGAAGTCCTGAAAGATTGGCTATTCAAGAGACAAAAGGCATACGAGAAAAAAGCTAGAGATTTTGGCCTTCAGGAACCAAAAGGCTTGTTGCTGTTGGGCGTTCCTGGCTGCGGAAAAAGTCTTACGGCTAAAAGTATTGCATCTTTTTGGAATATGCCATTGTTGAGGTTGGATATTGGCAAGGTTTATCAAGGATTAGTCGGCAGTAGCGAGGACAATATTAGAAAAGCTATAGCGACTGCAGAGGCTGTAGCACCTTGTGTTCTTTGGATAGATGAAATAGAAAAGGGACTTAATGGAGTACAATCTAGTGGATCAACTGATGGAGGCGTAACATCAAGGATATTTTCAACAATATTGACGTGGATGCAAGAGAAGACATCGCCTGTATTCGTAGTAGCTACTGCAAACAATATCAATCTCTTGCCTCCAGAATTGTTACGCAAAGGACGTTTTGATGAAATCTTCTTTGTAGATCTTCCCAGTCAAAAAGAACGAGAAAACATTTTTTCCATCCATTTGAAAAAGAAAGGGCAAGATTCCTCTCAATATCCAATGGAAATGCTTGGCAAGAAAACGGAAGGTTTCAACGGTGCTGAAATTGAAGAATGCATTAAGGAAGCCATGTTTGCTGCCTACGTTGAATCACCAGATGATCCCAAATTGTTGAGTAAGCACTTAGTGGATGCAATTTCAAAAACTGTACCTCTATCAACAACGATGAAGGAGCAAATTACAGCTCTAAGGAATTGGGCAGCAACTAGAGCTAAGAATGCTTCAAATGAAACTCCAACTGAAGAAAAGAAAGAAATGCCAATTCTCTTGACTCGCCCAGAATTGGAATTGGAAAGGTCATTTGATTTGAATATCAAAAACAAATAAACAGAATAAAGATGCCTCTTTTTGATTATGACATACTATGTGGCAAATGCAGTAAGTATGAAACTAATCATTTGCACATGTACGTGGATGATAATATTGATCTGGAAAACTTGGGCAATATGTCTTTATCTGCATATGCAACATTCGTTCATGAATATATTCATTACATACAGCATATCACAAGTCTGTATGGCATAAGAATGAGTGACATGTATAATAGAGTGTTTTCAAAATACCGTGATTATATTCGTAATAATAAAGTAATAAATATCCCTTTGCAGTTATGGGATACAGACGAAGATATTCATCAATTTGTAATTCATTTTAACAAAATTGAAGGCGATAAAACAACGGGGTTCAATATTTCCGATATAGAGATAGATGAACGAGAAATATCTATAGCGGAGAAAGAGAAAACAGCAGTTTGGATAGGGTGTTATGATTATGATAATAATAAAGCAGAAGAGCATGGATTCCTATTTGGACATCGTTGTATAGTCGAAGGTATGGCTCATGTTATCCAGTCAATTATTAATAGTGAGGTAAACCATGAGATAATACCATACCATGCTGTTGAACTCATTATTCAGAAAACTATACCTGATGTTTTGCAGGACAAGAAGAAAATAGCATCCATTTGTTTGTGTGCTTTACTTTGGGACAATCCTGGTTTTGGATTCTTCCAAGTATTAGAATTGATTAAGTCTCATCCAAATTGGGATGGCAAAGAATTATATAAATCAATAGTTCAAGATTATGCGGTCTCTTATAATGGGAAACAAATGCCATATTATAGATTACTGCAGCTATTCTCTAATGATTTAAAAGGCAGCTTTAAAGTATTATTGGGGAGAGATTTAGAATACTTTTCTCTTGTCATTGATAATTGTATTCTAGATTGTAGCAAATGTCATCACAGACTTATTGATGTCCTATACGATTATGATATTTGTGATAGAGAGATTTTTAGAGAAAAAATATTAAATCATTACGGATTTCCATTTGTTGACGGAAAGAATCAAAGCGCGTTTCCTCTAAAAAGTATAAATGGTAATAAATCTGCATACAAAGAAACAGCCATTTTGTATGGAATAGAGTTAATAATGGCAAGACTTTTAAATAACAAAAAAGAATGCAAGCGTTATCCGATATGCTCATCAACGATGTTTATAGAAGGCGCTAAATGTGATGCTACAGAAGATTGTCTTTCTTCTCAGTGGAAGAAAGAGACTCCTTGTGTTTTTACCGAGACATTAAGGTATTTTGGAATAAAAGAAAAAGATTATCAAGATAAGATATAGATGATATGACCGAACTCGAACTACAGCAATACCTACTCCGCGAGTACCCACAGGAGAATGCTCGGTGTGAGTGGAAGGAATTTAAGAACCTGAAGAACTCGTTCTGTGGGGACGAGAAGGATGATGTGATTTCCTACGTGTCGGCTATCGCCAACATGGAGGGTGGTTTTCTTGTGGTGGGTGTGCATGACAAGACATTGGAGATTGTCGGCACTGATACCTATAACTATGACCGCCAGAAGGCAATCCTTCGATTGACGGAACGTTGCACGAACCTGTCGAGCGAGGGACTGGACATCGAGGAGTATATCACAGACGACACCCATAAGGTGGTGTGGGTGATTCATATCCCTAAACATCTGCCAAAGCGTCCTGTCTATGCTCACGATAAGGCTTGGCAACGGATAGAGGACTCTTTGGTGGAGCTGACACAGGAACGATTGAATGCCATCTTGGATGAGCCATTGTTCACAGATACCGACTGGTCGGCTGTAATCGTCCCTAATGCTACGATAGATGATTTGGATGAAGTCGCCATTGCCAAAGCAAAGGTGATGTTTAAGAAGGTACACAGCCGTATTCCTGCAGCAGAGGTAAATGCGTGGTCGGTAGAGGAATTCCTGAGCAATGCAGGAGTGATGATAGATGGCGGAATCACTCGTGCCGCTATCATTCTACTGGGTAAACCTGTTTCTGTGTTCAAACTCCGTCCTGCCGTAGTGAGGGTAACTTGGTCACTACGTGATAAACACGAAGATGTAATTGACTATGAGCATTTCACGGCCCCATTCATCTTGACAGTTGACCAGATACTTGCCAAGGTGCATAACCTGACGATGCGCGAGATGCCGGGTGGCACGATGTTTCCCGATGTGATGCAGCAATACGATGACTATTCCATGCGCGAAGTGCTTCATAACTGCATCGCACATCAGGACTACACTCTGCAAGAGAGAATCAATCTGGTGGAGAATCCCGGATTTCTATATTATGCTAATGGCGGCAGCTTTATTCCAGGATCTCTGCAAAAGGCTCTGGCTACACATGGGCCACAGCGCCACTACCGCAACGAGTGTCTTTGTAATGCGATGGTGAACTTCAATATGATTGACATCGTTGGTCGAGGTATCCGCAAGATATTCAATGAGCAGTGGAAACGC
>OCTX012269637.1_pt1 | contig 11984 bp, 12 predicted proteins | sample 1539691 | NCBI WGS metagenome assembly OCTX01 (sample SAMN02144231, study PRJEB22623) | gut metagenome | biome: sheep rumen | host: Ovis aries | place: New Zealand
GGGTCCTGCGCGTCGTCCTTGATGGTCTCGAACTTGCTGGGCACGGCGTTGCAGAACTGCTCCTTCATGAGGTTGTTGAGCAGAGCCTGGATGACGGAGAGCGGTATCTGGTCGAGAGCCTTGTACATGTTCTCATAGTCGCTTTCCCCTTTCACGCTCTCCAGCGCTTCGGGCGCATAGGCCTCGAGGAGGAATCGTCCGCCGCCTCCGCTGCTGAAGAAGTACTCGTAGAGCTTGTCGTCGGTCGGGACGAACATGACTGCCATGTCCTGCTCCTTGGCGATCTTGTCGCTGGGCTGATACTGGTTCCATCCCGGGTCGAACGCGAGTCCGTATGCCACGCTGTTTCCGTTAGGGTTGTTGGTGGGGTCGGTGCCCGCATCGTTACGCAATGGCCTGTAGGCATGCGTGTTGAAGTATCGCTTCTCGAACACGGAGTCCACCTGGTTTCCGTACAGCAGACGGTAGCTGTCGGTCAGAGCCGCATTGTAGAACGGTGCCGAGAAACGGTCGAGCATATGGCTGAAGAGCTGAGTGCTGCCGTTGGTTCTCAGCACCTCTGCCATGTTCTGTGGTGTGACGAGCACTTTGTCGAGCTTGTTGATATATCCGTTCTGGCACACGATGTCGCCTTCAACCACTTTGCAGTCGTAGATGTAGGAGTCGTTCTTGTCGCGGTCCACACCCATGATGATTGAGAAGTCCTTGTCGGTGATGTTCTTGTTTTTCATCTGGGTGGCGAGGTAGTGCGTCATCATGGGGCTCGTGTTGTCGAGTGCCATGTATATACCGCCCTTGGCCGGGTCGCGGAAGCGCTTCCAGTAGTCCTTGTCAGCGTTGTTGTAGGTGACAGGCAGTTCGGAAGCGTTGAAATGCGGAACGGAGTCGAGCACCGTAGATGATGTGACTCTTCTGAGGCATTGGCCTTTGTTAGGTCCTTCTGTGCTCGACATCATCTCGAGCAGGTAGGCGTTGTTGAGCATTGAGTTGTAGAGCAGCAGCTTCTTCTGACTCGTGGTCAGTTCGTTGTAGCTTCTGACTCCCCAGGCGTTGTCGGCAAAGAATTTGCTGAACGCCTCGTCGTCGGCCACGAAGAGCGTCTTGCTACCCGTCTTTCCCAACACCTCGGCATAGTCCAAGTCGTCAATGAGCTTGACGTAGTTGGTGTAATTGCCGTTAGATTGGAGGTAGTCGTAAATGCTTGAGTTGAGATAACCAGGAGTGGAGTCGTCCCACTTGTAGTCGTCCTTACAAGCAAACAGCATACCCGCCAACAGCATACCGCAAATGCCTCGTGAGCATATGCGCGCAACTTTGGTTAAGCGTTTGTTCATACGTGTTAATAAAATTTTAGTTGTTATTTTTTTTGCTTAATTGATTGGTTTTTAGTCTGTTGGTTGTTGGCTGGCCTTGCGGCCTGTTTCATGGGCGAACGTCAGGCACCCTCGGCAAGGTTGTCTTCTTTAATTCCATTCCATTCTTCCTTAGTCAGTATTTTTTTCTTAGAATTTACGAAATTACGCATTTTTTTAGGAATATTAAATTCTGAGATTGTTTTATTTCTTAAAATTAATAAAATTTAACTATTTGTGCTAATGTGGCTATATATTTGCTGTCGAGGATTGAAAGTATTCTATATCGATATGAACAGATGCTTGCCATTAGTTCATCATTTATTCAAAAAGAGGTCTGACTTTACAGTCAGACCTCTCTCATTTAAATGGTGTTTTTGCACACAGAACAGGGGAGTAGCTGTGTGCTCGATGATTCAAAACCTATTATAGAACGATTTTGTCACCGTCCCATATAGTTTTCTTGAAAACTTCTTTGAATAGGAATATTCTGTCTATTTATGAGCTACTTATTTCCTTTTTGCATACCATTCAGCAAATGCCCGTAGCCCTTCACGAAGAGTGGTGGACGGCTTGAATCCATAGTCGCGTTCAAGGGCGGATGTGTCGGCATAGGTCACTGGAACATCTCCTGGTTGCATGGGGACAAGTTCTTTATGCGCCTCAAAATCATAGTCGTTCGGTAGCACCCCGGCACGTACTAATTCTTCTTGCAATATTGTTACGAAATCGAGGAGGTTCTCCGGATGTGAATTTCCAATATTGTAGATATTATATGGAGGTAGGGGAAGACCGTCTTCTCCTGACTGCTTCTCCGGTGCTCCCTGCATGATGCGGACAACACCTTCCACGATGTCGTCAACATAAGTGAAGTCACGCTTACAGTTTCCATAATTGAAAATCTGGATGGTCTTTCCTGCAACAAGCTTGTCTGTAAAACCGAAATAGGCCATGTCTGGACGTCCGGCTGGACCGTATACGGTGAAGAAACGTAATCCTGTGCTTGGTATGTTGTAGAGTTTGCTGTATGCATGTGCCAAGAGTTCGTTGCTCTTTTTTGTAGCGGCATAGAGGCTTACGGGATTGTCCACCTTGTCGTCAGTGGAGTAGGGCACCTTTTTGTTACTGCCGTAGACACTGGAGGAACTGGCATAAACAAGATGCTCAACTCCAATGTTTCCCTCGTCATAACTATGACGGCAGGCTTCCAGTATGTTGTAAAATCCAATTAAGTTAGACTGTATATAGGCGTCAGGATTCGTGATGCTGTAGCGTACGCCGGCTTGTGCAGCCAGATTAACCACTACTGAGGGATGGTATTGGCGAAAGATTTCGTCGATAAGACTCTTGTCGGCGATGTCACCCTTGACAAAAACGAATCGTGAATCTGACTGCAACATCTCCAGACGTTCATGTTTTAAACTGACATCATAATAATTGTTGATGTTGTCGATTCCTATGATGGTGCTCTGCTCAGTGTCAGATAAAAGACGCTTGACAAGGTTGGCACCGATAAAACCAGCAGCTCCTGACACCAGGATTGTTTTATTGTTGAGTTCAATTTTTTGCATGATGATAAGTTTGTATTTATTTTGTATTATTTGCTTGAGCTTCCGAATATCCTCTGAGCCTCATAATATGTGTCGAGTGAACCAATATCAAACCGCCCTGCCGACATGGGCCATGCATGGAGTATGGTATGTTCTGCCATGTAGTGGGCGAGATTGCCAGGGGCATCCTTTCCGCATCCGTCAGCGACTGATGATTTGATTAGCCCAAGGTCCTCTTTCAAGTAAATATAAAAAGGAGGAACGGCCCAGTCACTTTTCGGCTTCATAGGTTTCTCTTCCATCCCTGTCACGCGCATGTCGTCGTTAAGTTCAATAACCCCTGTTCGTTGCAGGCGTTCTGTCGATATTTCTTTGTGACACATGATGCATGACGTCTGCTTTTTCTTAGCAAAATCCACAAACTCTTGAAAGGAAAAATCAAGTATGTTGTCAGCTGCCACAACGAGCATGTCATCCGTAATGTTCAGTTTGTCAATGGCGAATAATAAGTCACAGACTGCGCCCAGTCTGTTTTCGTTGCTCTCTGTTCCGTCGTCTAAAATCGTGAGCGGTTTCGTGTATTGTTGTTTGCCTGCCCAAACCTTGAACTGCCTTTCGAATTTGTGGTTTGAGATGATGATATGTTCATCAATGTCAGGTATTTTATCTATGTCATCGAGCATCCGGTTCAGTATTGTCTTACCACCTATCTCAAGGAGTGGTTTTGGTGTAGACTCTGTCAGAGGATATAATCGTGTGGCATAACCAGCTGCAATTACTATATTCTTCATTGTTTAACTGTTTTTTTTTGATATACAAAAGCAATATTAGTCAGCGAATCGTGCTCCATTGTCAGGTTTCACCCAGAATACCTTGAATGTCGTCTCATATTCGGGGAATTGCTCAAGATATCTTGTTGTTAGCTCTTTCTCTATCTCTTCTTTGAAAGCTGGGTCAACTAAGGCGATGCATGCCCCTTTGAATCCAGCGCCAGAGAACCGGCCCCCCCACACGCCTTTCTGTTCTTTCATTATATTGTATATGGCTATGAGTTCTTGGCTTCCGCATTCATAATTGTGGATGCTGGACTCGCAGCTGGCGAAGCTCAGTTTTCCGAAAAGTTTGAGGTCTCCGCTCTCCCATGCTGTTACCCCCTGCCTGACACGCCGGTATTCAGAATAAAAGTGCTCTGCACGCCGGGCAAACCGTGAAGGCATCGCAATCTTGGTCTTGTCGAATGTGGACTTTGGAATGTCGCGAAGGAATGTCTTGTCGAATGTTTTGAGTGGTTGGTCTGTATAGGCCAGCATATTCCAGGCTGCTGTCTTGCATTCGTATACGCGAAGGTTGTAGTCGCTGTTCACAAGACTGCGTGTCAGTCCTGAGAAGAAAATACCAATCTCGAATTCCGGCATGTTGGGATTCTTTCGGATGATACGATATTCATTAGTGTCGCAATCAAGGAACAATAGGCTGTCCTTCTTCCCGAGAGCGATGCAAGCCTGGTCAAGGAGCCCGTTGTTCAGGCCTATATACTCACGTTCAGCTTCAGATGCAATCTGTGCAATTTCAAAAGGTTTCAGTTTTATTCCGTTGGATTTTGCAAAAGCCATTACATACGCAATCAACACGGCTGCCGAAGAGCTCAGTCCGCCTACTGGCAGCGATCCTTGAATTACACCGTCAAGACCATGCTCAAGTTCGAAGCGTTTACGAAGGGCATATTTTGCCCCACGGGCATAATCTCCCCAATGGTGTTCACGTACCTGTGATGGTTTGGATATGTCGAAGCTCACATCGCCTTCGAATGTTTTGGAAGCAAGATTCACTTGAGAGTCTTCACGTGGGGTGAACCACAGGTCTACACCCTTGTCGATTGCAAAACCTGTGACCAGTCCGTGTTGATGGTCAATATGTGCACCGATAGGGCATATACGATAAGGTGAAAAGATATGAAATTGCATAATTATGATGAGGTGTTAATGTCTAAAATAGGCAGAATTAGATGAGAGGGGGATAGAGTGAAAAGTTCAAACCTCAAATCTCGTGCAAGCGAGAGCAGAATGAAGCTCGCTTCAATTATGCCGAGTGCAGTCGAGAATCATGTCAATAATATACAAATTTCAAAGAACAAAGACGTCATATATGGACGTCTCTACTCAGTCACGCATGAAAAGATCACGGGTGTATACTTTGTCCTTGATGTCATCAAGGCAAGCGTCGTAGCGGTTGGCTATTACCGCGTCCGACTGCTCTTTAAAATCGTCCAGGTCGTTCACCACACGGCTTCCGAAGAATGTCGTGCCGTCGGGTAGGGTGGGCTCATAGATGATTACCTCAGCACCTTTTGCCTTGACGCGTTTCATCACCCCCTGTATGCTGCTCTGACGGAAGTTGTCGCTGTTGCTTTTCATTGTCAGACGGTAGACACCCACACAGCATCGCTTCTCGTTCTGCGGATTGTATATGCTTCCCTGGTCATAGTCGTAGTACCCCGCTTTCTTCAGAATCCGGTCTGCGATGAAATCTTTGCGTGTGCGGTTGCTCTCCACGATAGCCTCGATAAGGTTTTCCGGAACATCATGGTAGTTGGCCAGCAGCTGCTTGGTGTCTTTGGGAAGACAGTATCCCCCGTATCCGAACGACGGGTTGTTGTAGTGACTGCCGATACGCGGGTCAAGACAAACCCCGTCAATAATGTCCTTTGTCGACAGGCCTTTCATCTCAGCATATGTGTCCAACTCGTTGAAGAAACTGACACGGAGAGCCAGATAGGTGTTGGCAAACAGCTTTACAGCCTCTGCTTCCTTCATCCCCATGAATAAAGTTTGGATGCCTTCCTTTATCGCTCCTTCTTTCAGCAAGTCAGCAAACGTAGCAGCAGCTTTCTGTAGTTTCTCTGTGTCAGCTATTGCTCTTATCGCATCATTCTCCACTTCAAACTGAGAATCGTTTATAATCTTTGGAGTTCCCACGATGATACGGCTGGGGTATAGGTTGTCGTAAAGCGCCTTGCTCTCCCGCAAGAACTCCGGCGAGAATATCAGATTGAATGTCTTGTCTTTCAGAGTGGAATCATACTTGAAACGGTAAAGATATTTCACGTACATGCTGCGGCAGAAACCTACGGGAATCGTGCTTTTAATCACCATCACCGCGTCGGGGTTCACACTCAGAACCAAATCTATCACCTCCTCCACATGGCTCGTGTCGAAGTAATTCCTGACAGGGTCGTAGTTGGTCGGAGCCGCTATCACCACGAATTCCGCATCTTTATAAGCAGATTCTCCGTCGAGTGTGGCTGTTAGATTCAGTTTTTTTTCTTTCAAGTATTTTTCGATGTACTCATCCTGAATCGGAGACTCGTGCCGGTTCAGCATCTCTACTTTTTCCGGAATCACGTCCACTGCTGTCACCTCATGATTTTGAGAAAGCAGAGTGGCTATTGACAGACCTACGTATCCGGTTCCGGCTACTGCTATTTTCATTTTTTTTCTATTTTTTTTTATTCCAACAATCTATTTTTGCTCAGATTCATTTTATTTGGATTTATATTTTCCTTTTCTTTTCTCGTGTATTGTGATTGATATTCTTTTAGGAATTAGAGGTAAAATGTCTGATGGAGCAAGGGGCAGAAATGTGAAACAATGTCCCATTGCGATTTTAGCTGTCTCCATGCTCTTTTTGAAACCAGACTTTGCGTATTTCCTGTTATATTTACCAAAATTTCCACGTTTTAATACTACATCCATTATTTTATCAGCCCATTTATAATATTTGGAGGAAACTGAGAATGGAAAGTCATCTTTTGGCAGTCCCAGATATTTTTTGAGCATTGCTCCAACTGCCAGAAAAGCTTTGAAATATCCCAAATTACGGAGAATCATCTCTAATTCATTTATATCATATTTACCCTTCTGAGAATGAAGCAACATCGTCAAGTCACAAATTTGCCGAAGTCCAACTCCCTCAACCAGCAGATGATAAAACAAATGTTTAAATACTTGAATGATATTTAATGCGGGTGGCAAAACTTGGAGATTATTACCATAAAAATCAATATGATAATCTCTTTTTTCTATGGCAGTTTCCATTAGCAAGTTATAATATTTCTGGTGTTTGTTACTGCCAAACGTCTCCATCATGAAATGCATTTCATAAGTGATATTTCTGTAAGTAAACGAGTCATGCTTGTCTTGTTTTCCCAAACCACCTAATTGAACATCATAAAAATTTTCAATTATTCTTTCGGCTTTACCATAGAAAGTTGGAGGAACATAAAAGTCGATGTCTCCAGGAGCCCTTAAATCTGGGTTGGGATAGTTTACCCCTACAGTTTGTCCTTTGAACACAACATAAGGGATATCATTTCTTTTGAATAAGTCAGCCAATTCTGAAACAGCACTATTCATCTTCTTATTCATCTGTCTTAATTCCTGAATGGTTGCCAAAGCTGTACCAATATTACGTATACCGATTTTGATATTATGCTTTATCAGAGAATTAAATATCAGACCAGACAAACTTTGCTCATTTGCTAAACGAATAACGATGCTGCAATCCTCAACTACCATTTCGCCGATGTCGCTTTTTGTTCCCCAAAGTTCATCACACAAGAGGGAAAACAATATTTCCTGATGTTTCGTCATATATTAAGAATAGTAAGAAGCCACTTTTTTATCCTATTGAATCAATTTTCTGTTTTTAGTTCCTGAGGTTTCATGCCTACTTTCCTCATCAGTTTCGCTTTGATAAACTGCGGCACCTTCCAGAGCATCTTCATCAGTTTGGCAGGCCGGCCCAAGAAGCCGTGGGAACGGTACATCCTCACGTCCTCCTCCCACATTTGACGGCGGCGCTTCTTGTCGGTGGACAGGCCTCCCATGCGCATTCTGACGATATACTGATTCAAGTACGCCACCTTCAGGTTTGCCTCGTACAGATATCTCACAAGCAAGTCCGAGTCCGCTGCTATCTTGTAGCTCTCGTCGTAGAGACCTTCACGTAGCATAACATCACGATGGATGTAGCAAGTGGGATGCAGTGGGAGCCATCCCATGCGTACCTTGCCCTTGGAGTGCTTGCCGCTTATCCATTTGCGCACCACCCGGTCCGTGTCCTCCTGGCTGACGAAGAGTCCGTCGCCATAGACGAACTCCGCCCCCGTCTGCTCAAAGCAGCGTACGATGTCGGAGAGCGTATGCCGGTCATAGAGGAAGTCGTCGGAGTGAACCAGCCCGATGATGTCGCCCGTCGCTCGTCGGATGCCCTTGTTGATGGCCTCGTACATGCCTTGGTCAGGCTCACTCACCACGACCACCTCCCTTTCGGGAAACGCCTCCAGTGCTTGGTGGATCTGCTCCAGCGAATGGTCTTTCGAGGCGCCGTCCACGATGATGTATTCTATGTTTGGATAGTCCTGCCCCAGCACGCTTCGGATGGCATCAGCAATCGTACGTTCGCGGTTGTAGCACGACGTGATTATAGAGACTTTCATGGAAAAATGAGAGAATTATGAAAAAAGGATGGATAGCGGAAGTAAATATTTCAATTATTATGCGAGTAAAAATATTAATTATCCGCTATGCCATCCTTATAGCCATTCAATTAGTTTATTACGAATAATATTTTCCGCTTTGCCTTTCTTCAGCTGTTGGAAATCAAAAGACTTTGCTTTTTCAACAGCACTCGGTAGGTCTTTATCGTCAAATACCCCAATCACACACCCGAGTTCATCAAGTTTTCTGATTAGCTGGAACTGGTCATGAATGTGCTCTGTTTTATTATATCTAGGAATAACGATAATCCGCTTATGCTGCTCCATTGCTTCTGAAATAGCACCCCATCCTCCTTGAAGAATTAGGATGGATGCATCCCTAATATATTGCTGCATCTCAGGTTTTGTACAAAACTGAAAAGATTTGGCAAACTTGTAATCATAGTTTGTATATCCAGTCTGTACTATCACATCTTCATCACAATTGGATGCAAACTCATCCACGGCCTTTGCCATCCTTACAAACGGCATGTCCATCGTCCCTAAACTTGCGAATATCATTTTTTGTCTTATAACAAGATTATTTCAAAGAGGCCATAATTGTCTCTATAAAACTAAGACACAATTATTACCCAATCGGCACGAAACCTTAATATTCATTTTTCATTTGTATTAGAGTACCCCACAGCATATTGCGTCAGGGAAAATCTTGAGCATATCTTTCCATTGCACCAGAAAGAGGTCTGCATATTTGTGAATCCAAAGAGGAGTTTTTGAAGCATGTGTCACATCGGCGGCAGAGTTGATGAATACCACTTTCGTCCCGAGCAGTTTCTTAGCAAAAAAAATGGTCGGCACAGTTACCCCTGCCCCAGTTGTGATAATAACCTTCGGACGTTTCACAAAAACCCAAAATAAAGCCTGAATAGCATTCACTATCAGCGTCCATTTTCTTGCTGGCTGAAAATTCTGAAGAAACACATGCTCCTTGTCCTTCATGAATGCTTTGGACGATTTGGTCTTTAGGGTCAGCCAATAGCAGTCATAGTTCTCTGGAATCGTTCCCACGGCTAACTGCAATTCCCGCAAATGGCCGCCTGCTGAACAAGCCAGACATATTTTTTTTCTTTTCATCAGATTTGTTTTGTATTGCTATCTTCCCGAATGGTTCTCTTCTTAATCACTTTTGCTGGATTCCCACCTACAATTGTCCAAGCCTCAACATCCTTATATACTGAAGCAGTAGCACCGACAATGGCTCCTTCTCCTATCTCAACGCCCATTCCTATGAATGCCCTTGTTCCAATCCAAGCATTCTTTCTGATTGTGATTGCCGCCGTAATCAGGCCCTCAGATGCAGTGTTTGCCATATCCGTCTCATGCCCAGCCGTACATAGATAAGAATATTGGGAGAGCGTGGCATTCTCTTCCATTTCCACCAATGCCTGATTATAGCATGTCGTATGTGGTCCAAGGCAAGCCCCTTTTTCCATTTTCAGATTCCAAGGTGCCCATATCTTGCATGAGTCATATACGTTCGCTCCATAGCTGACTTTCGCACCAAATATTCTTAGAATCAAAATTCGCCAAAGACGGAATAAGTCAGTGCAAAATGGGCGGAAAAGGATGAAATATGCCACATTCCATATCGCTCGTTTTGCCTTATTGCCCAAAGAAAGATGGCCAGGATATAGAATTTTGTTCATAAAAGTATATTATAAGTACACGCATTCAGGCTTATCTCCACCCAAAATCCATTCATATACAGCTTTCATGCTTTTAGCAACTGAATCCACGGAAAATTGTTCTTTCAACAACTTTTTTCCGTTTTCACCCATCATTATCAACTCACTAGGTTCTGTATGATAAGCTTTGCATATAGCGTCCGTAATAGAATCTTGATTATAGTCAATCCACCAACCGCAATGGTGAGTTTCCAGTACCTCCCATGGAGCACCTTTGGTGGCAATACAAGGGATTCCACGAATAAGACCTTCAAGAATCACGTTGCCAAAATTCTCAAACTCACTCGGCATTGCCAATATGGAGCAAGAGGCTAAAGCCTTGTCCTTCTCTTCTCCAGACAAGAATCCTGTGAACCGAACATTCTCCAACTTAAGTCTTTCTACCTCTTCTTTCAGAAAACGTTCATATTGAGGGTCATCTCCTCCTATAATGAGTAGCTCTGCATTGTGAATTTCATTTCTTAACTTGTCAAACGCATAAATTAGTCCTTCCACATTTTTTCGACGTGACACCCTTCCAAGGTAGCCGACTCTGAACACATCATCCTCTTTCCTATGAGCATATTCTTTAATCTCTACTGGATTTGGAATAACTGCAAATGGGGCATTGATTCCTAGATTACGACAGTGCTCCATCTCTTCATTGCAAGTGACATGTATGCAAGCTGCTTTGTTCAAGTCCTCAAGCAATCGCCATTTGAGCGACAACTTTTTAAACGTAGTGCTTGCTTTGGCTATATCCTGAGGATAAAGCATTCCCCTTGGGGTGATAAGATAAGGTCGGCCTTTTTTTCTGGCAACATCCGCCATGGCATAAGTTGGCCACTGCCACACACCCTGCGCATGATAAATGTCGAAATCTCCCAACTTACGAATGTTTCGCTTCAAAGAGCTGGAATAACAGAACTTTCCATCGAGTGGCCTGCCAGCCTCATGCCATGGAATTCCTTCACCAATGAGCTTCCCATCCTCTGGTAGTGCCCAAGTGATTATGCTGGCATCTACACCGCATGCTCGCAGTCCTCTCAGGGTGTAGTATGCGCTCCATGCCGGGCCGCCGGCATTCACGTCAAGGGTGCCAAAATGTAAGACTTTCATTGTTGTTGGAATTGAATATTGCTAATAGTTTTTGACTGGACTAATTGATTTTCTTCTCTGGCCGATTGTACGGACGAGACATTCTCAGACCGCATGACTCCTTAAATTTTCGACTTTCAACTAAACAAAGTTCTTGAATCTTTAAGTTTTAACTCAAAACCTTAAACTAAACAAGGATTACTTCTCGGCGATGATATTGATGATTTTCACAATGTCGCTGATGTCGATATTGCTGTCACCATTTACGTCCGCATAGCGGTACGCCGAACCCTCAGGGTCGGCGATGGTGTTGATCACCGCCACGATGTCGCTGATATCGACTGCGAGATCCTCATTGACGTCGCCCGGGATGTTTCCTTCGTAGATTCCACCCTTGAAGATATCCTCAGTCCATCCGTTCTCGATATATGCGTCCTTCGTTCCTGCCGGCACAAAGAGCACGCACTTGTCGCCGATGCCCTTGAATGCCTCAGGCGTAACAGGGTAAGGAGTCTCAGCCTCTGCAGTCACGGCCTTCAAGTTTTCGTTGAACGCACCGTTCGAGATGCTTGCCACCGTGTAGTCGTTTCCAGCCACAGGGTCAGTGACCGCCTGCTGGATGCTCACGCTTCCATCGGCTTCCTCACCTTCTTTCGCGCTGACGATTTCCACGAGGTTGTCGTTCACGTCCGTCACACGGTAGGTGGTCGATGTGCCGTCCTCGTCAGTCAGCGTGAATGTCTGGCCCTTCACGAGCGTGTCG
>OCTX012019194.1_pt1 | contig 11983 bp, 7 predicted proteins | sample 1539691 | NCBI WGS metagenome assembly OCTX01 (sample SAMN02144231, study PRJEB22623) | gut metagenome | biome: sheep rumen | host: Ovis aries | place: New Zealand
TATCAACTACACAATTGTCACCTATCAGCCATACACCACCCCCACTCTACCCAGCCTCTAAGCTCCTCCGTGGAGCAGCTTAGGAGGAGCTTAGGAGGAGCCTGCAAGGAGGCAAGGAGGAGCCTGCAGCATTTTTCAGGGCAAGAAAAGGATGGCTTCAGCCCTCAGCCGTCAAACACCATATGTCACTCACCTGGCCCTTGGCATTTGATAATTGGCTATTTTTAATACAACGTTCTGGTACATCATCTATTTCTTTCGATTTTTCCTTGCTCAGAAAACCAAGGAACGCGCGGTGTATGACTGATTAGACCCTATTTCCTTTAATTTCATTAGTTTCTTAATCCTCAAACGAACAGTTCCTTCGTTTCGCTTAAATATATCCATGAGTTCTTTTATGTTTATTATAAAAAACGAGGCTCATCATCTCCTTTTGGAGTCCAACACGTCACCATAGTAGTCATACCATATCCCTTTTACTTTAATTTTATTTCCTTCACGTTTATTTCCCTCGACAAAGTCTTCTATATCATCGATAAAGTTTGAACAGGAAAGCTTAGGATATAGGGCAGATTCTGAATATGCCACAAGCATCTTACTACCCTTCACCCACTTGCCATCTACTCGCTTAATATCTTTTACTGTCATACACATTGATTTCATATTGAAGCGGTATATCTTGTCATTGAACACCTTAAGTGGAGCTTCATCTGTATATATCACCTGGCCTGACTTGTTGATAACTATTCCACCTTGGTCGGTGTTTTTAACTGTTACATTAAGAGGCATTTTTATCTTACCCAACAGGGACAGTTGGTATTGCACCGCATAAAGAGATTTTCCAAGTCTATCTGCTATTGAAGAGAGTTCCATACCACGTTCGAAAAATGCATTTAATCTCTCTATGTCAAATTCTTCCCATGGTTTTTCTGCCTCGGCACGTAAAGCTTCTTCATCTATTTCTTCTTTTTCAGGATCGTTATCTTCAACAGACTCTATGTCTTCATTAAATTTTTCGATTTCTTCTTCATCATTATTGTTTTTACTAATAAATGATGTAAATATTTTCAGAAAGGCAGAGTCCTTAAACAAACTATTCGGGTCATCCTCTAACATGTCTTCAAGATAATGAAATCCATAATTTGCATACTCTTCCATTTTGTGTTTTAGGGAGTTTGCTGCATCATTAACACTTATTTCACCTTTCTCTAACGATATGAAGTCTATATCAGTTCTTGCAACAAGTGCAGCAAACATATACTCTTGAATCTTTTTGTATGATGTCCGTCCCAGTTTGAGCTTTCCCTCTTGACTACCCCAAAACATTATCGGATGTCCAAAATCCTTACGTTTAGATTTATCATCAGGCAATTTCCTTGTCTTGTCAAAATACAATCCAATAAAAAAGCCAATAATAAACATTTCATAACCTGCGCCAAAGATTTTACCTCTTGACACTGTATATTGACTGGTTCCTCTACCATAGTCAGTAAAAGGTTCCATTAACAATTCTGCGTATTTTTTTTCCCATTCTGGGTTCTTTTTTCCCCAAGCATCAAATAAAGATTCCATATTTAACCTTCCGATTTTATTTCTTTTACTAATGTTCTTACAGTTGACAAATCTGAATTATTGAATCCATCTGCCTTCTGTATTCGATACACGCGACATGTGAGTTTATCAACATCGTTCATTCTGACTTTACCTCCAGTGATAAAGTCTTTCGTTATAACAACACATTGTTTTTTCACATCATTGATAATATTATAGAACTCTTCTTCTTTAGCATCACCAAATGAAGAAGTAGCAGCATCGAATATAAGAGGATACTCTTCATCTGTTTTTTTTGTGGCAAAATCAGAAACAGCAAATAATATAGAGATATACATTACTGTTTTCTGGGAATCTGAAGGTTTCTTAATATATGTTCCATTAGAACTTCTCAATCTAATTCCAGCCTCTTCTTTATCTTTCTTATAAAAAAGACTCACTTCACCATGAAAATCTTTGGTACTAAGACGATCCATGTATAGGTTAGCGCCATCTTTAAGGGAGTCAAGGAAATTGGAGAGATTCTTTTCTTTTGCTCTCATCGAAGCCTGTGCGATTTGATCAAATGCGAAATGTACTTTTTGGTATAGCCTTGATAAAGAATTCCCAGGTTTTAGGTTATCCATTTTCTCTTTAACCTCTGCTTCACGATCCAATTTTCCTTTAAGTTCAAACTCAAGATCTTTGATTTCTAGTTCGGCATCATTCTTCCTTCTGAACATATTATTTACGTCAGAATTGTTCTTCTTCATCATTTCCTCGGATATATTGCCCGCCTGTATTAGTAGACGAGATATATCTTCCTCTATTTCCTCTATTTCCTTTTTGACTTGTGATAATTCTTCCGACTTTCGACTTACCACCTCAAGTCTATCATTGATATCATTTGCAATACCAGAAATAAAAGCCTCTTCCGGTCCTGACAGTCTGTTTGCCAAAACATTGATTTCGTCTATATATTCCTCAGTGAAGAGTTGTTTTTTACTTAACCTAACTTGTTCTTCTTTAATTCTTGCTCGCTCACTTATGTGCTTCTTATATTCTTCAAGTTTATTGACCATGAAACGATACGCCTCTGAACCTTCCGGAGCAGGAGTATTGCATACTTTGCATCTATGCACCATTATCATCTCCTTCATATATTTATCATCGGGAATGTACCAAGGCAATTTAGCATCGTCGTTTAGAAGTGATTCATTCTCATTTTTCAGTGCGTCTAGTTCACCTTGTTCTTTACCTCTTTCTAATATAAATTCATCGTGTAGCCTTTCTTTCTCTCGTCTCAATTGGGCACATTTGTCTTTGAAGGCGGAAAGGATATCAGGAAAAGCACACATTATCCAATACTGGTCAAGAAGACTTGTGTTCAGGTTAACCTTGTCTATGCTCGCTTTTAAACTTGTTGCATTAGCTTTTTTCCCAGCTAAAGCTTGCGACAATTCATTATATCTGTCTCGCGTGTCTTGATTCTGTTCCAAATCTTTTAGCATAACTTCGTAAGAACTTACTGCAGCAGATAATTCCTTGATTTGCTTACGAATATCTTGTATATCTCCACTCAGTCTTGTCAACTCGTTATCGAATCTAATAGCTTCGCTTCTTGTATTCTCATCGTTCTTACTTTCCTTGCGGAAAGCCTTATCTGCAGATATTTCAAAGTTTGAAGTAAGATTCACAAGTTCATCAAAATACTTGATATCAGAGTATTTATCAACAAGCATTTTTAATGCTTTGGGGCCATCAAGAATATCTAGTCTGGACTCTCCTTTGAACATTGAGAAATGTTGCATCTCGGCATCAAAACAACGTGCTATCAATCTTCTTCCATCAGGAGACAATCTACCATCATCAGTGTCTTCCATACCTTTGAATTTCATGTCACTTACATCAAAGTGTTCATCACCTTTTCTTGTGATGACAAACATCTTCTCTACAGACTTACGTCCATCATGTTCAAAGTCCATCTTTACTCTAAGTTTTGCAGATTCGCCAATTTCAAGTTTAGACCTTTTCATTTCAGAAAAATTGTCTAATGCATGACTTTTCTGAACATCATCAGTGTTAGATATATCAAGTAGCCATTGAAGAGCCTCGAAGAATGTTGATTTACCATCGCCATTGTCACCGATGATCAAGGTAAGCCCATCACCTAATTCAAAAACATTTTCGTTACCATAATAGCTACGAAAATTTTCTATTTCAATTCTACGTATTATCATAGTTTCTTTTTTAGTAAATCATTTACTGTATTATATATTTCTTTTTCTGACATCTCTTCGCTTAGTCCTTCAACGATAGTCGCAACAGCGCTTACGACAGCATTTTTCGAGCCAAGAGCGTATTCAAGAGATGAAATCTCAGAAGGTTCATATTGGGCGTACTCCATTAATTTTTCGTCAAGGAGAACTGCTTCAAGAATCTTGTTATAATTCTCGTTGTATCTTTTATTTCTCGCCATAGTTATTTAGTTATTTAAGAATTAATCTAAAAGTGGAACATTATAGAAGCTTAGGACCTCTTCTAATTCTGTGTAAGAATAGTCAAGGTTTCTTGACAAAGAGGCGAAATCTCTTACTCTCTTAAGTTCAGAAAGAATGAGTTTTCGTTCCATCTCATAATCTACGCAATCTGCTCCAATATCTGGAACAACCACTAAATCATGGATATAGGCGTATCTTTTATCTTTGTGTGTCCTAAGAACACGTCCTCTTCGCTGTATAAATTGGCGTGGATTTCCCGTACTAGCACAGAATATCGCTAATTCACTTCTTGGCACATCCACGCCTTCGTCGAGACATTTCATAGATGTCAAAACCTCAAGGTCGCCATTTTCAAAATCTTCAAGTATTGCTTCTCGATTCTTCTGACCAGAAACAAATTTTCTCACAGTTATTGTATTGCTGACATTCATTACTATCTGTGTATATTCATCAATTAGTTTGTCTGCTTCCATATCATCTTCAACAACATCTGAACTATCATACACATCTGCAATAGAATCAGGCTTTAGACCTTCTGGAACGTACACCAAGGTATATTTGAGATTTCCTTTTTCCTTGTATCGTTCCTCAATGATATTCTTGAACGCATCTTGTTTGTTTCGTGCCTTATGAATAATCCTTCTTCTTTTTAAGAGAAGAGCTCTTACTATCTCATCATCTAAGTCAAGATATCCACCATTATACCTGTAAATTTTTCCGAGATTTTGTGAGATTTCCATGTAGTCATACATCTCATCATCGCAAAGACGTACAACATGGGGGAAATAGTAATACTCACACAGAAACTTATTATTAATTGCATCCTCCATAGAAAAAACAAAGGTATACTCATTTTCTGAGTTAAAGAAACGGCGAAGCTCTTTATTTCCCTTTTCATCAAATTGACGTTCTGGGGTTGCGGACAAACCAATGCGCCGTTTGAATCTCTTACCTACGCTATCTATTCTATCAAGAATTCGTTTTGATCCCATGTTATGTGCTTCATCTGCAATTAGCAAACATTTCTTTGAAAGAGACATCACATCATGAAATACATTATCTCTGGCAAATGACGCGTATGTCGAAATGACAACGTAGTTGATAGGCGAATTCGTTGGGTTAAAATTCTCTTTCATCGTGAGCCTATCTATCTCGCCTTTCCAATTCTTGTTTTTTGAGCATACCTTTACAATATGTTGGAAATTGAACTTTCTACATTCTTTCTCCCATTGCTCAACCAATGTTACGGTAGGAACAAGAATTATTGCCTTGTAATAGCCAAATTGTTTGTATATTTGCAACAAACAGTTGAGAGATGTCAGCGTCTTACCTGTACCCGTAGCCATGTTGAATAAGCCACATTGACTTTTTTTCCAACTATCGAACGCTTTCTTCTGATATTCGCGAGGACCTGAAGGATATGGGAAATGAGGTTTCAAATCATTTATGGACTCGGCTACAAGACCTTCTTGGTCACTTATTTCTGTTTTCTTTTTTTTAATTTCACGTAGTTTTCTCTCAACATCAAGCAATTCCTCAATATCTTTATCTCCATAATTTGATTGAATGGCAGAAATTAAATTATCCGGAGACAGATACTCCACATTCTTCTTTTTTCCTTCCATTATGGAATCAAAGACTTCTTTTTGACTCTTGATACGCTTTTGTACCATCATGTCAATAGAATCACTTCTATCTATCTTTATTTCTTCAAGATTGTTAAACAATCCACTTATCGTAAAGTTTGCAGAACCTGTAAAAGAAGTGATACTATCTCCATCACGGAATTGACCCGATTTTGTATGAGCTATGCCTGTTTTATTTCTTGGCTTTATAATTCTAATATCAATACGTTTGTTATAGATAAGGAATGCAAGGCACTCAAAGAACTGCTTTTGATATTCATCGAATGTCTGACGTAAGGTTTCAAAGTTTGTTAAGTCGAAGCAATCAATAACACCACCATAAATACCCTTACTAATAGCCTCTTTATCTTCATCAGAAACTATATGATTAATAACTAACCTCATTCTGCCCCCTTTGGATATAAAAGAAGCAAAGCCATCTGCAAGCACACTAATGGTAGCAGAACTGAAATATCCTAATTGAAGGTCAAACTCCTTGCTATTCTCCAAACAATCGTTGAAGAATTTCTCTGGTGAATAAAACTCCCCAGGTCTATAGGTTCCATCTTCTGCCCAATCTACCTCGTATAGCATTTCTCAATTATATAAAGCAGTTCGTACACATTATTTCATCGCCAAGAATCTCAACAAGAGTTGTTCCCTTGTTATTGGCTCGATTATCTTTTTGACGACGGATAACGTCAAGTTTTATTTGACGGATTCGTTCTGGTTTAATGAGGTCTGCAAGACTTTCATTCTGAATCCATGTATATCCATCTTTTTCGAACTCCATAGCCTTTGCAAACAGGTCTGGATGTTGCTCATAAAGCCATATCCATTCTATCTTTTGCTGGAAGAAACAGAAGTAACAACCTGAACGACTGCGACAATAGGTGCCGGTTTCGCCATCTACCTCAAAAGGTATTTCTTCATAATAAGCAGGAACTCCAACGCCACTTTCTCTCAACAATCTGAAAATATCCTCCTTCACCAAAACATCTGTATTGTCAAGCAAGGGAAATTCATCAAGTTTTCCAACAGGATAATCTGTTGTTTTTAAAAAATCAAATACAGCATGATTGAATAGCTTGGTGTCATAATCCAACAAAGCATTCATCTTTTTTGAATAATAGAACTGTTTACTGATAGGCTTTTTTACTGTTTCAAGTATTTCCTCTTTAAGGAAGCCTTCTGGACAAAGTCGTTCATATATTTCAACTATCTGCTCTAAATTCTCATTATGCAGGAATTTGTTGATAACATCAATACTCCATATATTTTTGCGAAAAGGGAAAACAGCCTGTATATTAGGTTTAGACGAGATATATCCATCTCTATCTTCATCACCACGAATTCCAACATATGATATTGCATAGTCATCACCTACATATTCTTCAAACTTCTCTAATTTCATCTTCTTGGTACACCAACGAGCTTGTGGAGAAGGTAAGAAACCACCCATAGCTTTTAGGAAGTGATGGAATGGTGTAGGCTCAGGGCTTCCTTCTGCTGCCCTCAGGCGTTCTATCTTTCCCAAATAGGCTTCTAGACGATTGATAAGCGTTTCCGTTTCAGCCAACTCACAACCTGTATCTGAATTGTAATACTCTATCTTAAGCGATGGGTATGTCTTCTTCAGATAGATTGCAAGAGCTGCACTATCTTTTCCTCCTGATATGCCTAATATATGTCTAACTTTTGTCATTTATTCATTTTCTTATTTAATATCGACAACAAAGTACAAACATCTATATTTGTATCACCAGAAAGTAGCTTGCTAATCTTCTTTTCCAAGTCATCAGCTTTTGATTTGTCCTTCTCAGGTAATACATAAGTCTGCGTCCTTAAGTTGGTTCCTTTGTTTGTCACCATATCAAAAGAATAGGCTTCATTCTTCTCAGAATCACCTATTTTCTTGGAAATGTCAGAATACTTTTCGCACTCACGGAACAGATATATCAAATCATCTGCTAACTTATCCTCTTGTTCATCTCTTAAGGCATCAAGTCTTTGCTCCAAAATAGTATAGCAAACAGATTGATACCATTGAGTGCGATTATCATATTCTGTCATTACATGATGATAAAACTCTCGTTGTTTATCTGTCAACAAATAGGATTTTACATGAGCAAGTCGCTCTCGAATCTCTATAATATATTCAGAATAATCATAGCTTTGCAAGCCATATTCTTCTACTAACCTTGCTTCCAAACGGTCTATCAGTTGAGAATAACTTGAACGTAATTCCTTAATTGCCCTTTGGATAATTCTTCCATATTCATTAATAAATTCTTCCTGTTTTAGCTTTTCTTGTGTAAAGCCAAGAGCCTCTGGCAAATCTTCAAAGAATGCCTTTTCGGGGTCTTTCGCTTTCGCCAAAACATCACGAAATTTCATAGTTGATTCGTGATCGAACTTACGAGTATTCTTCGTGTAATCATCCAGACGAACATAAAAGCTCAGGAAAGGCTTAATAGTTTCTATGAAACTTGCATTCGTTATAGTAAACTCATCCCCAAGGTTTATGAAGCGACGATACTGATTAAAGAATCCCAATTTCACACCATCTACAGCAAACTTCTTAATTTCAAAGTCACCAGGATGTTTCTGAAGCAAATCAAAAAACTCTATATTTACATTAGGCATAAAAGCCCCTTTGGAAGCATCATATAATGCAAAATCCTGACGCTTGATATAAAGGTATGTCGGAATCCAGAAATCAAGTAATCCTTGTTTTAGCTTATATGGTTGAGTTGACAATATCTTAATAAGTTCAGATATCTTTCTAGCTTTATTCTCAGAACCATTCAAAAAATCTTCGCAAGCTTCCCACAATGGCATAAAACCCTCATTTGTAGGAGCATCTGCAAAGTCACCATCTTTATGAAGACCCGTATTAAGTAGCAACGAATAATATATTGTCTTTTCAGGTGGGAACTTGTCTTCTGGGAGACCTAATCCTTCTTCCGAATAGTTTTCTATTAAATGAGTTAAATAACTTTTACGAGCAGATGTTATTGTTCCACTAAGCTTATGTTTGTTGAACAACTCATTGTTCATTACAGGTGTTTTGTAGTAAACTTCATTACAAACCTTTGACAACAATTGGTTAAAGTCTCGATGCGATTCAACTTTTTGTTCTTTTCCAGCAAATACCCATACAACTCTATTCCTATATGAGAACAGATTATCACTTATAGCTTTGTTTAGCAATACCTCCTCATACTCTTTTAGCTTCTGAATCTCAGATACAGCAACCCTATCATTTTTATCTAATACATGCTCTAACAAATATGAATACTTTTTGATATTATAGAGACGATCTATGATGTCTTCTGTATTGGTAAAGACAGCAAATATTAATGCATGTTCTGTTTCAGAACTAAATGTCTTGACTTCTTTCAGGACTTTCTTGTTGGTTGAGAAGATTAATTCAATATAACCATCAGTATCGCCAGTAGGTATAATATCTAAAGGTGCTTCGAGTATCATATAATCAAAGAAACGCGGAGTTCCTTTTTGGTAGAAATGAGCCTTAACAGGTGAAATCCTATGATTGAAGAATACATTTAGCTCATCTACAAAAGTAACTGGGCGTGAAACCATCATGCCTGCTTCTCGTATTTCTGCTTCGAGGTCAACATCAGTTCCCTCAAAAAGCATCAGACGTTCCTTATAAACAGCATATCTAATAATCTTCTTGGCTATGAGTTTCTTAATAACTTCTTCTGCATTACTTATAGCCATTGCATTTTTTGCATATGATGCTAGTTGTTCTGATGTAAGTTTAAATCCTGCTGAACCAAAAAGATTGAGTAACCCAATGGCCTTTACAAGTTTTACGGCTTGGAGCATTTCCTCGTTATCACTCCAATCCTGTCCTTCAACTCGTTCTATAGAAACTTGCATAGTGCTCCAACTCATAGAATCAGCATTCGCTTCTTTCAAATATGAATAAAAATTATAGAGCACATAATCATAAACCTTCTGTAGGTTGTATGTCAAGTTATCTTTTAATTCAAATTCCGAAATAGAATTAGTTCCTTTGGCTGCAAGGAAAGTAAACAAAGAGCGTTCATTCTGCCCATATCGTTGTATGGCAGTAGTAATTGTATAAGCAGAGAATAGATCGAGAGGGAATAATTGTTTTGCTGTATCAAGAGAAAAATCCTTTGATACATAATGTGTTTCCTTTGCCAACCCGTAAAGAGAGTTAATCTTCTTTGACTTATATTGTTTTCCGTCTGCTTTTAATTGAGCAGAAGCTAAATATAATAACTGCTCTACAGGCTCAACAAAGGTAACCTCCTTAAAACGACCTTTGACCTTAATCCATTCATTTGCTTGTTCTTCGGTAAGTCCTTTTGCATATGCTCCAAAATTCTGATGAAGAGTTGTTAGAAGCATCATTTGACGAGTAGGAACATTAACTAATTCTGAAAGTTTTTGTAAAAAATACAACTCTTTCTCTGGGTTATTCTTTGCAGCATGTTCCAATATTTTTCCAAACTCATCTACAACTATTAGAAGGAACTTTCCCTTTTTTTGACATTGATTATAATAATCCTTTAGATTATCAAGTATGCTGCCAGTATTACCTTCTACATTTAAAGCCTTACTTAATAACGATGACATTTCAGTATAGTCACCTACTATATTCATTATTTCAAAAGACTTAGCTGTAGAAAGATTTTTTGCGTCAAGAAGAAACTTTTGCTTGCCAGTCTTCTTCAAATCAGCCTCCAATGCTAAAAGGAAACTTGATTTACCTGTACCATACGAACCAATGATAGTAAACGAGTGAATGCCCGACTTAAAGTCATTTACAATATTGTGTATAGCATTTTGGGCATTTGGCGTTACCAAGTATTGCATTCCATCGGCAAAACCGTTTTCTATATTTGCAGATAAACTAAATGTCTTTGCCATAATAATTGTCTAATACTTTAAAAGAATCCAATTCCTTTGTAAACTGAATTTGTTTAATACCAGCTACATCACTATATGAGAAATAATCTTTATATTCGCTTGCTAATTGCTTAAGCATCTCTATTGTCTCGAAATCCTGCATGCAAAACACCAATCCAACTTTTTCTTGGATGATATCAAAAGCAATAGTATTGTCTCCTTCTTGCTCCTTCAGCTTTAGCAAACCAAATAAAAATATTTCCTTTGTAACTTTTCGCTTACCATCAACATTAAAGTAATATCCTTTACCATCTGATGTTTGTCGAATCAAATCTAGGTCAATCAACAAGGAAGAAAAGTCCTCATTCGATTGTGCCTTGCGAGGTAACACATAGTTTTGCAGTAATACAGCGATATCTTTCTTTACTGTATTTGGATTGAACAGGGTCATTTTACCTGCCTCTATCATTCTCAACTTTACGTAAGTTAACACCTGTTCCCTCTCAAAATGAGTCCGTTCCCGTTGGACTCCACAGAAGAACATATTGTACAACGTGGCCTCTTCTGAAAAAACAAGATTGAAATGGAGAAGCCACAAGGTTGCTATATCTTCAAGAAAACAATCCTTCCCATTCTTCTCATCGAAAAGATACTTTGCCAAAGATGTTGGTATATCATCTTGCGTAATCCCAAAGACCTTCAGCCAGTATCGAATAGAAGCAACCATATTTTTGCCAACTCCCAATTCAATAACAGCCTCAGGATTATTGAAATCATCTTCTGTTACTACAAAATCATAGCCCTTCTTCAGCCAAAGCGATTTACAAGGAAATGATTCATGACCAGAAAAAGAATACTTTTTGTTGTTATTATTGCTCATTGTTCTAGGTTCCGTAATAGGCAAAAAAGAACGTACCCTCCTCTTTTTTGTATTTCCACTACGCCTGTCCTGGAATGAGGCTTGAAACGAAATACAGAGAAAGGGTACGCCTATTACGGCGTACCTAACTTCCTCAGAGATTCGTTTCAATAAAGTTTTTCCAGGACTTTGTAGTTGAAACCTCTTCAGATAATAGATACTACTCTAATGCCAATAAAATGTTTTGCAATGCAGCTTTCTATATCATCCACTCGTCGCTACGAAAAAGACAATAGCCACAATGCAGTTGCAAAAGTATAAAAAAAATCTAATACAACAAAGAAACAGGTAATATTTTTCAAAAAAGAAGTTTTTGTTTTGTACTGAACAGTATCGCTTTGTAAAATTTGTTACAAAGCTTTCCAGCACTTTTTGGAAAGCCTTGTAAAAAGTGTTAGAAAGCTTCGTAAATATCGTCTTGTGCAAAGCAGTCTGTGGCATACCGTTTACCGTCAGCTGCTGCCATTTTCAGTTGACTACAACGTGTAGTCAACTCATTT
>OCTX014546925.1_pt1 | contig 11983 bp, 12 predicted proteins | sample 1539691 | NCBI WGS metagenome assembly OCTX01 (sample SAMN02144231, study PRJEB22623) | gut metagenome | biome: sheep rumen | host: Ovis aries | place: New Zealand
CTTTGCCAATTCATCTTGGTATTTCCCACACCCTTGTTCTTTCCGAACATCCTGATTCCAGAGAGTCCCCACTGCAATCAAGCATATTACAAATGCTATAATGACAAATATAAACTTTTTCATATCTTTACGTCTTATATTGTTTAATTATTCTCCGTTACGCTGCACTTTTCCAATTCTGCCAATACAAGCCTTTGAACTTTGAAAAAGTTCATGAAAGTAGCAATAAGATACTTATCTATATTTGGTATCTCCTTTCGGAATAATATTTCTTTCTTACTATGTACTCCAATTTGCTCAATCTCCTTATTGGCTGTATAGACCAGTGTGCAACTGGCATATTGATTAACCAAGTTGATAATTTTGTGAAGCTCAGCAATTTCCTCAACGTCGCTGTAAATTGATATTTGATACCACCAATTATCATAGATGGTTATTAAACGACAGTCATCACGACATTGAATATTAAAATGTTCTCCTTGATACTCAAAGCCTACCCAATTATTATTGTCGTGTTCCTCTATCTCCGGATCACACCCAATACTGCGCAACGTAGATAAGACTAATCCTGTGGTAGTTCTATCATCCAAACATATTGAGATATTATCATTAGACTCATCACCATTGGTTTTCTCTTCCTTTGGTTCGTTCATCGTTTCTTGCACAAAGCGGTCATAATCTTTCTCCACTTCTCTTTTCTCATTAATATACTGAATGACGAAAAGAATTATCAGCGTTACTATAATTGTCATACCTGTTCCCATAACAGTTGCAAAATTAAAAGAATATTTCAGTTTTCAGAAATGTTTTTCCATCACAAGCCTTGTGAATTTGGTAATTTACATTTCCAGATTACATTAGCTCGAACCAGATCAATCTTCTTGGCTTCTCCTCGCTTGCCTGATATGGCATAGTATCTGGCTACACTCTTGGGGAGAATGGAGGCAAAAAGCTTGCGAATCCTGGTACACTTCTCATTGATAGAGTTCTGCGTAGGATTGGTAACATCTACAATGCTCTTCTTTACCCTATCTGTAAGTCCGTAAGGTCTTAGTAATAGGTAAAAGCTGGTCAATTCCTTACGATAATCAGGGAGGCATTTCAGAACGATACCCTCAGGATGTGAGAGGAAAAGTAGATATACCGCCTTTACCAGAGGTTCCATCTCCACCTCTACTGGCTCTTCTGCAGCCAACACGATCTTGTAATCCTCCGTCACAATCAGTTGCGGGAACAGCTCTTCTTCGTTCATCGCTGCTACAATCTCAGCCTCATCAACACCATACGCCTTTAACTTGCGTACATTCTCCTTTACTTCGTCCAAAAGAATGGAGCAATGGAACTGCTCCAATTCTTTTGCGATCATTTCTTTAATTTCCTTTTCCATTCTTACACAAATTTAGAATCCTAAAGCATCCATCATTGCATCATACTCCAGAGGATTACTTGGCATTTCGCCATACATACCATCTGTCAGCGCGTCCCAAGAGTCTTCTTCAGTCCACTCGTAGCCTTCTTCATAGCCACCACACTCATAATCGTCTTCATACTCTTCATTTTCATAAGAGTCGTAATCATAATCTCTTGTCATAATTGTAATTCATTTATTTGTTAATACTAAGCTACTTTTTTCGCCAGCAGACTATGAGAAGTCTGGTCCATCAATGTTCTCTTCAAGTTGAGTTGATTCTCCACTATCAGATCATAATCGCACTTACTATCGCCCATCTTAATGGTGAGTACAAACAACTCCAGAAAGGTCAAGAAGCAGAATAGGATAATGTAGAAAGCCAGTGAGATTGGGCTTTGTGATACCACATGCAGGGTGGCTTCAAGTTCCTCGATGAATCCAGGAGCCCGATGATTCACTTCTGCAGTAGTAGTCTCCAAGATATTCTTTTTATCCTGTCGCAGCTGTTCCAACTGATTTGCATAAATCTGGATCTGCTCGTTATTAGCCTTCATCTGTTCTGCCAGAGGATTTGCCATGACAACTGTAGAAACAGATTGTGTTCTAACCTTCTTGGGCTTACCGTTCTCATCCACACCCACTACCTGCTCTTGCGTAGAAACATTGGTACCTTTGATGGTGGGTCTCTTCTGCAGTTCTTCACCGATGAGGACAGTTGCCCTACTCAGAGAATCCATGTCATGGGTTATCCGCTGGATGTCACTCTCATAGATTGACAAGCGTTTGGTCACAGTCTCCTTGATAACATCCTCTCTGTGCTCCTGAATAGCTTGATGAATATCGTTACGGAAGATGATCTGGTCAAAGATACAAGCCCCTAAGAAAGCCATACACAAAGCCAGCATCACTCGCATTGCAGTCATCAGTCGTGCCTTACCCACAGTCAGGATGATCACCCGCTCTACACTGAGAACAATAAACATAAAGACCAAGGATACACAGATCTTCAGCAGACAAGAGTCGAGATTGATATATCTGTCAGCGAAACAATACCCAATGGTTCCCCAAAGAATCAGCATAATACTAAGGGCTGATATCAGTTTCCTGAACTGGCGGTGACTAGCCTCTCCACACTCACTTAAGATATTCTTGTCCCATCCAATAAGGAGGCAACCTATATTCGTTAAAGTTTTCATAATTACCTGTATTTACTTGTTTTCAATGAATTCAATTGTAGAAGCTGTGATACCCTTAAGGAATCCTCTGCGATAAGACTCAATCATAGTCATCATCTTAGGATCTTCTGCTGCAAACAGATCCTGCATCTCCTTGATCTCAGAAAGATGCTCTTCATAAGTCTGTTTAAGAGAGTCCAGCCTTGCAGCTGCAGTGAGAGCATATGCCTTTCGGGCATTATCAATTTTGATCTCAACTTCCCGGATGTCATTCTTGTAACGTAGTACAATCCTCTTAAAGAGCATAGCCAGATCATTACAGATTATCTTTTCTTTAATGTCACGATATGCAATATCCTGATTAATCAGAGCATCCTGAAAGCCTTCTTCCTCGAAGTTCTTGTGAATGAAGTTGAAGATGACATCGATGGGCATTCCTGTACCCCAGGTGATTGTAATAATCTTCTTCTCATCATCCTTCTTCTCATCAAAAGGTGTTTCATTTTCATCACTAACAACTTGAAGATTGTTGTCTATCTCAGGTGCAACATCGCTGTTTACTACCTGCTTTGAATTGAATAAATCAAAAAGTGCCATAATTGTATCGTTTTAAATTGTTACTATAATCTGATATTTTAAGCAGCCATCAGCTCCTGGTTGCTGACTACGATATCGAAGAATTCACCTGACTTACGTGAAGTGTATCTGAAGACCAAATTTCTATGTGAGCGAGCCACTCGGGTGGTCTGAACACTATATTTATTAATCTGAGAAAGAATACTCTGCTTCAACTTATCTTGATCAATGGTCTCATAACCCTTACTCAACTCATAAAACATCGTATAGGAATCGTTACTGACTTCAGAACCTACCCATTTAGTGATTTCATCTATCTTCTTAGGGCAGAAGTAAGACTGATATCTTGCGAGTATCTGAAGATAATCTTCATCAGAGACATTTTCATCTACAGTTTCTGCCAGAGCAATATTCAATTCTTCCTCTGTAAATGTGTTCATCAGATCATTAACATCTATAGGATCTTCTTTGAAATACAGTGAATAGACTAAGAAGATAAGGAATAAACCGATTCCAAATACGAAGGATACAGCCCCTGCGATACAGATGATAAACCAATGATTACCGAACACTCTCTTTGAATGTAAAAATACTCGTTTCATAATGCTTAATTTTTAAATTGTTACTAATTTCTTGTTTCTTTGCCTCTTGATACCGAAAAAAAGCAAAAGGTAACCACTTATTCAAAAAAAAATTGTATATTTGCCAAAAATATTATATATGGTGCGAAAATTAATACTGATAATAGGCATTTCCTTTATGGTCTCAACTGCTGGAGATGCCCAGCGGAAGAGGGCTTTCATGGTGGGTATCTCCCATTATGATACTGCTCTGACAGGTTATCAGTGGAACAACATCAATGGAGTGGAAGATATCAATCTTTTGAGCCCTATCTTGAAAAAACAAGGTTTTTATTTAACCACGTTATTAGATGAACAAGCTACTTATCAGAATATAACTAACCAACTTTCGACCTTCACAAATCAGACAAAGAAAGGAGATATCGTCTATCTTCATTTCTCAGCTCATGGGCAACCTGTAGAAGATCTTAACGGTGATGAAGATGACGGATGGGATGAAGCTATTGTACCCATTAATGCTTATAAGAATTACAAGAAAGGTGTATATGAGGGAAAAAAGCATCTGCTCGATGACCAACTGAACACTTATATCAAGATGTTAAGGACTAAGATCGGAACCACAGGTTTTCTATATGTGGTTATAGATGCTTGTCATTCAGGCACCTCTTCAAGAGCTAACGATGAAACAATTAGAGGTACAAAGGTGGGCTTTTCATATAATAACAAGGTGTTCAAACCTTCAACTCAGAAGAAATCCCATTATCAAGTGGAGGTTTCTGGGAAGATGTCGAATGTGATGTTCCTCGAAGCCTGTCGCCCTGATCAGGTGAATATGGAAATAAAGGTAGATGGGAAACGATATGGGCCACTCTCATACAATATCGCCCAGGCTTTACAAGCAAAACCATTATCTACTAATGGAAATGATTTCCTGAATCAAGTGAAGGCATCCATTATGAAAGGTGGCAAATGGCCTAATAATCAGAATCTGGTAACTGAAACGAGTTTCTAACATGTCAAAAGAGATACCCATACATAATAAGAAACTGAGCGATTTTATCTCTGATATTGAGGAGCAGGGTAAAATCCAGAACTATCTGAGAAAGAAGTTTTCAGTCTCAGATGATGATATAGAGGATGCTTTTTATGGTTCGCTGAAAGACATCATAGAAAAAGATCGGGCTGGTAAACTCTCTGAAATCACCTGTTCATTTACCACTTTCTTTACTAAAGTCTGTATCAATCAGACATTAAAACTCATAAGGAAGAAAGAGAAAACGGAGCCATTTTTTGATGAACGCAAGCTATCTAATTCAAATGCCATACGCAATGATAAATTAGATGACCTCTATGGTTTCTGCATGGATACTGAAGAGGAGGACCGAAAGGTACGCATGGAGCTGCTAGTCAACAACATTATAGCCTCCATGACTGACACCTGTAAGAACATCCTACATAGTTACTATTGGGATGATTTCTCGACATCAACGATTGCGGATATGTTTAACTTCTCCAATGCCGACTCTGTAAAGACTCAGAAGTATAAGTGCATGAACAAATTCAGAGATAAGTATAACGAATTAAAGGGAAAGATCTATGGATAAGAACAACGATATAATACAGCAAGCCATTGATGATCGCATCGATGCGTTTATCAGAGGTATGATGACAGAGGAAGAGGAAGCTGCCTTTAAGCAGGAAATCCAAGCTGACCCTGGTCTCCAAGCTCATGTATTGGCTACAGTATCTCTTATCAAAGGTATTCGTACCCAGAATGCAGAAAAGGAAAGAATTCTTATCCAGCCTCAAGAGAGCAATAAGGTTCGCACACTTGTATGGTGGGCAACATCCATTGCAGCAGTCTTTGCTATCTTCTTTGGTTATTCAAAGGACAAACGATATAATGAACTCTCAGCACTAGTATCCCCCTACTATACCGAGTACAGTATGGATGATTACGCACGTGGTGACGTAGATTCCACTAAGGTTGCCAATCTCTATACCTTATTTAATAATATACAAACACAAAGAAATGTAGGTGAACTCATCAAAATACTAGAGCCTATGTATAGTTCACCTGGTTATTATGGATTATATGCACAATTATTTGCAAACGATATTGCTTTTAATCTAGCTATCGCTTATATAAAAGATGATCAGATATCAAAAGCTATTCCTGTTTTAGAGAAACTGGGAAAAAATAATCCTGATACTCCTATCGCAGCTAAAGCTCTGGATATTCTAAAGAAATTAAGGGAATATTAAATTTTCTCTCGCAAGATGATATAACCAAAAGATAATTTGTGTATATTTGCACACGCATTGGCATGGTGCCAGCCTAGCTAAGAGGTTCGATTCCTTTAATGCTAGATTTATTAATAAAAAATTTAGACCATGAAGAAAACAAAAACTTCGTAGACTGAGTTTTTTAGAAAAGCTCAGTCTAAATTATCAAAGATTGGGTGGTTCGTAATCCGCCACCATGATGTGCTTTATGCACTAGCTGACTTGACTTACAAAGGCTACATTTTATGTCATGAGGGATGGCTATAGACTCCAGACTTTTATGTCAGCTTACTGAAAGATGGAAAAGTCATTATTGAGAGTATTATGATTTGGTTACGAACAAGTAAATCTAAGGAGGCAGGTTAACCTGCCTCCTATTTATTATAAGTGGTACGCATATATCATAATATCTTCCAAATTAACTAGGTTTATCATTTCAATGGGATAATTTATCTGATTAAAATAATGATAGATATTGTCTTTGTCTTTCTGATCATGATAGCTGACATGTATAACAACCTCTTTCTTATCAATCACAGAGATAGCTTTTGTTAAATAAGGAGTGTCTATTTTTGAGAAAGAGAGTCCATAAATATAAAAATTACGAGCTTGGGCCATTTGATTCCATACCTCTACATTCTTATTCATTATTTTCTCAACTTCCTTTCTTTGATTGCTTACAGCATCTATAGAAGCATCTACTGTCCTATGAAAAGAATCATCTGTCACATTATCCTCAATCCATTCTTGTTGTTGTTCCTTTGATAAGTTTGATGGCATTTTCGTAGGCTCAATTAGCTGTTCTTTTGTTTTTCCATGCCCTAAAATAAGTTCATCACCTTTCCTTGCATTACCATGTATATAACAAATCTTGTTTTCAGGAATTTTATATAGCCTTTTCAAGGTATCTGTATAATTAAAGCATATGAAATATGAATCACTAACATCCAATACCACCTTTCTTAAAATATTAGCCAAATTTAGTTGCTGAACCCATTTATAAAATGAGTTCTTTAACCTATAAAACAAATCGTTCAATTCCTCCTCTGCCTTCATTTCTGCCACAAAACGATCGGCCTCACGAAAACTATCACTTCCAAAATCAGGGCCATAACTCCTATATATCCAAGCAGAATAGGCTTCAACATCCAATTCTCCCATTTGATTTTCAAAGTCTCCCCACCATTTTTCTTCTCTGCCAACAGCACCATATACTAAATTAACTTTCAAGAATAAATTATAGTCAAAATTCATTAACCAATCTGCATAGTCATTATAGCGACTATGTATAAGGTGATGAAGGTCAAAACCATTTCCTATAAAATAGATATTCTCTGCCATTGCTTATTAATTAAGTCCGTCCAACATAATAAACGAAGCCCAGTATTCTGGCTTATCATATTTCCCATTATCAACCTGTCGTAGATACTTTTGAGCATCTTTTAGAGATTGATGCTTTGATTTTCCATTTATGAGATTCTTGTAGAATTCAACTATAAGAATTTTAGTAGCTTCATCATCTACCTTGCCAAGACTCATGAGAATTGTATTGGCACCTGCTTTCTTGAAACCACGCTGAAGACCATATACCCCTTCGTTATCGATGTCCCCTAATGCTGTCTGACAAGCTGAAAGAACTACTAAATCTAGTCCTTTAAAAAACAATCCTGCAATTTCTTGAGCCGTCAAAATACCATCTTCCATCCCTTCTGGTATTGTTTCGTGTTTGGATAGCATATTCCCTCCTGACATAACGAGAAATGTACGAGACAATGCTGCATTTTCGTATTGAATAGGAGAATAGTCGTCTTTAACAAATGGGAAAATGTTAGCGATCCCTTGTTCTTTTATCATATCAGTTTCTATAAACATACCATGAGTTGACATATGAATAATATCCAAGGATTTGCCAGATAGTTTTTTAAAGGCCTCTTCTGATCCATTAATACCAGTATATGTTAAGCAACTAATATTTGATTGAGATAACAATTTCCTAATTTCTACAAGTTCTTCTTCTGTATTTAACAACTTATCAAAACCATTACGATTAATCAATAATTCTCTTAATCCTCTGTCAATAGATAAATGATGATTATTCTCTATGTCCTGTACTTCTACTTTTTCATAATCATAATCTAAACCTCCAAACAAAACTGAATTATTATATGATTTTGTAATCCTGTTATTTATTATTTTTTTCGTAGATGACACTCTAAAAATATTATATCTTTCAGACATGTAGACTCCTTCTTGATTTTGAAGGTATTCTATAGGTATATTGTAAATTGGCCCAGCTGGTGAAAAATACACATCTTTAACATTTCTCAACTCGCTTTCAATAGGTTCCCATATTGTCAAATATAAAGAATCCAGTTGCTCTCTTTGACAATAATCTTTTAAAATATCTGTCGGACAGATTTTTATCAACTTTGGACTATTGTATTCTTGTTTAAGTAACAGTGCAGAAAGGAATTGACCATATCCATTGTCAAAACATAAGAATTCTATTGCGAGATCACTAGTTTTCATTTTAGATTGGATATCCTTCCAACTATAATCTGCAAAATCAAGCAACCCCATATTATTCAATTTCTGTCTAAGTATATCCTCTTGATTATTAATCAAATGTATGAGAGAATCTTCTTCATTCTTGTCTGTAGTAAGCCCCAGTTTTAGTCTATCAGAGAGATATCTATTATAATCTTCTTTTATCTGAGTATCATCTATGTTTTCTATTATTTTAGATAGACTTATATCTGTCTTTAACAAAATGTTTTTAGCAAATAAAGCGGAAATGTCATATGCACATGAAATAAGATAATCATCCTCTATAGCACTTGCCAACAATGGAATTGCATCCACAAAAGATTTTTGAAGATACGTCCAAAGATCTTTCCTAAGTTTAAATGGAAGTTTTTCAATATTCGTTTTTATAAGTCTTTTACAATATTCTAACCAACCTGTTTCCTTAAGCAATTTTAAAACGTTCGTAGTATCTTTCTGATTTGCAAAACTTAGTAGCAAGTTAAGTATCTTATCATCATATTTCGATATATCGTTCCCATATTCTTTTTTATAGTATTCCAAGACGCCTTTATCTATTTCTATAGATTTTTTATAATCACCAAGTAACATATAACACTCTGATAATGTATGACTATAGTCCGCATATTCTTGTTTTCTATTTTTGAATAATGTTTGGACACTTTCACTATCTCCAATAATTCTTTCTATTTCCTTCACCTTATCTATCACACCTATACCAGCATAACAATAAGCAAGTTCTTTATAAATTTTGACAAATAGAGAAGAGCCCCCTATACCACTTATATCTATAATGTTTTTTGCTTCTTCTAGTAAACTCAATCGTTTTTCATAATTCTGGCCATAGGCAAAAGAAAGATCTTTTAAAACATATACATAATCTATACAGTTTTCACCTTTTACTTTTTTTATTATTTGAACTGCATTCTCTCCTAGTTGAATTCCTTTGCAAAAATCACCTGTCATTACATATAAATGGCTAAGGAAAGAAAGAGAATTTGCTATTTTAATATTTTCATTACCAACAAGTTTTTTTAGAATTTCAATAGATTGTTCTTGGCATCTAATTGCATCATAGAGTCTCCACGTTTTGGAATAATAAAGAGCTAAATTATCAAGATCTTGAGATAGTGAGAGACTATCTTTATTATATTGTTGGATCTTCTTGTAATATACTTCTTCTAGGAGATTTATAGCCGTATCGTAATCTTTCAAATAAAAATAGCAACTGGCTTTATTGGCTAATAAACGATAGTATTCTTTACTCTGAAAGTCTACCAATCCAATGGCTTTATCAGCCAATAATAAAGCATTTTCAAAATCACCATTCTGGCAATAAAGATCTGATAGTTCAGATAAAGTGTTTATATATGCATCATGTTGATTAAATGATTCCAATATTGGCAATGCTTTCTTTTCATAAGCAATTGCTTTATCCATTAGGCCCAATTTGTTATGATATATTCCCATATTAGATAAGGACAATGCATATTGAAGGCTATCCTTTACAGAAATACTTATATCAATCGCTTTTTGTTCTTTTTCAACAGCTTTATTGAATTCATCACCTTTATATAAGCAAAATGCATAATTAGATATGGATTTCGCATATTCTGAACTTAATTCTCCACTATATTTTTTTGTTAACCCTACTAACTTCTCACATATTTTATAACACTCTTCATAGTTTCCTGATTTTTCATAATATATGGATAATAATAGCAAAGAAGCTGTATATTTATCGTAATAATCTCCCGCCCATTTTTGTAATATTCTTAAAGTCTCCTTAAGTGTAGTTATAGCATTTGAATAATCTCCTATTTCTATACTAGGACGTGCTTCTTCTTCAAACAATTTAACAGCATAAACTATAGAGTCATATTGCATATATACATATTCATTAAACGCATTCATAAAAACCTCAGAAACTTTATCTTCCGAATATCTAGAATAAATATTTGGCAGATCATTGCCCTTAAGTTCTTTAGAAAAATCTCCTAATATATCGTTTAAAATACTGATTGCATTATTTTTATATTGCAAAGCAATGTTTCTCTCATTAATTTGATTAAGAAAGACAGAGAAGTGATTAGATATTATCGCATATATGACAGATTCTCCCATACCTTTTTTTTCTAAAGTTTCTAATGCTTTAGTTGTTAATTCAACTGCCTTCTCATATTCACCTTTTTTATAACAATAATACGCTAACTCTGTTAGACTTATAGCATACTCAACATTATCCTCACCATATATCCTTCTCAATAAAAAAGTCTTTTCTTCTCCAATGTTTACAGCCTTCTCATAATTCCCTGCATTTAGAAAAAAATCTGCTCGGTCAGACAGCATTCCTATATAATTAAGATTTAACTTGTAAGGTTCAATTTTTATTGAGCTATTAGTATCTGCTATTTGAGCAGAGGATAAAAGAATACTATATAAATAAAGAATAAAAAAAGAAAAATACCTCATATTTTAGTTATATAGTTAAATAGATGTTTTATTACTTTGGGGGCAAATATAAGAAGAAAAGCTGAAGTTTGCAAGTTATCCAGGAAAAAAGTGCATTTCGCAAGGCTTGTTATTCTGAAATGCTTGCATGATAAGGACTAATTTATTAGATTTGCAGAGATAATTTTGATTTTAACAAAAAAAAACTATTTAGGTGGTTACCTTTTGACTTTTCAGGGTATAAAGAGGCAAAGAACAACAAATTAGTAGTAACAATTTAAAAATTAGAATTATGAAAAAGTTAATGATGACACTGATGACAGTCATGATCGCCATCGCAGCAAATGCTCAGTACAACACCAACTATTACAACCAGTATGGTAACAGTATCGGTTCTTCAACAACCCGTTCCAATTACGGTGGTGGCTACACCACGGACTACTACAACCAGTACGGTGCAAGCACAGGTAGCGCAACGACACGCTCCAACTATGGTGGTGGAGCAACTACCAACTACTACAACCAATATGGTAGTAGTACAGGTTCTGCTTCAACACATTCCAATTATGGCGGTGGCTACACCACAAACTATTACGACAGTTACGGTGCAAGCACTGGTAGCTCAACAACACGCTCCAACTATGGTGGTGGAACAACTACCAACTACTACGACCAATATGGCAGAAGCATAGGTTCTTCAACAACCAGAGAGAATTATGGTGGTGGAACTAGTACAACCTATTATGACGCATATGGAAATAACATCGGATCCAGCAGTGGTTGGTGATATAAACCAAAAGAAATCCTCGGCCATAATGGTCGAGGATTTAAGGTATTCGGCAGTGCTACGTGTATTTAATCACCTCTTTTCTTTAATCACAAAGACGCAAAGGGAGCCGATGAGGAAACTGACGCCTGAGACGATCATCATCGTGGATTGATGGTGGCCTACCAGCGAG
>OCTX012209975.1_pt1 | contig 11980 bp, 8 predicted proteins | sample 1539691 | NCBI WGS metagenome assembly OCTX01 (sample SAMN02144231, study PRJEB22623) | gut metagenome | biome: sheep rumen | host: Ovis aries | place: New Zealand
GCTGACGAAGCGCGAGGCCTTCCAGACGAGCTATAAGTTTGCGGCGCCGAAAGGTCTGGCGACCCGTGCCGACAGCATTGCGGCGGGCGAGCAGGGGGTGACCTTCATGCACAGGAACGGCGCGGAGACGGTGTTCGACGCTACCGTCAGGCAGCAGCGCATGGAGACGGTGAAGGAGCGTCTGTATAATCCGCTGAAGAACCTTGTCTTCGGCGGGCGTATGAGTGGTCGCGGCCTGGTGCTGATGGACAAGGCTGGCGGACGCTATGGCAGTACGGAGTACGAGGGATGGATGTATGTGTCGCAGGAGCCACAGATGCACTTCCACCTACAGATAGCGCTGGCCACGGTGCAGGGCACGGTGGCCGAGTGGGAGGCCGAGCTGGCGAAGACCGAGCAGGCGGTGAAGCGCGTGGAGGACTGTCTGGCGTCGAGACAATGGTGGCGGGCGTTCTGGAAGCGTAGCTACATAGAAGGGCCGGGCGAGGCGATACGCAACTATAACCTGTTCAGATATATGCTGGGGTGCAACGCCCGCGGCGAGTGGCCTACGAAGTTCAATGGCGGACTGTTCACCTTTGACCCGCAGTACGTCAACGGGGCGGCAGAATACCACTTGTCGCCCGACTTCCGCAACTGGGGCGGCGGGGTGCATACGGCACAGAACCAGCGACTGGTGTACTGGCCCATGCTGAAAAGCGGCGACAGCGACCTGCTGAAGGGGCAGCTGGACTTCTACCTGCGTATCTACAAGAACGCCGAGGAGCGGTCGCGGCTGTATTGGGGCCACGATGGGGCCTGTCTGACGGAGCAGGTGGAGAACTACGGGCTGCCCTGCTATCCGGAGTACGGCACTAAGCGGCCAAAGGACTTCGATGCGGGTATGGAGCGCAATGCATGGTTGGAGTACGAGTGGGACACGTGTCTGGAGTTTTGTATGATGGCCCTTGAGGCCCACCGCTATAGCGGCATGGACATAGCAGACTACGTGCCGATGATACAGTCGTGTCTGCGATTCTTTGACGAGCACTACCAGTATCTGGCCAGTCGGCGCGGTGCCAAGCGGCTGGACGGCAGGGGCAAGCTGGTGCTGTATCCCGGGTCGGGAGGTGAGACGTACAAAGGGGCCTATAACTCGACGTCGACCATTGCGGCACTGAAAACGGTGGCACAGGCCCTGCAGGGCTATGCCAAGGAGAAGAAAGACACGGCGCTGGTCGGTTATCTTCAGGGACTTAGCGCCAGGATTCCCGACATCACCGTGCGTGAGGGCATGATAGCTCCTGCGCTGCACTATGAGCGGGTGCAGAACGTGGAGACGACGCAGCTGTACCCGGTGTTTCCGTGGCGGATGTATGGTGTGGGCCGGGCGGACATAGAGGTGGCACGGCGTACGTACGAGAACGATACGCTGGCCGTGAAGTTCCGTTCGCACGTAGGGTGGAAACAGGATGCCATCTGGGCGGCATGCCTGGGTTTGGCCGACGAGGCCGCCCGGCTGACAGACCTGAAGATGGGCAACGGGCCGCACAGGTTTCCGGCCTTCTGGGGACCGGGCTTTGACTGGACTCCCGACCACAACTGGGGCGGTTCGGGCATGATAGCCATGCAGGAAATGCTGCTGCAGGAGGTGGGCCGTAAGCTGTACCTCTTTCCTGCGTGGCCCCGCGAGCGGGATGTCAGCTTCAAGCTGCATGCCTCGGGGAATACCACCGTCGAGGCCCAGCTGAAGGGCGGTAAGGTGGTGCGCGTCAGGGTGACGCCGCTGGCGCGCCAGAAGGATGTTGTGTTAGAATGATTCGTTTGATATTGCTATGGAATATATGTCACAGGAAGGCTACGACAAGCTGGTAGCCGAGCTCCGTCAGATGGAGAATGTGGAACTGCCTCAGGTGCGTGAGGCTATTGCTGAGGCCCGCGACAAGGGCGACCTGAGCGAGAACTTTGAGTATCATGCCGCCAAGCGCGAACAGGCGCGGCTGCTGGGGCGTATCCGCTTCAAACAGCGCGTGCTGGAGAATGCCAGGGTGATAGACATGTCGAGCAGGGCCAACGGCAGCGTGCAGCTGCTGAGTAAGGTGCAGATGACGAACCTGGGCAGCCAGGCGAGGATGAGCTATACCATTGCCAGTCCGCATGAGGCTAACCTGAGGGAGGGCAAGATATCTATTAAGTCGCCTATAGCCGAGGCCCTGCTGGGAAAGAAGGCCGGTGACGAGGTCACCGTGCGCGTGCCCGCAGGCCTGCTGAAACTGCGCATAGACAGCGTGGAATAAGTGAATAGTGCATATTTATACGTCTTCGCGTGCTAAGTGGCAAAAAAGATGGCAGATTATTGCTGTTTGTCGGCCTTTTTTTGTAACTTTGCACGCGAAGATTTATGTAATACTTAGCAATGATGAAACTATTCGACGTATATCCGCTGTTCGATGTGAACATCGTGAAAGGACAAGGTTGTAAGGTTTGGGATGACAAGGGACAGGAGTATCTGGACTTGTATGGCGGCCATGCCGTCATTTCGATAGGTCATTCGCACCCGCATTATGTGAAGAAGGTAACGGAGCAGCTGGGCAGGCTGGGGTTCTACTCGAACTCTGTCATCAACAAGCTGCAGCAGGAGCTGGCTGAGCGTCTGGGACGTATCAGCGGCTACGACGACTACCAGCTGTTTCTTATCAACAGCGGTGCCGAGGCTAACGAGAACGCTCTGAAGCTGGCGTCGTTTACGAACGGCCGTACACGGGTGCTCAGTGCAGAGAAGGCTTTCCACGGACGTACCTCGCTGGCCGTAGAGGTGACGAACAACCCTAAGATTATTGCTCCTATCAACAACAACGGACACGTGACCTACCTGCCGCTGAACGACCTGGCAGCGTGGGAACAGGAACTGAAGAAGGGCGACGTGTGTGCCGTCATTCTGGAGTGTATCCAGGGTGTGGGCGGCATCAAGATGGTTACGCGGGAGTTTGCACAGGGCCTTGAGAAACTGTGCAAGCAGTACGGCACGGTGCTTATTTGCGACGAAATACAGTGTGGCTACGGGCGGAGCGGAAAGTTCTTTGCCCACCAGTGGCTGGACATACGCCCCGACATCATTACCGTGGCCAAGGGCATCGCCAACGGCTTCCCCATGGCCGGCGTGCTGATAGCCCCGGAGTTCCAGCCGGTCTACGGACAGCTGGGTACTACGTTCGGAGGCAACCATCTGGCTTGTGCTGCGGCGCTGGCCGTGCTCGACGTGTTTGAAGAGGAGAACCTGGTGGAGAACGCCCGCGTGGTGGGTGACTACCTGATGGAGGGTCTCCGGACGGTAAGTCGCGACACGGCCGCAGCAGACGGGACGGGGCGCATTCAGGACATCCGCGGACGAGGCCTGATGGTCGGTATCGACCTTGACGTGCCCCACAAGGAGGTGCGTCAGCCGCTGATATACGAAGAGCACTGCTTTACGGGGTGCGCCGGCACTAATGTGTTGCGGCTGCTGCCCCCCTTGTGCCTGACAAAGCAGGAGGTGGACCAATTCATTGACAAACTGACTAAGATACTGAAGAGATGATGAAGATTTCGATTATTGGTGCAGGAGCTATGGGCGGTGCCTTGGCTGAAGGACTCATCAAAGGCGACTGCATTCAGAACGAGGACATCTGCGTGGCGGACCCCGTGCGTGAGACCAGGGACCACTTTGCCAACCTTGGCATTACCGCCACGCCGAGCAACCAGCTGGCGGCGCAGGGCGCCGACGTGGTGTGCGTAGTGGTGAAGCCGTGGCTGGTGGAACAGGTGCTGAAAGGCATCAAGGACGTACTGGACTATCAGCAGCAGATTCTTATCGTGGTGGCTGCCGGCGTGAAGTCGGACGACATCAGGGTGTGGATGGACAAGGGGGGCGAGATGATTCCTACGTTCCTTGTGATTCCGAACATTGCCATAGCGCAGCTGCAGTCTATGACGTTCATCGTGCCTGCCCTGGCGGCAGAGACGCAGCACACGGAGCAGGTGGTGGCGTTGTTTAACTCGATGGGACATAGCCTGATTACCGACGAGCAGCACCTGGCTGCGGGTACTACGCTGGCATCGTGCGGCATAGCATACGCCATGCGCTATATACGTGCCGCCGCCGAGGGTGGGGTAGAGCTGGGCTTCAAGGCCGACCAGGCCAAGCAGATAGTGATGCAGACCATGCGCGGTGCTGTGGAGCTGCTGGAGGCCAGCGGCTTGCACCCTGAGGCTGCCATTGACCTGGTGACGACGCCTGGCGGCGTGACCATCAAGGGACTTAACGAGATGGAGCATGCAGGCTTCACTTCAAGTGTTATTAAGGGATTAAAAGCAGGAGTAAAATAGTTATGGACGAACAACTGAAACAGATAGGCGAGCGGCTGCGCGGACTGCGCGAGGTGCTGGACATTCCCGTCAGCGAGATGGCTGAGACAATAAACGTCTCGGCTGAGAAGTATGAGAGGATAGAGCGAGGCGAGCTGGACATCACCATCTCGAACCTGATGAAGATAGCGAAGAAGTACGGGATTTCGACCGAGGAACTTATCTTTGCAGAGACTCCCCGCATGAAGTCGTACTTTGTGGTGCGCAAGGGGCAGGGCGTCAGCATAGAGCGTACGAAGGCATATAAGTACCAGTCGCTGGTGAGTGGCTTCGTAGACCACAAGGCTGATGTGTTCATCGTCACCGTGGAGCCTAAGCCGGGGGCCCGTACCATCTATAAGAACACCCATAAGGGACAGGAGTTCAACATGGTACTGGAGGGTAAGATGGAACTGTACATTGCAGGCAAGACCATTGTACTGGAAGAGGGTGACAGCATCTACTTCGACTCTACCAAGCCTCATGGCATGCTGGCTGTGGGCGACAAACCGGTACGCTTCCTGGCCTTTACGGTAGAGTAGTCTGAACGTTGAAATATCGAAATAAAGGATCAACACAATGATTGAAAGATTTCTGAAGCAGACAAGCTTCACCTCAGTGGAGGATTACAATAAGCATCTGGAGTTTATTATTCCGGAGAACTTTAACTTTGCCTACGACGTTATGGATGCGTGGGCCGAGGAGAAACCTGACGGGCTGGCCCTGCTGTGGACCAACGATCTGGGAGAGGAAATACGTACTACCTTCAAGGAGTTGAAGGAACAGTCGGACCAGGCTGCGTCGTACCTGCAGTCGCTGGGCATTGGAAAGAATGACCCGGTGATGCTTATACTGAAGCGGCGCTATGAGTGGTGGGTAATCATGCTGGCCCTGTGTAAGATTGGCGCCATCGTCATTCCTGCCACGCACATGCTGACCAAGAAGGATATTGTGTATCGTAATACACGGGCCTCGGTGAAGGCCATCATCTGTGTGGACGATGCTTATGTAGTAGGTGAGATACAGAAGGCAATGGCTGACAGCCCGACGGTGAAGCAGTATATTGCCGTCACTGACCACGGCAAGCCTATTCCCGAGGGTTTCCACGACTGGCAGTCGGAATGGAAGAAGGCTGCGCCCTTTGTGCGCCCTGCCTTTGTGAACGAGAACGACGACACGATGATTATGTACTTCACCAGCGGTACGTCGGGTGAGCCCAAGATGGTGGCTCACGACTACTTGTACGCCATGGGTCACCTGACGACAGGTGTCTTCTGGCATCACCTGCATGAGGGCAGTCTGCACCTGACGGTGGCTGATACGGGCTGGGGCAAGGCCGTATGGGGCAAGTTCTACGGACAGTGGTTCGCGGGTGCTACGGTATTCGTGTTCGACCATGAGAAGTTTAATGCCGACACGCTGCTCAGGCAGATAGAGAAGTATAGGGTGACGAGTTTCTGTGCTCCGCCTACCATCTACCGTTTTATGATACGCGAGGACTTGTCGAAGTATGACCTGTCATCGCTGGAGTATTGCTGTACGGCAGGTGAGGCCCTGAACCCTGCCGTGTATGACAAGTTCTACGAGAAGACCGGCATCAAGATGATGGAAGGGTTCGGTCAGACGGAGACGACGATGACGCTGGGCACCTTCCCGTGGATGGAGCCTAAGCCGGGAAGCATGGGTATTCCCAATGCGCAGTACGACATCGACTTGATACGTGCTGACGGTACTCCGTGTGAGGACGGTGAGAAGGGCGAGATTGTGGTTCGTGTGGGCGACAGGAAACCCATAGGACTGTTTAAGGGCTACTACCGTGACGAGGAGAAGACGCGCGAGGCCTGGCATGACGGTCTGTACCATACCGGCGACATGGCGTGGCGCGACGAAGACGGCTACTACTGGTTTGAGGGCCGTATTGACGATGTCATCAAGTCGAGCGGCTACCGTATCGGTCCGTTCGAGGTGGAGTCGGCACTGATGACCCATCCTGCTGTCGTGGAGTGTGCTATCACGGGAGTACCTGACGATATCCGCGGCATGGTGGTGAAGGCCACTGTGGTGCTTGGCAAGGAGTGGAAGGACAAGGCAGGCGAAGACCTGGTGAAGGAGCTGCAGCAGCATGTCAAGAAGGTGACGGCTCCTTATAAGTATCCTCGTATCGTGGAGTTCGTTGACGAGTTGCCCAAGACCATCAGCGGCAAGATACGTCGCGTGGAGATAAGGGATAAAGACAGCAAGAAATAAGACGACGGAGAGATGAAGAAACGTATTGTCATCAAGGTAGGCTCCAATGTGCTGACGCGGCAGGACGGTAAACTTGACGTGACGCGTATGTCGGCACTGGTAGACCAGGTGGCATGGCTGCGCCGTCAGAATATCGAGGTGATTCTCGTCTCGTCGGGTGCCGTAGCCTGCGGACGTCGGGAGCTTACCGTCGACCACTCGCTGGACTCGGTAGAGCAGCGACAGCTGTTTTCGGCTGTCGGACAGGTGAAGCTTGTAGGACTCTACTACGACTTGTTCCGTGAGTATGGCATTCATGTAGGACAGGTGCTTACCATGAAGGAGAACTTCCAGCCTGGCGAGCAGTACCAGAACCAACAGGCTTGCATGTCGGTAATGCTGGAGAACGACGTGCTGCCCATTGTGAACGAGAACGACACCGTGTCGGTGACAGAACTGATGTTTACCGATAACGATGAGCTCTCGGGGCTCATCGCCAAGATGATGCAGGCCGATACGCTCATCCTGTTGTCGAACATAGACGGCATCTATACTACCCATCCGGATGACCCTGGAGCAGAGCTTATCAGCGAGGTAGCCCCAGGGCGCGACCTGTCGGAGTATATACAGCCTGAGAAGAGTGCCTTTGGGCGTGGGGGCATGCACTCGAAGTACACCACAGCCCAGAAGGTGCAGCAAGCCGGGATTCGTGTCATTATCGCCAACGGAGAGCGCGACGACATACTCATAGACCTAATCGACAATAAGCATAACGTACCTCATACAGAGTTTATAGCATGCAACTGAAAGATACCTTTGAACGAGTGAAGGCAGCCAGCAAAAGTCTGGCCTTGCTCACTGACGAACAGCGTAACGATATATTACTGGCCGTTGCCGATGCCATCGTCGGTAATAAGGAACGTATTCTGGCCGCCAATGCCAGCGATTTGGCCAAGATGGACCAGAAGAATCCGCTCTACGACCGTCTGCAGCTGACGGAGAAGCGCCTGGATGACATTGCCGGCGACATGCGCAACGTGGCTACGCTGCCATCGCCGCTGGGACATATCACCAAAGAGAAGACGCTCCCCAACGGACTGCGCCTATGTAGGGTCAGCGTGCCTTTCGGAGTGATTGGCATGATATATGAGGCTCGCCCCAATGTGACATACGATGTCTTCTCGCTCTGCTTCAAGAGTGGCAATGCCTGCGTGCTGAAAGGCGGCTCGGATGCCGACCTGTCGAACCAGGCCAGTGTGGAGCTGATACATGAGGTGTTGGCTCGCTTTGACGTCAACCCTGACGTGGTGACCTTGTTGCCTGCCACCCATGAGGCTACGGGAGAACTGCTCAATGCCGTGGGCTACGTAGACCTATGTATACCCCGTGGTGGCAGAAGGCTCATCGACTTTGTACGCGACACGGCACGCATCCCGGTCATTGAGACAGGAGCCGGCGTGGTGAACACCTACTTCGACAAGGATGGCGACCTGGAGATGGGCAAGGCTATCATCTGCAATGCCAAGACGCGCCGCGTCTCGGTATGTAACGCCTTGGACTGCCTCATCGTCCATGAAAGCAGGCTGGGCGACCTCTTTGAACTGGTGAAGCCCTTGCTCGACCACAAGGTAAAGCTGTATGCTGATATCCCGGCCTACCAGTTGCTGGTGGGCAAATACCCCGATATCCTGCTGGAGCCTGCCACGTCAGAGTGCTTCGGTACGGAGTTCATGGACTACAAGATGGCTATCCGCACGGTAGCGTCACTGGAGGAGGCCCTTGCTCATATTGATGCCTACGGCTCAGGACACAGCGAGGCCATCATCACAGCCAACGAGGAGACGGCACGCCGTTTCCAACAGCATGTGGACGCAGCCTGCGTGTATTGGAATGCGCCTACTTCGTTTACGGATGGTGCCCAGTTCGGGTTGGGCGCCGAGATAGGCATCTCCACCCAGAAGCTGGGTCCTCGCGGGCCTATGGCTTTGGAAGAGATAACCACCTACAAGTGGCTCATCGAAGGTAATGGACAAGTACGAGAATAACTAATTGAAGGGCAAGTTCGAATATAACTAGATATAAGTAATGCTCAGGCAGCTGCATCGTATTCTTCTCGCCATGCTGTTTGTGGTCAGCACAGGACAGCTACCGGCAGCAACGAAGGTGGATAGCCTCCGTCAGAAAATGCAGCATCAGAAAGGAAAGGAACTGCTGGAATCGTACAGGCAGCTCTTTGAGTACTATTACTATTCCGACGACCCTGACAACGTCTGGAAGGTCTGTGAGGAACAGGCCCAGGAGGCCGAGCGTCAGGGCAATATTGAGATAGCCAGCAATGCCCGTTTCAACAAGATAGTGCTGTACTACGACTTGAAGTTCTATGAGCAGGTGGTAGCGAAGGCTCCGGCAGAAATCAGCTGGCAAGAGAAGCACCAGCAATGGGTGAACTGTATAGACACATGGTTTATGCTGGCCGACTCGTATGTCAATGTGGGGAAACTGCAGACAGCCCTCCATGAGGTGAAAGAGATGATTAGCCGCGCCCAGCAGACGGACAACAACTACATGCTGGCTGCTGCCTACGGCATGATGAGCTATATCTATTCTAACATTGATGTCGACGAATCTATTGCCGCATCCAGGAAGAGCATCAACCTGTTGCTCAAGGAAAAGACGATATTGCTGAATGGCCAGCTGAGCCTGTCGTACTATAACCTGATGAACGCCCAAAAGAAGAAGAAAGACTACGTCGGCCTTCTGGCTACCTGCAGCGAATGGAAGAAAGTGCTTGACCGCTACTCGAAGGAAGGCGAGCAGTACGGCTTGCAGTATGCCGACTGTATGCTTTTCAAGGTAGATGCCCTCATCGCCTTGAAGCACTACGACGAGGCAGAAGAGGCCATCCGTCAGGCCAGGGAGTACAGCAGGCAGGAGTTTCAAGACGGCGATGCCAAGTCGGCTTCCATCTGTTACTATATCGCCTGGCTTGCCATGGAGCGAGGCAATTTGTCGAAGGCGCTGGCCTACAGTGACAGTGTTATGGCCTCAACCGTAGTCTCGCTGGACGAGGACTACCTGACTCAGCGTGCCGACATCATGCAGCGCATAGGACGTGCCAACGAGTCGACGAACATATACCGTCGCCTGTATGAAAGCAAAGACTCGCTTTTCTCGCGTGAGATGCGCATGCAGCTGGACGAGATGAATACCCTGCTGAAGGTAGACGAACTGAAGATGGAAAGCAGGCTGGAACGCTCGCGCTTTACCATCCTTATCATAGCACTGATAGCCATAGCACTCGTCATCCTTACCATTGTCCGCCAGCGTGCCCATAAGAAGCTGGTGCGGGCATACGACCAGTTGGAGGAGACCACGACGGCCAAGGAGCGTATAGAGTCGGAGCTGCGTATTGCGCGCGACATACAGATGTCGATGGTGCCACATCAGTTCCCTGCCGCTCCTGGACTTGACCTCTATGCCTCGATGACGGCCGCCAGAGAGGTGGGCGGAGACCTGTACGACTACTTGCTGAGCGGTAACGACCTGTACTTCTGTGTGGGCGACGTGTCGGGCAAGGGTGTGCCGGCCTCGCTGTTCATGGCACAGGCCATCAGACTGTTCCGTGCCCTTGCCAAGCAGAAGCAAAAACCGGCACAGATAGCAAACCGTCTGAACGACGAACTGTCTGAGAATAACGACAGTGGCATGTTCGTCACCATGTTCATCGGACTGGTTAACCTCCAGAGCGGGCACCTCGACTTCTGCAATGCAGGGCACAACCCTCCTGTCGTGGGCGGTGACGAGCATGGCGGTACGTTCTTACAGGTAGAACCCAACGCCCCCATAGGGCTATGGCCCGGCCTGGAATATCAGGGAGAAGAGATTGAGAACGTCAAGAACCGTCCGCTGTTCCTGTACACTGACGGCCTGAACGAGGCAGAGAATCCCGAAAAGCAGCTGTTTGGCGACGACAGACTGCTTGAAGTTCTTCGTGAGACCCGTTATGTCAGCTCTCGTCAGGTAATAGAACGCCTGCAGTCAGCCGTAGAGGAGCATCGTGACGGGGCAGAGCCCAACGATGACCTGACCATGCTCTGCCTGAAAATAGAAAGTGAGAAACAAGAACCTAAAGGCTATGAATAAAGTAAAGAAAAGAAAAACTTTCAGGACCTTGGACTTCTGTCTGGCCGCCGGACTTCTGGCCGTGTCGTGCCAGGAGGGAGCAAAGCCCCGCAAGTTGACCGTAGATCAGTTAGACTATAACGACTCGCTGGTCTATGCCGCCATGGACTCGGACTACAACGAGGCCCTGCTGCTGGTAGACAGCCTGGAAGACGTACGCGCCCTATACGATGCCAAGATATGCTTCTATCGGGCACAGATATACTTCAAGATGGGTCAGGAGCTCAGCGCCGAGCTTTACTATAAGAAGGCGCTGGCCGGCAATGCCCTTCGCGAAGAGCGTCCATCCATCTACTACTACGCCTACGACCAGTTGTCCACCATCCTTACCATCAAGGGCGACCAGCAGGGAGCGCTTGCCACGGCCACCGAGGGCTACGCCAAGGTGAAAGATGACGAGACGGACACTGGGCAGCACTGGAAGTCCATTCTCTTGCACGACATCGGCTACTGCCAGATGCAGCTGGGCCGCGTGGAAGAGGCCGAGAAGAACTTTACCCATGCCTACAACACCCTGAAGCGTCTGGCCATGCAGACCAAGAAGTACGACAAAATCTACTCCTGGGCCCGTGTGGCCTACAACATCATGGATGCCTACACCAGCACGGGTAACTACGACAAGGCCGAGAAGTGGGTGTTAGCGGCCGACGAAGCCATCACCGAGCTGGTAGAGTCGCCCCAGTGTCCGAAGAAGACCGCCGAGGAATACCTTGGCAGCCTCAATACCCACCGGGCAATAGTCTACGTCAAGACAGGCCAGAAGGCCGAGGCCGAGGTCGCCTACCAGCAGTTCCTGCGTTCGCCCTATTCCAACACCAACATCGGACTGGTCGACAACTCCGAATACCTGGAGATAGCAGAACGCTGGAACGACCTTGCCAACCTGACGCCCCGTCTCGACTCGCTGGCCTCGGCATGGGGCATGCCTAAGTCCATGTACTACCTGAAGACCTATCTGGTACCCTTCTTCAACGCCTACCAGAAGTCGGGCCGACAGGAAAAGGCGCTGGGCATCGCGCAGCGTATAGCCGACTCGGTAGACTCCATCGACAGCTACGAGCGCAAGCATAATGCCGCCGAGCTTGCCATCATCTACGAGACACAGGAGAAGGAGAACAAAATCAAGGAGCAGGCCGCCTCGCTCTCCGAGCAGCGCATACTGTCAGTAGCTGGCGGTCTGGTACTGGTGCTGACGTTCTTCGTCATCTTC
>OCTX014567919.1_pt1 | contig 11979 bp, 8 predicted proteins | sample 1539691 | NCBI WGS metagenome assembly OCTX01 (sample SAMN02144231, study PRJEB22623) | gut metagenome | biome: sheep rumen | host: Ovis aries | place: New Zealand
TTCCCTCAAAACCCCAGACCGGCTCTTTCATAAAGCTGCGGACATACTCGCGATACTCATCCACTGTCATACCCTTAAAGGAATCGGATAGGCTGGCGGAAGTCGATATGTCCGTATCAGGCTGCGGGAGCCCTTTCATGTAGGCTTCCTCTGACGCCTCCGCATAAGCGAGGAGCTCCGGATCTGCCTGATATGTGTCGTCGTGGAGTACGCGGTGGAGCAGGAGAGTCTCGTCGAAATATGTCGGGAACAGCTCACCGTAGAGCGTGCCGTCAAAGTCAAAGACAGCGATTCGATCCGCTTCGGGGATGAAAATTTCAGAAGACTCGTTCGAGACTGCGCTTACATAGGAGACGATAGACTTCATGACCTCTGAGTCCTCGGTCCAATATGGGATTACAGCTTCACTTGTCTCTGCGGCAGCGTCAGTTTTTTCGGAACCTTCGCCGGGCAATGTAGCAGCTTCCGATGATTGCGCCGAATCAGCCTGTTCGCCTGCTTCCGAGGTGGAAGCAGCGATGCTCTGGTCGGTATTGCTCGGGGTTCCCTGCGGAACGCCGCCCGCCTGCCCGCAGGCTGTGAGTACAATCATACAGATGGATAAAAGTGCTGTCAGTCTTTTTTTCATGGTTAGCCCCCTTATTTTCACTTGGCAGTTGTCAGAATCTTTTTACATATCTTGTTTTTTCGAAGCCTTATTTACGTTATTATAACATGTCAAAAGAATTGTAGCCAACACCGGGGTTCACCGGACCTCATGCGCTTTCTCCACCGCCGCGATGTTGGGGGTTCAGCCACACTTCTATACTGCAAAAAGAGAACCATTCAGGTTCTCTTTTTGCAGTAGCGAGAGGGGGATTTATTTCAATCCACGCACCCGGTGTGGGGTGCGACGGAAAAATGAAGTAAAGAGAGCATCATAAATAAAATTTCAATCCACGCACCCCGTGTGGGGTGCGACGTAGAGGACAGCACACAGCGGACATATCTGGCCGGATTTCAATCCACGCACCCGGTGTGGGGTGCGACTCGACGCGGCGCGATACGTCGAAGAGGACGACACATTTCAATCCACGCACCCCGTGTGGGGTGCGACGACGCCTGCGACCGTAGCGTGGATAAAATCATTATTTCAATCCACGCACCCCGTGTGGGGTGCGACGATTCACGCGGCGCTCCAGAAAAGGAGGGCTGAGATTTCAATCCACGCACCCGGTGTGGGGTGCGACTAAAGGAGGATGATTTGATATGACACCAATTATCATTTCAATCCACGCACCCCGTGTGGGGTGCGACAGATTACGTCAATCGAAGGTCGGAGCAGATACATATTTCAATCCACGCACCCGGTGTGGGGTGCGACTACCTTGATTACCACCCTTTGTCAAAGGGCACTTATTTCAATCCACGCACCCCGTGTGGGGTGCGACATGGAGCAGTATGCAGTAGGCGAGTGGGACATCCAATTTCAATCCACGCACCCCGTGTGGGGTGCGACATCATGAACGCTCCAACGCTCAGTGTCAATGGTATTTCAATCCACGCACCCCGTGTGGGGTGCGACGCATCTCCGTCTACCAAGACAAGGCAGTCAGGCATATTTCAATCCACGCACCCGGTGTGGGGTGCGACGGAAGCCGTGAGGCTTCAGGCGGGCAGCCAGCAAATTTCAATCCACGCACCCCGTGTGGGGTGCGACAGAAGCATTAGGTCAGCTTGACGGTGCGAACATATTTCAATCCACGCACCCCGTGTGGGGTGCGACTTCACGAAATCTAGGAAAGGAGTTTATCAGATCAGATTTCAATCCACGCACCCCGTGTGGGGTGCGACCTACTATCGTAGGTCAATTTCGTCAGCCATACAATTTCAATCCACGCACCCCGTGTGGGGTGCGACACATGACGTCCTGGGTCATAGATCCGTTCGACACATTTCAATCCACGCACCCCGTGTGGGGTGCGACGCGGTCCTTCCGGGGGAGCAGGGTTCCAGGCATCATTTCAATCCACGCACCCCGTGTGGGGTGCGACGTAGACGCGGCACAAATGAAACTCATTCAGACATTTCAATCCACGCACCCCGTGTGGGGTGCGACGAAAGCGGTTTCTATTCTGCGGATAATATCATGATTTCAATCCACGCACCCCGTGTGGGGTGCGACGATCAGGGAAGCAAAAGCGGAGAGACTTAAACGGATTTCAATCCACGCACCCCGTGTGGGGTGCGACAGATGTGTTTCTTCCTATATTCACGTATAATCCCATTTCAATCCACGCACCCCGTGTGGGGTGCGACCAAAGTTCAAACTATCAATTTCCTTCATATTAAATTTCAATCCACGCACCCCGTGTGGGGTGCGACACTGATCGCCATTACCCGCATTGCAAAGCGGTTATTTCAATCCACGCACCCCGTGTGGGGTGCGACGGCTCAGGGTCTTCCGGCTCAGGGACATAAGGAGAATTTCAATCCACGCACCCCGTGTGGGGTGCGACTAATTCAGACAACAAAAACGCTTGATTCTGAGATATTTCAATCCACGCACCCCGTGTGGGGTGCGACGCCATCTTCGGTAATGTACTTGCGCACAAAATCTATTTCAATCCACGCACCCCGTGTGGGGTGCGACCCCGGCGGCGTGCAGGCGCGTAGCATAATTATGACGATTTCAATCCACGCACCCCGTGTGGGGTGCGACGGAGCTCCAGGCTTTGTTTTGCCCCCAATGATACATTTCAATCCACGCACCCCGTGTGGGGTGCGACTTTCATCTGGCTGGCGGTCAATCTGGAGGGCGGCATTTCAATCCACGCACCCCGTGTGGGGTGCGACCGTCAGGTTATGCTTTGCAATAATCTTGACAATCATTTCAATCCACGCACCCCGTGTGGGGTGCGACGCTTAAAAGCATGGGAGACAAAGGCAAATGAACATTTCAATCCACGCACCCCGTGTGGGGTGCGACTGATCAGGGAGACAGGATGATGGCGTCAGAGAAATTTCAATCCACGCACCCCGTGTGGGGTGCGACCACATCAATGAGACATATTATCAAACGCAATATCATTTCAATCCACGCACCCCGTGTGGGGTGCGACGCCGTAAAACTGGGTAACGCTATCGCCGGCTCCCTGATTTCAATCCACGCACCCCGTGTGGGGTGCGACAGCAAACATTGACAAAATTTTATATGAATTATCAGCAATGTTTACAAAAATAATGTTCTTAGATTTAAAGGTAGGTGTCCCTACAGCGCAAGATTGACGATAATCGTCGTTATTTAATGCGCGAACCACCTACTATATTCATGTTTACTACGGGTTCGCGTCATAGAACTAGAGCATCACTGGCGTCATAGCCTTTCTTAGCACCATAATGTTCAATTTTGTCCTTGTAGCTGTTTCCAAGTTTGTAGAATCTTAAGCTGTCTACTTTAGGATCCATCAATTCACAGAGAGCTGCTTTCAGCATGCGATATTGTGCGGCGTCAACTGAACATTCGAACACGGAGTTTTGTACTCTTTGCCCATAATTGACACATTGCTTGGCAATCTTTCGAAGTCTTCGTTGACCGGCGGCATTTTCTGTGTTGACATCATAAGTGATCACAACAAGCATGTTTTATCACCTCCACAGAAAAGGTGGGTATCCATCGAGATCCTCCCGCAAATATCGTGCTAGAAGCATCGCCTGTGTATAGGGGATTAATCCCCACTCCATTTTCTCTTTGAGATATGGATGCATGATTTTTTCTTTCTTCTTTACTTGCCATTCTTTTTGCACCTTTTTCCGCCCGTCGTTCGTCAACAGGACAGATCCATTCTCCTGAAGAATGAAATCAGCTTTATCAACAATTTTGTTGTTGATCAATGTCAGTACAAAGCGGTCTGCCATACAAGGCCTTAATTCTTCCATTAGATCCTGAGCTAAAGACGTTCTTCCTGGTCGGTCACGATGCATAAAACCAACATATGAATCCAGACCGACGGTTTCTAAAGCGGAGGCACAACTGCTGCCAAGCATAGTATATGCATAAGATAACAGAGCATTGACATTATCTAAGGGCGGACGGCGATTTCTTCCATGGTAATAAAAAGAATCTTTTGAAGTAAGGATCAGCTCGTCGAAAACACTAAAATATTGTGAGGCACTTTTGCCTTCTATGCCACGAAGAGATTCCAAATCATTTGCTTGAAGTACTTCTTCCAGTTGTGTTTTCAGATAATCTGATATTTTGGATAGAGCATCAATATCAAGTTTTAAAGCATGATCTCTTTTTGCCCTTTCTATTACCTGTCTTGAGTTTCTTATTTTACCAAATATAAAATTTCTGGCGATTTTACAACTTTCTTTTTCGGAATCTGCGAAGCGATATTGTTTGCGCCTCAGAAGCACATTTCCACGACTCATGCCACATGTCCTTGCAAGAAATCTTCCACTGGGAGAGCAAAAGACTAAATCTATTCCTTTATCAGCACATTTTCCCATTAATGCAGGAGATGCTCCGGAATAAGAAAAGATATAGATAGCGTCCAGAATATGTAAAGGAAAACGAGCCAGAGTAGCATCTTTTTGCTTAACTACGACGTTTTCCCCATCTAATGATGCATACGCATTTTCTATCGTGATAAATAAAGAGTTTAGCAAAACTTTCATTTCGTTTTACCCTATTTTAACGAGTCCTTCATATACTCATCTACCGACTGCATACTTGCAAGTACAGGGAGACAAATGTCTTTCAGTGAACAGGAATTGCATTCTTTCTTGGGTTTTGTTTTTGGTGTATAGCCTCTGGAATACAATTGATGCATTTCTTCAACTGCCTGAGATACTGTTGTGCGCAAGTCTTGGGTGAATAAAACTTGTTCACGTCTTCGGGGCTCTCCATAATAAAGAGCCCCCTCGGGTATCGTACAACAAAGCATTTCTTCTAGGCACATGGCCTGAGCACATAGTTGTGCTTTATCAAAAATGTCATTTTTAGGCTTACCGCGTTTATACTCAACCAGGTATGGCTTCCATAAACCGTTGGTTTTTGCTAATGAAATACCAGTTTCGTCCGCATGAAACTCAACCGCGTCGCACTCACCGGAAAGTCCAAGTGTCGCAGAATGGACACGCAAAGCACGAACCGTGATGATATCACCACGTGAAGATCTGAAACCGTTGTCATGTGCGTTCTTGTGCATAATAATTCCATCAGCCGTCTGGTAGTTATCTGCCCACTGCTGTTCAATATGTATTAGGGCCCATTGCCTGCGGCAGAATAGGAAATGCTGTATTCCGGATAGTTGCAAATAATCCTCTTCTTTATATTCCATCGATTATCTCCGGTTCGAGTCCGGGAAGTTCGTTTACAACGTATTCGTAATCATTAATGCTCGTAGGAATAGTCTCCTCGGTTAAGCAACGAACTTCTACGGAGCGATGTATGTTGGCTGAGGAATACTGGCCATCTTTGCAATTATGCTTAAACCAATAAAGTTTAAGGACTTCCATGGAACCTTCTGGTCTTGCAGATGAAGCATCATTTACAAATAATGTTCGGAGGCATTCCTTAATAACTTCTGCGTCTTCTTCTGAAAATCCTGTTTTCTCAGCTAGCTGAACGTTGATGCTTCCCTTAATCTTATAAATGCCAAAGCGCACATAATGCTTCATGCCCATAGTGTCAGATGATTTCTTTTCTTTTGGTTTGTTGTTTACGCTTTTTGTAATCTGCATGGACTCAATTATTACTGGTGATACGCTAATTGCCTGATGGATAGAAACTGGCCCTCTGACACCTATTGACACGCCGTCTTTTTTATCCGTATCATTGTCTGAAGTTTTATAGGCAAATACTTGACCAAAGGTCCTAACATCCAGCCACGTTTTGCAGGCTGTAGTTGCATACGTTTCACGATCTTTAATCTTTCCAAGCGTTGCAGTGGCGCGTTCACTTAGGCTGTTAAAACCATCGTTCTGTCTGTCATCAGATTGAATGAATACGCTATACCCCAGATCCTGCATTCTGTTTCTGATTTTTCGTTTGATACATACATCCGATATTTCACCATATCCATCATAATCTGTTCTGGGGCGGTTTCCATTTAACGGATCACCGTTTGCATTTGCCCTAATTACGGAAACAAACATTACAAAATCAATTTTATTCTTCAGAAGCCCCATTTTTTTCCTCCTCTTCTTTTTTTACATTTAAGTCAGTTCTCTGTAGAAAATATCCTATTAAGTAAATATCATTTAAAGGTTTATTCCATTCTCTCTCCGGTTCATTGCTGATGATGCCGATAATCTGTCCAAGTAGATGTTTATAATAGCCAATATCAGCAGCCCTTAGCCTTGGCATATAAGCTTTTTCCATCTGTTCAAAAAGGAGTGTTGCGTATTTCATAGGTTCTTTACGAAACACGGACAGGAGCCGCATTGCATTTGTAACCCTTTTTTCATCGTTTTGACCTAATGCTTTTGTTTCAATTTTCTCCATCACTGCGAGAAGCCTGCCGAATTGATAACTTCTATCCTGCTTTTGCGGGTTCAAAGCCATTTCAATAACCTCCTTTTTATAATCGTAATGCACTTTTTTTATAACAGCACAGGCTGTTGACAACACTTTTCTATATGTCTTATTATCACTATAGGACTGTGGTGAGGAAGCCCGTTGCACTAATTGTTGTGCGATATCTGATGGAAATCTTGCGCGTTCGCTTTCTAAGCGACATGCCATTAAGCGCTGCACCTGTTGTTCTAATAATTTGTTCTTGACATATAAAACGACTTTGCCATTTTCAGAGCGCTCGATTCCGTAGGCGCATTCAACAATCTGTTTTAGCGAGGGCGATTCTTGTATATTTTGGTAGGTGAAGAACCATTGGCAATGTAAATCCCATGTATAGAGTCTCTTCAAAAAGACAGATGTAAGTAGTTCGTTGTAATAGATGACAGATAATCGACCTGTTGTCGCTGCATCGAAGACGGCTATAACGGTTGTACTGTTGGCTCTGCTACTTAATTGCTCTTTCCGGCCAATCAGCGTTTTATACAAATCCTTTTGATAGCTGTTATTTACTATGTTCACCGCTGCCTTCTGGAAACGGCGTAGCGGTCTTAATGGGGACGGAACTCTGATTCCCTCCGGATTCCAACATAGAAAGGCTCTAGAGGACTTTTTGCTCAGGAAAACTCCCTGATTTGCAGCGAGCCAACGCAGTGCATTATGTGCTTGTTGCGACACTTCATATCCTACAGTCACAGCCTGCCAGTCTTGGTCGAATCTGCCTCTATAAGTGAATCCTTTTTCGTCATTAGTGGAGATTAGTTTAGCATTGGGATTAGTTGCTATTATTCCTTTCGGATAATTATGTACAGGGGCAGTCTCTTCTCCTGATATCATACATAATACAGGCGCTTCTCTTGTTTTATAGTGTCTGTAATACTGGGTGTAGTCATTAAATAGCGTTTTATCAGTCCAACAGGGACCGCTGTTTTCTCCGACACCGAGAACAATCCATCTTATAAGATCCTTTTCATTTTTGGTATGACCGTTCTCCTCCAACTTTATGATTTTGCTTTTTACCAAATCAGTAAGAATTGTCCCGCCATTAATATAACGATAGATGGGAGCAAGCTTAATATTTGCATAATCCGAATCAATCCAGTCTTGAAGCTGCTGCAAATATGCTTCCCTCTTTCGTGTATTGTAGGGAACAAGATACCCAAGTTGTTCTGCTAAAGGGTGTGGACAGGGATCCTTTCCACTTGTCCTGCCAGAAGACTTCTCGGTCACAGGAATTATGATTTTTTCTGTGTTCTTATCCAGAGAAGCGGCTGATATGAATTCGCCTTTTTCATTGATTGTAATTTCTATTTTTGCTTTTGTTGTCAGATGAGAAACAGGAGCCAGAGGCTCTTGATTTTGAAACATTTTTCCTACATCTGCATAATGTGATTCATACGTCTTATATGCTTGTTGAAGCAATCCCAAATCAAGTCACCTCCTCAAATTCTTTTAGTCCGATAAAATTACTGGTACTATTAAAAGTTTTTATAGGCATCTCCCGAAGGACCTTATGAATGGGGCATTTTTCGGGAGGTAAGAAATCAATAATACCGTTTTTCATGACAGGATACCAGAAGTTAGCGGTCATATGGTTTTCTGTTTCAGGTGAGTAGGCTTCGTCTGCATAAGTTATGCCATGATACATTAAACCAAAGCCAAACTCATTAATATCATCATAGGCTCCTGTTCCGGTCCCGAAAACACATGGTTCTACATATCCCTGGCACTCGCGAGTTCCCAGGAAAATGTCTCTTCTGCCGCCTTTGATGATAGAGCGCTTCGCTATTTCATGATGTTTGTTTTCTATTCGGTCGTGCTTGAGTTCGGGTCGGTTTTCATTCCAGATAAAGTGAGCTCGAACTTGATAAGTACAATCTTTCAAGTATGTGTAATAGGAAAGATCATTGCCCCCGAAGTATTTTATAGGGCGTATGCCTTTTACTTCGGTCTGTATTGGCTTCATAACGCGAACTTTGTCGATGACCCATATTAAAGTTGGCTTCCAGTAGACCGAAGCCATAATTCCTTTTAGTGATTCATACGTAGGAACCTGATAGCTGAATTTCTCGCCACCGACTCTCGTTAAAGGATCTGAAAAAAGTGCATAGTCTCCGCTTACTTGAAACTCCACAATATTCGGATATCTCATCTTCATATGCTAACCTCCAAATATCCATAGTTTTTATCTTCATCGATGACGCCGATATAGTCGTCATAGAATTGTGGTTGAAGTACAGTTGCTTTATCGTCCAGTATTTTATACAGGGCTCCTAATTTTTCCAGTTTATTAAGCTGATAGGAATACAAAGAAACGGTGTATTGTTTTGCTTTTTCTAAGGCGTCCGAGACAAAATGATCATTCCATCTAGCCTTTTCGGAATTCAAATCGTTGATGATTTGAATTCCTTCTTTATAGGGAACGATGACATCAGTGTTTTCTGTATCGAATACCTTAAACTCTGATCCTGCCGTAGAAAATGCCTGATTAAGATAGTATGCCATTTCCCCTTGTCTCTGAACGACATACTTCTCGTTAGTGGATAGAAGATTGTAAAGAGTCTCTTTATCGGGTAGATAATATTCTTGATAGTCAATGCCAAAATAGCTTTTGCTAAAACTATCGAAATAATGTTTGTAGTAATATTTGATAGCTTCTTCGCTGTCCAGGTTTTCTTGAAATTGGGAGCGATTCTTTTTAAATTCTACCAGGAGACTTTCGGTTGCCATTTTTGATGCTTTAATTTCCTTAAGCCGATTAAGGTTTTCGTCAAGACATGAGAGGATATAGACGTCTCCGGCATTCTTGCTTTCACCATTTCTGTTACATCTTCCAGCAGTCTGAACAACGCTGTCCATGCCTGCACAAAACCTGATGGCTCTTTCGAAAGATATGTGTACGCCTGCTTCAATTACCTGCGTTGAGATGCATATTACTTTGCGGGAGGCCAGAGAGTTTGCTGTGTTGCTGTTTTCAATTTCTTCCAGTGCTGTTTTCATCTCGTTCAGAATATCCCGGCGGTGTTGAATACACATCGAAGCAGATAAATGGAATTTTTCGCATCCGTCGATGCAAATATGATCAAAGAGATATGAGGCCTCATTTTTCTTGTTGCAGACAATCAGTAGACTATTGCAGCCGTTGAGTAAAGTTTGAACTAATGCGGGGGTATCTTCTAATGAGCAACTGTCTAATGGACTAATCGTTGTGCGACGGAATAGCTCCCGGATTTCCTTGCCGCAACAAACAATATCCCCAGAGATGTTTTTCAGAGGGAAACGATTGCCTTCAAAAGTTGGTTGTGTGGCTGACGATAACACAATGGTTGCTTTGCATACTGTCTGAAGAAAATTCATAGCAGAGTTAAATAGTGACAGCATCTTTACTGGCACAGTCTGTACTTCGTCAATGACGATGATGCTTTCGCATAACGCATGCAGTCTGCGAACAGAGGACATTTTACCTGAAAACAAAGTGTTCAGGAATTGAACCATGGTAGTGATAATGATAGGAGAGTGCCAGGTTTCAGTATAGTATTCCCATTTGTCATATTCCTCCGTGCTTTCGGTAGGGTGTATGATGTTGGAGTGATGTTCGAGGATTATGGCATCATTGTTGACAAATTTTCTGATTTCAGCTGCATTCTGGTCGAGGATGCTGAGCAAAGGGGTAACAAAGATAATCCGTTTTTTATCATGTTCTTTAGCATGAGCAAGCGCAAATCGTAGGGAACTCAGTGTTTTGCCCGCACCGGTAGGCAGGTTGAGTCGATAGATACCTGATTCTTTTAGTGAGGAATCTCGACACATTCCTGAAAGGAGACTTCTTGCTTTTTCTATTTCTGTCTGACACGGAAGCAAGGCGAGTTGTTTTTCCACTTGAGTTAAGGTATCATTCCATAAATCTCTGGTTGCAAGGATTTCGAACTGTGGTTTTCCTGCATAGAATTCAGAAGTATCTCTTCGATCTCCTTCAACAACTGCCGATAATACAAGTCTTGCAAGTAATCCTAAATAAAAAAAATACTCATGATTGCGATCATCGTCATCTTGTGACTGGTAGTTATCGAACAGCTTATCAAGCACAGACAGTATAGTATCTATTTCATTGGCCGACTTATAAAATAGTTTTTCAATATCGGATGAAGAGCAATAAATGCTGAAGAAATTATCCTTTGCTTCATGGTAGGATATTCCTTCTTTGTTTTGTCTATGGTCGAAACCGTTTTTATGGTCTTCATTAACACAATCAAAGAGACCATGATGAGCTCCGATGGCGTAGGCAATAATCTCGCTTGTCAGAAGCTCAATGGGGTTGTCGAGATTAGAGTGAAATTTTTCTAAAATGTATCTAACGCCGGCAAAAGTATGATTGACGCTCCCGCGCCTCACTTTCAGACCATTAGTCGCATCATCTAAATATTTCTGAAACGCCAGCGTGAATTTCCCGAAATCATGCATTATACCAGTTAAAAACGCCGTGCTTCCTAGACCCACAGAAAGGAGACTGTTTTTGGCATAAATTGCAGTGTGGTCGCAGTGATCCTGACATGTCTGGTCAATTCTATTTCCACTATCATCCAGTTTAGTGTGTGCCAGAAAGAGAGTCATGTCGTCCTCCGAAATATGTATTGCTACTTTTTTGTGAGATGGGTAAAATGTAATAGTCAACTTTTGTAGTTTTAAAAAGTTGGGGATTGAAAAATTTATATTTATGCGGTAGGCGAAAGCATCTTTTATGGAAGATGCTTTTGCTTATCAAGAATAGTGTTAACCCTCATACGACTTATTATAGGTTGTCATAAGATAAATGTCAATATAGATTCATTTATATTTAAGCGGTAATGTATAAAGATAGCCTTGAATCATACAGGACTTCTCACAGATGATATCAAATTTTCTATACACTATAGTGACGGGATGGATAAAGCGGCGAAATACAAAGCATTTAACTGATAAGAATATGTTGCATTTAGAGTGCTTGTCTTTGGTATTTTTCATCGATGAACTGGCGGATATCACATTCGGGGAATCCTTCCAGATCTTTATGACGGATCTGATAGAGAGTGTCTATGTCATTTTTAAGCCAACGGAAGAACAGTTAGCCGTTTGTCGACCGACTCCCGGAATACATCTGTAATTCGCTGGTCAAAGCGGCATTGACTGTCTGAATTTCTATCTGATTGCCTGTATTATTGAGTTTTCAAAGATCTAAGCTTATTTATGGTATGGGAATTATTAGTTAATTACTTAAGGAACAAGATGAGTTGATTTTTAGACAAAGAAAAACCCCGATTTACGCTTATTATGCGTTTATCAGGGTTTTGTAGAATAGCGAGAGGGGGATTTGAACCCTCGACACCGCGGGTATGAACCGCGTGCTCTAGCCAGCTGAGCTATCTCGCCATATTTAATTTGCG
>OCTX012278947.1_pt1 | contig 11978 bp, 10 predicted proteins | sample 1539691 | NCBI WGS metagenome assembly OCTX01 (sample SAMN02144231, study PRJEB22623) | gut metagenome | biome: sheep rumen | host: Ovis aries | place: New Zealand
GGCCTTGCCGCCACGAATGCCGCCCGTAGTGAAGAACGAGGTCATCGAGTAGCTGATGGCCTTCTGCACGGGCGTGAACGAGGGATGGGCCGCATCGGGGCCGCCCCAGGCATCGCAGGCCGTCGCAGAGAGTTCGGCATCGACAGCCGACAGATAGTCGGCAGGCAGCACGACGTCGGAGTCGAGCACGATGAGCCATTGGCCCGAGGCGCGCTCAGCGCCGTAGTTGCGGCTCTGGCCGGGACCGCTGTTCTCCTTATAGTAATAATGCAAATCAAGGATGTCTGCATACTTGTTGCAGACATCCTTGCAGGGTTTCTGAGAACCGTCTTCTACGATAATCACCTCGAAATCCTTCAGCTTCTGCGAGCAGAGGCTCTGCAGCAGCTCGTCGACTTCGTCAGGACGATTATAGACGGGAACGATGATTGAATATTTCACTCTTCACTTTTCCCTTAAAAGCGGTAGCAAATTTTTCACTTTTCACTATTCACTTTTCCCTTAAATAAGGATTACTCCTTAGCGCGAGCCAGATAAGAACCGTCGCGAGTGTCCACCTGGATGAGGTCACCCTCGTTGATGAACAGAGGAACGCGCACCTCGACGCCCGTCTCGAGCGTAGCAGGCTTCAGCGTGTTGGTGGCGGTATCGCCCTTGATGCCGGGCTCAGAGTGGGTGACGCGCAGAACGGTCTTCACGGGCATCTCGGCATAGAGGATGGTGCCGTCGGTAGTGTCGCTGACGACGCTAACGGTGTCGCCCTCCTTCATGTATTCGTGACCAATCACGAGGTCGTTGGCAATGGGAATCTGCTCGAAGGTCTCGTTGTTCATGAAGATGCGGCCTTCCTGGTCTTCATAGAGATACTGATAGTCGCGGTGCTCGATGACCACGTCTTCCAGCTTCTCGCCGATGTTGTAGCGGCGCTCCAGCACACGGCCGTCGCTGACGTTCTTCAACTTGATGTTCATGATGGTGTTTCCCTTACCCGGCTTGCGATGCTGGAAGTCGATGCAAACCCAAATGCTGCCGTCCATGCGGATAGCAGTTCCTTTCTTAATGTCTTGCGAATTAATCATAAAAAAACAATGTAATACTTGAAATTTCGGGTGCAAAGGTACGAAATATTTCTTAATTCATGAGTGATTATTCATATTTTTTTGAGAAAAACTTGCGTAATTCAAAAGAAATGAGTACTTTTGCACCCCAAATCGGTAAACAAACAATAAAAATAAATAAGTAAAGCAATGAAAAGAACATTCCAGCCGCACAATCGCCGCCGCGTGAACAAGCATGGTTTCCGCGAGCGCATGGCCTCCAAGAACGGCCGCCGCGTCCTGGCATCACGTCGTGCCAAGGGTCGCAAGAAGCTTACTGTATCTGACGAGCGTCACGGAAAGTAAGACACACACTCACACTGGTTCGTAAAAAGGAACGAATTTGAGATAAAGGGGATGAAACAGCGTTTTCATCCCCTTTGTTGTGCAGCCCCCCGCCACGCAGACGACAGGAATTTGGGCGTTTTCTTAATAAAATATGTGCAGAGTTTGCAGCGTTTCGAATATTTTACGTACCTTTGTGGCAAAATAGAGAAAAAGAAGCAGAGCTATGACAACGAAAGAATTCTTTGGCAAACTGTTCAGCCCCTTCTTCATGCTGCATCTGCTGGCAATGGCGGTGGTCGTGGTGCTGCTGTGCGTAGGCGTGCACTACGGACTGAACATCTACACCCACCACGGCGAGAACATCAAGGTGCCCAACCTGCAGGGCATGAACTTCGCCAAGGCGCTGGAGATGCTGGAGGAAGACGGGCTCGCGATAGAGGTGGCCGACACGGGCTACAACAAGCGGCTGCCGCCCAACTGCGTGCTGGCACAGACGCCGAGCGAGGGAGCCAACGTGAAGGCAGGACGCACCATCTACGTCACCATCAACTCGCTGGCCTCGCCCACGCTCGCCATTCCCGACCTGATAGACAACAGCAGCTTCCGCGAGGCATCGGCACGACTCACGGCGCTGGGCTTCCGACTGCTGGAGCCCAAGGTGATTCACGGCGAGAAAGACTGGGTCTACGGCATTGAGTGCCGCGGACGGCGCCTGATGGCAGGCGAGCAGGTATCGATAGAGCTACCGCTGACCCTCGTCATCGGTGAAGGCTTCGACGAGGAAGAGGACGAATACACCGACGCGCTCTTCGAGACCGACAGCACCGAAGCCGGCGTGACGACGGAAACTGACGACTACGATTTCGACGAGAACCTATGACCGAAGACGAAGAAGGACTGCAGCTCTTGACTGCCGACGACGACGGAGAGGAACAACAGGGACTCTTTGAGCACTACCGCATCGTGGCCGATGCCGGACAGGTGCCCACGCGCGTCGACAAGTTCATGCAGGAACACATGCAGCACACCTCGCGCAACCGCATACAGCTGGCCGCGCAGGCGGGCTTCGTACACGTGAACGAACGGCCCGTGAAGAGCAACTACAAGGTGAGGCCCGGCGACGTGGTCACGCTGATGCTCGACCGACCGCACTACGACACGACCATTGAACCCGAAGACATCCCCCTCGACATTGTTTATGAAGACGACCAGCTGATGGTCATCAACAAGCCGGCAGGCATGGTGGTACACCCCGGCGTGGGCAACTTCCACGGCACGCTGGCCAACGCCGTAGCCTGGCACCTGCGGCTGCTGCCCACCTACGACCCCAACGACCCGCAGGTGGGGCTCGTGCACCGCATCGACAAGGACACCAGCGGACTGCTGGTCGTGGCCAAGACGCCCGAGGCCAAGTCGCACCTGGGCCGGCAGTTCTTCGACCACGACACCCACCGCAGCTACAACGCGCTGGTGTGGGGAAACCTGACAGAAGACGAAGGACGCATTGAGGGCAACATAGGCCGCGACCCGCGCGACCGGCAGCGCATGGAGGTGTTTCCGCCCGACTCCGAAACGGGAAAGCCCGCCGTCACCCACTGGCGCGTGATGGAGCGCTACGGCTACACCACCCTCGTGGAGTGCCGTCTGGAGACGGGGCGCACCCACCAGATACGCGCCCACATGAAGCACATCGGGCACCCGCTCTTCGCCGACGAGAAATACGGCGGCATGGAGGTGCTGCGAGGCGAGCGCACGGCCAGCTACAAGGCCTACATCCACAACTGCTTCGCGCTCTGTCCGCGCCAGGTGCTGCACGCACGCACGCTGGGCTTCGTCCACCCCACCACGGGCCGGCAGATGGACTTCACCTCAGAGTGGCCGCAGGACATGACGGCCCTCATCGACAAATGGAGAAACTATTTAAAAGGAAACAATAATACACTATGAAACATTTGAAACGCACCATTGCCATCGTTTGCGGTGGCGACTCTTCCGAGCACGACGTATCGCTGCGCTCGGCACAAGGAATCTATGCCAACTTCGACAAAGAACGCTATAACGTCTACATCGTCGACGTGAAAGGCCAGGACTGGCACGTCGAGCTGCACGACGGAACCACAGCGCGCATCGACCGCAACGACTTCTCGTTCGTAGAGGACGGACGCGCCATTCAGTTCGACTATGCCTACATCACCATTCACGGCACACCCGGCGAGAACGGCATCATGCAGGGCTACTTCGACCTCATCGGCGTGCCCTACTCCACCAGCGGCGTGCTGGTAGAGGCGATGACGTTCGACAAGTTCGTGCTCAACCAGTACCTGCGCGGCTACGGCGTCAGCGTGGCCGACTCGCTGCTCATCCGCAAGGGCTACGAGGAGCTGGTGAGCGACGACGAGATTGAGCAGCGCATCGGCATGCCCTGCTTCGTGAAGCCCGCCGCCGACGGCTCGTCGTTCGGCGTGTCGAAGGTGAAGAACAAAGACCAGCTGGCTCCCGCCATCCGCAAGGCCATGATGGAGAGCCCCGAGGTGATGGTCGAGGCCTTCCTCGAAGGAACGGAAATCACACAGGGCTGCTACAAGACCAAGCAGAAGGCCGTGCTGCTGCCCATCACCGAGGTGGTGACGAGCAACGAGTTCTTCGACTACGACGCCAAGTACAACGGACAGGTGCAGGAGATAACGCCGGCACGCATTCCGCAGGAGGTAGCCGAGCGCGTCTCGCAAATCACCAGCCACATCTACGACATCCTGCATTGCAACGGCATCATCCGCATAGACTACATCATCTCGAAGGAAGGCAAGATTTCGATGCTCGAAATCAACACCACGCCGGGCATGACCGCCACCAGCTTCATTCCACAGCAGGTGCGCGCAGCAGGACTCAACATGACCCAGGTGCTCACCGACATCGTAGAAAACCAATTCTAAGTGAAAAGGGAAAAGTGAAGAGTGAAGAGTGAATAATTTGCTACCGCGAGTATGGAGTACGATATAAAAGAGTTTGACGAGATACGGCCTTACGAGGCTGGCGAGATGAAGCAGGCATTCAACGAGCTGCTCGCCGACAGGCAGTTCAACGTGCTGATGAAGGGGCTGGTGCCCTGGATGCCACAAGCTGTGCGCAACGCCCTGTTGCGCCTGGCCTTCGTGGGGGTGAAGACCCCGCTCGACTTCCAGAAGCGGTTCATGAAGCCCGTCGTCAACTACGTCATCCGCAAGCACACCGACGGCTGTTCCTTCGACTATAGCCAGCTGCCTGCCGACAAGCAGCACCACCGCTACACGTTCATCTCGAACCACCGCGACATCGTGCTCGACTCGGCCTTCCTCGACGTGAAGCTCGTGGAGAACGGATTCCCCACCACCGTCGAGATTGGCATCGGCGACAACCTGCTCATCTACCCCTGGATCAAGCGGCTCGTGCGCATGAACAAAGCCTTCACCGTGCGCCGAGGCCTCACCGCCCACGAGATGCTGCGCAGCAGCCAGCTCATGAGCCGCTACATCCACTACGCCGTCACCCGGAAGGCCGAAAACATCTGGCTGGCACAGCGCGAGGGACGCGCCAAGGACAGCGACGACCGCACCCAGGAGTCGGTGCTGAAGATGCTGGCTATGGGCGGCGAGCTCCGCGAACTGAACATCGTGCCGCTCACCATCAGCTACGAATACGACCCCTGCGACTACCTCAAGGCGCAGGAGTTCCAGCAGAAGCGCGACAACCCCGCCTTCAAGAAGAGCCGGCAAGACGACCTCGACAACATGCGCACGGGCATCTTCGGCTATAAGGGACGCGTGGCCTACCACTGCGCCGCCCCCATCAACACCTGGCTCGACGAGCTGGACGGCCTGCCCCGTCAGGAGCGCTATGTCGCTCTGGCACAGCGCATGGACCGCGAGATTCACAGCCACTACACGCTCTTCCCCTGCAACTACGTAGCTGCCGACCTGCTCAGCGGCAAGGCCAACTACGCTACCCACTACACCGAGCAAGACAAAGCCCGCTTCGAGCACTACCTCGACAGCCGGCTGGCCCTCATCGACCTGCCCAACAAGGACGAGGCCTTCCTGCGCGAGCGCATGCTCATCATGTATGCCAACCCACTCAAAAACCACGAAGCCGCCCAATGACGAAGTCCCCACTGCGTGCAGCCATCCTGGCGCTGCTCTCCCCACTGCTGCTCGCCTGCGAGCAAGATGCCTACGACAAGGGCGAAGGCAGCCTCTCGCTGCTGCGCGCCGACCTCGTCGAAGCCCACGTCGACGCTGCCAAGAACGTCGACTACGTGGTGACCGACGAAGGCCAGCAGCTCACCATCGACGGGCAGCTCACCGCCCGATGGCTCACCCAGCCCGACACCGTCTATCGCGCCATCCTCTACTATCAGCAGCAGGGCAACACGGCTCGCGATGCCTCCATCGGCCAGGTGGCCACGCTCACCATGCGCCGCCCCGACTTCTTCAAGGGCAACATCAAGACCGACCCCGTGCGCTTCGAAAGCGCATGGGTCAGCAATACGCGCCGCTACCTGAACGCCGGCATCTACCTGATGATGGGCAACGGCGCCGACGACAAGGCCATCCACACCCTCGGCCTCGTGGGCGACACGCTCATGACGCATGCCGACGGCACCCGCACCTGGCACATGCGCCTGTGGCACGACCAAGGCGGCGTGCCCGAATACTTCGCGCAGCGCACCTACCTCAGCATACCTCTCTACCGTCTTGATGCCGACAGCCTTTGCCTCAGCATCAACACCTATGAGGGCGTGGTAGAAAAAACGTTCTGCGTCCGATAAGAGGTCCTTCTGAATTTAGAATTTATCATTTAGCATTCAGGCGAAGCGCCAGCTTCGCCAGCATATCCTTCGTCATCGCGGGCAGGTTGTACTCGTGCTGCCACCCCCATTCGCGGCGGGCGCACGAGTCGTCCATCATGTTGGGCCACGACTCGGCTATCTGCTGCTTCAGCGGGTCCACGTCGTAGGTCATCTCAAACTGCGGACAATGCTTCTTGATGGCGTGATAGATCATGTCGGGGTCGAAGCTCATCGCAGCCACGTTGAAGCCGTTGCGATGCACGAGTCTGTCGGGGTTGGCCTCCATCAGCTCGATGGCAGCCCTCAGCGCGTCGGGCATATACATCATATCCATGCGCGTACCTTCTTTAATAGGACACACGAAGCGCTCGCCGCGCACGGCGCTATAGTAGATGTCGACGGCATAGTCGGTCGTTCCGCCGCCCGGCGGCGTCACGTAGCTGATGATGCCAGGAAAGCGCACCGAGCGCGTGTCGACCCCGTACTTATGGTGAAACCAGTCGGAGAGCAGCTCCGTCGTCACCTTCGACACGCCGTAGATGGTGCGCGGCCGCTGAATCGTGTCCTGCGGCGTCATGTCGTGGGGCGTCTCCAGGCCGAACGAGCCGATGCTGCTCGGCGTGAACACGGCGCAATGCTCCTCGCGGGCCACCTCGAGCACGTTCCACAGCCCGTCGATGCCCACCTGCCAGGCCAGGCGCGGCTTCTGCTCGGCCACCACCGACAGCAGCGCCGCCAGGTTGTAGATGGTGTCTATGCCGTGCTGCTTCACCACGCGCGCAATCGCCTCGCCGTCGGTCACGTCGGCCAGCGCCATCGGTCCGCTCTCAGCCAGCTCGCCGTGCGGTTCGCTGCCGCTGATGTAGCCCGCCACCACATGGTCTCCGCCGTAGCGTTGCCTCAGTTCCATCGTCAGCTCCGAGCCAATCTGGCCCGTAGCGCCAATCACCAGAATATTCTTCATTGTCTGTCTGTCATATTTTAGATTTAACGACTGCAAAGTAACAAAAAAAGCCGCAATTCTCGGCACGTTTACGAAACATTAACGCATTTTTCCTGCAAATACTTTCTGTCAATAAAGCCTTTTGTGTATCTTTGCAGCAAAAATCAAGCAACTAAAACAATAATAACGACGATGAAAAAGCTCACACTCATACTGCTGTGCCTGCTGTCGACGGTAGCGATGCAGGCCGACGACGATATTGCCACTTTCCGCACATGGGCCATGACACCTCCCATGGGATGGAACTCATGGGACTGCTACTACTCGTCGGTCACGGAGAAAGAGGTGCTGCAAAATGCACAGTATCTGGTAGACAACGACCTCGTGAAGTACGGCTGGCAGTATGTGGTCATCGACATTCGCTGGTATTGCAACCACCCCTCGCTGGGAGGCGGATACTACAACCAGCAGGGCACGCAAGACTACGTGCTCGACGAGTACGGACGCTACCTGCCCTCGCCCTCACGATTTCCCTCGTGCATGGTCGATGGCAAGAACGTGGGCTTCAAGCCCCTGGCCGACAAGCTCCACGAGTTGGGTCTGAAGCTGGGCATTCACATCATGCGCGGCGTGCCCAAATCGGTCGTAGGCTCCTCCTTTAAGCTGAAAGGCAGCGAGCAGACCGCATGGAGCCAAGTCTACAACGGCACCACCTCGCCCTGCACGTGGCTGAAGGACAACCTGCTCGTCAGGAACAACGCCTACGGACAGCTCTACTACAACAGCATCATGGATCTCTACGCCGAGTGGGGCGTCGACTTCATCAAGGTCGACGACCTCTCGCGTCCGTTCTATACTGACGAAATCCACATGATACGCCACGCCATCGACCAGACCGGACGCCCCATCGTGCTCTCGCTCTCACCCGGCAAGACGCAGTACACCTATGCCCAAGAGTGTCTCGACAACGCCAACATGTGGCGCATGATGGACGACCTGTGGGACACGTGGAGCGCCGTCGACGCCGTGTTCAACGAAGCCCACGAGTGGAGTCGCTATGCCCGGCCGGGCAACTATGCCGACTGCGACATGCTGCCACTGGGCCAGATAGCCATGACCATCGGCGATGCCGGTTACGCCGCTGCCGACAAAGGCCGCTGGACCAACCTCACGCAGAACGAGCAGCTCACCATGATGACCCTCTGGGGCATCTGCCACTCGCCCCTCTTCTTCGGAGGCGAGATGACCAAGAACGACGCATTCACCCTCTCGCTGCTCAACAACGAAGAGTACCACCAGATGCACAAGTACGGGCAGGACGCCCACCAGCTGTTCTGCGACGAAGACCTGGGCCACGTCGCATGGACCAGCACCGACCCTGCCACAGGCAACCGCTACCTGGCCCTCTTCCAGCGCGACAACACCCGATGGATTGTAGGCTCCAAGGCACTCTACATCTCTGAAACCGTGGCCTACACCACCGACGGACACGCCGTCGACGTAGACATCGAATGGCCCGAAGGCTCGAAAACACTCGTGCTCGTCGTCGACGACGGAGGCGACAACTACAACTACGACCACGGCGACTGGCTCAACCCGACGCTCATCCTGCGCGACGGCAGCGAGGTAGCCCTCACTGGCACCTACATGACACGCGGCTACACCAAGAGCTACTTCAACCGCATCACGGAGAACAAGAACGTAGACAACGGAGGCAAGATGAAAGTGCTCGGGCAGACCTACGACCGCGGCTTCTCGGCCGACGCCAATGCCGCCATCTTCTTCCAGCTGCCCGCCGAGATGGACGTAGTGCGCTTCCGCGCAAAGGCAGCTGCCGACGACTCTGGCATCGGTCAGACCGGCGCCACCACCACGCTGCGCTTCATGGTGTTCAACCAGAATCCGCTCAGCAATGAGCAAGACGACTACGCAGCCCGCTCAGGACTCATCTCGCGCACAGGCACCAAGTCAGCAACGCTCCAGGCCGACGTCGCCGGCGCCGAGCAACTGAAAATCGTGGTGAGCAACTGCGGCGACGGCTTTGCCTACGACCGCGCCGACCTCATCAACCCCGTACTCATCGATGCCGACGGCAACGAAACGTCGCTCACCACGCTCCAACCCTCGTCCTACACCTCGGAATGGGGCTCACTCCAAGTGAACAAAAACGTAGAGGGCGCCACACTGCGCGTCGACGGACGCTCATACACCACCGGACTTGGCATGAATGCCCAGTGCACCCTTGTCTACGACCTGCCCCGAGGCCACAACTACCAGACGTTTCGCGCCCTCTGCGGCTACGACTCCAGCTGCGATGCCGACAACCCGTCGGCGACGGGCACCACGATGGAGTTCCTCTGCTACGTCAGCAAGGCGCACAGCTTCGACGTTGACCTCACCCAACTGGGCTACAAGGCCGACGAGGCCGTACCCCTCTACGACGTCTGGGCCCGCCGCAGTGCTGGCAGTGCCACAGGCGTGCTGAGCACCCAAGTACCCAGCCACGGCGTCGTGCTCTATCGGCTGGGCGACGCCGAACCCAGCGCCGTGCGCCCCCTGCAGCAGCCCGACGAAGCCGCCGCCCCTGCCGCCTCAGCCGCCTACGACCTGCAAGGCCGCGCCCTGCAGGCCCCCACCCGCGGGCTCTACATCCAGAACGGCAGAAAGAGTTTCGCAAAGACGAGGTAAAGTCAGTAGGGAGAGTCCCTACTTACTTGCACATCTTGCATCCCTTGCACTTGCTGAACTCACCTCGGAACCGCTTCTCTACCAGATAGTGCAGGCGGTTTCGCAGGGGTTCAAGCTCTATCAGGTCGATGACCTCGCCTATGAAGGCCTGCATGAGCAGCGTGCGCGCCTCGCGCTCGCTGATGCCACGCTGTCGCATGTAGAAGAGCGCCTGGTCGTTGAGCTGGCCTACGGTGGAGCCGTGGGCGCACTTCACGTCGTCGGCATAGATTTCGAGCATGGGCTGGGTGAACATGCGGGCCGCGCGGGTGGTGCACAGGTTCTGATTGGTCATCTGCGAGGTTGTCTTCTGGGCTCCATGCTCCACGAGCACGCGTCCGGCAAAGGCGCCGGTGGCCTGTTCGTCGAGCACGTACTTATAGAGCTCGTTGCTCGTGCAGTGGGGCGCACGGTGGGTGATAAGGGTGTTGTTGTCGGCGTGCTGGTGCTTGTCGGCAATCACGGCGCCGTAGCAGGCGCACTCGGCTCCCTCGCCCGAGAGGGTCAGGTCGAGCTTGTTGCGGGTGGTTCCGTTGTGCAGGGTGAGCACGTTGTGGCGCACGCGGCTGTTGGCCTGCTGGTCGATGTAGACGTTGCTCACGCGCACATTCTTGTTGTGGGTTTCCTCCAGACAATAGAGGTCGAGCTTGGCATTCTCACCCACGAAGGCTTCGATGACCTGGGTGGTGAGGAACGGGGCGTCGTCGGCAGCATGGTCGCAGAACAGCAGCTTGGCCTCGGCTCCCTCTTCGAGCACGATGAGCACGCGGCGGTTCACCATCAGCGGCACGCCGGCGGCGGGCGACTTCAGGATGTTGACCACCTGCACGGCCTTGTCGACGACCACTCCCTTGGGCACGTAGACGAGCAGCCCGTCCTGCGCCAGCATCGTGTTCAGGTCTGACACGGCAGCCTCATCCTTCGATGCCAGCTGGTTGTAGTAGCGGGCCACGAGGTCGGCATGCTGTGCGAGCGAGCCAACGATGACGCCTTCAGGCAGATGAGAGGCGGCAGGAGCAGCGTCGTAGAAGGCATCGTTCACGAGGAAGAAGAGCGCAGTCGAGAGGTTGGGCACGTCGCAGCTGAACGCCCGATAGGGGTCTACCGCGATGGGCAGGCGCTGCAGGTTCAGCCCGTAGTCGGGCGCAAAGAGGCGGCCCATGTCGGTGTACTTATAGCGTTCGGCCTTCGTCGTGGGGAAGCCCTTCGACTTGAAGCGCCTGTAGGCTTCGTCGCGCTGGGCGTTCATCACGGCGGGGGCGTGCTGGCAGATGAGCGCGTGCTGCTGCTCGTAGAGCTCGGTGTATTGCTGTTCGCTCTTAGTAGTCTTCGTCATGCTCTCTTACTCCTCTCCTACTTCTTCCTTAATCCAGTCGTAGCCGTGCTCCTGAATGGCCTTGGCCAGCTCGGGGCCGCCGGTCTTCACGATGCGTCCGCGGTAGAGCACGTGAACGAACTGCGGCCTGATCATCTCGAGCAGGCGGTCGTAGTGGGTAATCACGATGCAGCTGGTGTCGGGGCGCTGCAGCTTGTTCACGCCTTCGGCCACGATGCGCATGGCATCCACGTCGAGGCCCGAGTCGGTCTCGTCGAGAATGCTCAGCTTCGGTTCGAGCATGGCCATCTGGAATATCTCGTTGCGCTTCTTCTCGCCGCCGCTGAAGCCTTCGTTCACCGAGCGGTTGGCCAGCCGTGCGTCGAGCTCCACCACCTTGCGCTTCTCGCGCATGAGCTTCAGAAACTCGGCCGCGTTCATCGGCTCCAGGCCCTGCGCCTTGCGCTTCTCGTTGATGGCCGCCTTCATGAAGTTGGTCATCGACACGCCAGGGATTTCCACCGGATACTGGAACGAGAGGAACAGGCCCTCGTGGGCGCGCTCCTCGGGCTTCAGCTCCAGCAGGTTCTTCCCGTTGAAGAAGGCTTCGCCCTCGGTCACCTCGTAGAGCGGGTTGCCCACGAGCACTGCCGACAGCGTTGACTTGCCCGAGCCGTTAGGGCCCATGATGGCGTGGGTCTCGCCGTCGTTAATCACGAGGTCGATGCCTCGCAGTATCTCTTTGTCGCCAATCCTGGCGTGCAGGTTTCTCACTTCAAGCAT
>OCTX011249809.1_pt1 | contig 11977 bp, 16 predicted proteins | sample 1539691 | NCBI WGS metagenome assembly OCTX01 (sample SAMN02144231, study PRJEB22623) | gut metagenome | biome: sheep rumen | host: Ovis aries | place: New Zealand
GAATCGTTGTGCATTTTGTCTATTTGGCAATTTTGCACAAAAATTCTGACCGAAAATTGTATATATTTATATTTTACTATTTACTGCTGCAGCTGATCAGGTAGTTTCTCATAATCTCGCCGATATCGTTCGATTGATAAAACACCGGATATCGATTGAATATATCCCATATTTTCCGAGTGATTGTATTTACAGGCCGTGTCATATCCGTATAGTGGTATGGATTATTATCAACGTCTGTATAATATAATATATCACTTTCATTTTTGATTGGTCCGGTCTTCTCGTGGATATATGTAAATATAGATTGTTCGTCCGTCATGATCTCACACTGCAATATCACGTTCTGATAGTTGATGAAATACATCATCTGGATGAGATCACGATTGTATTTAATAGGCAGATGCGGATATATATCTGTCTGCCACGTTCCTGTAGTTATCATTTTAACGGCTGGATTATCAAAAGCAAAATACTTATTAGATGCTTTTGACTGACTGGTGTCCTCGCAGAATTCCACGGCCACTTTCAACTCATCTGTGAACGTGTAGACATCAATAGTACCCTGTCTCTGATCTCTGACGTGTTTCAATCCCATTTCGTCAAAATAAGGGCACGCTTTTGTGACTGTGTTCCCTATCATATATATGATTACATCATCACGTCTACGGATTATTGTACTCAGTACGTTATTAAAAGCGCTGTATTCATCAGGGATGTAATGCGTACGTGTTAAAAATTCATCAAATAAGATCTTTTTTACTTTAGGAAACTGTACTGCCTTTTCGTGCTCCCAGTCAGTCAGTGCAAAAGTATGGCAAAAGCTGTTCATATCTTCCTTTTCTATCTCACCGTCTGCAGTTTTCTTAACAAGATAAAAATCTCTGCCCCTATATACATAACTGTTGTAATCCCCATGAGAATACTTTTCAATAAGATTCCCTGCAATCTCATTACTTTCAAAGTTCATGAAAAGACTTTTCATCGTTTTTGGTCTGATATCCTCAACCCAGCGCCTGACATAAGCACCCTGCCATCCGTGATCAATATAATCAATCAGGAAGTCTTGCAGCACCTGAAATGATTTACCGTTAGCACGTTCACCAAAACACATACGATACAGCGCACCGGTCTTATCAAGATTCTTCTTACTATAAAATTTTCCTTTTTTCCCATAATTGGTTTTAACACCTTTTTCAAATTTCATCATATCATTATGCTCCTTATAAATTCCATAAATAAACTGCTCATAGATAAAGTATAGTCAGATGCTTCCATGTGCACGCCTGTACGTACGCTGTAAGCGGTTTCATGCCCCTGATAGTCTTTTATACGACCCTGTTTCAATTCGTCTATGTACGTTACTGTGGTGCGCCCTGAGAACGTCTCAGGAACAGACATGCCGTTCTTAAAGAAGTCATATCCACCCTGCTGTGTGATATATGATACCGCTGACTTACTGAGTCCTGCAATAGTGGTGTGCACGCTTCCATCCTCGTATGTTTTCATATATCTTTTCGCACCCAGCGTTTTGAATTCAACGCAGCGGCTTTCCAGTTCCCATACACCCAGTGGGTGTTCATGACCATCCTGATCACGTGGTGAAAACTTCTCAATAGGTATATCACGCAGCCATGAAATAAACTTCAGATTCTCTATTATTTTATCATTTTCTGCAGAAAAATGAGCACGGACCTCTTCACAATCAAATGCGTAAATAGAATCTGTATCTGCATATACATAAAGACTTCCAAGTTTTAAGATACTGGTTAACAGTTTATGACGCGCGTGTGCTGTAACATAAACTGCCCATGGATAAAAGTTTGTACGTTTCTTTCTGCTGTTGTACGTTTCAATAGCTGCAGCAACATCCGGTTCTTCTTCAACAAAGTCATCATCATATGAATATATTTTCCGGATGATATCAGTACACATGCACCCATAGGTTGAATTAAGAAGCGCTTTACTCATCTGATATTCTATCTTTTTATCATCCTGACCTTTTAGCACGGTTTTCTTCTCATATAGATCAAGGACTGATAAGACATACTCACGTGGAAGATAATCACTTTCATATATCAGACAGTTCCGGATTGAAACAGATTCCCATTCATACATCTTTTGTATGATGTCAAAATCAACTTCAGTAATATGCAGCGTTATTTCATCCGCAGATACTATACGTCCGTTGGATTCCCTGACATTGGAAGCAACGAAGCACTTTGACTTACTTATATAATAATCATATATAAAAGTGGCCTGTAAACCGGTGAAATTGAATTCAGCAATAATATTATAATCTGATGCAAGTGTCAGATATTCATCTAGTGTCATTTCCTTAACATGTTTAGCCTTTCCCATTGGAAATTTACATGTCACCATAACATGTGGATAATCTGAAGCAATATCATGTGGTATGATCGATCGGTCTTCCAGAAAGTGAATACCGGTGTTCAAAGGATTACTATGCGTGAATCCACCCATAAAAGCCGACTTGCATATATAATATTCATCCGGAGTAAGTATGCACTGCTGCATAGTATGTATGAAAGACTTGTTCAGATGTCCATCTTTTTTAATGCAATCATCAACTAACTTTCGCCGTACACGTCCTGTTTTAGTCAGCGGAATATGTGCAATATCTTCACCGCGCTCAATCAGTTCCTGAATATAGTTCGTCACCACACGAACATCATTGATGATATATCCCATTTCTTTACGTGTCAGAATAGTGTCCTTTGTCCTGATCAGATTATAATTAAGATCCCCGACAGCCTTTTCAACATGATACTTGTGCAGTTCGTTCTTTCCCAAATAGGCCAAGCTGCAGCCGGATAACTGATAACTGCATCGAAACTCTACACCGTCAGCAGTCTGCACGTAAAGCGGTGTTCTTTTATCAATGGCAAAATAATCTGTTACGGTCATATATTTCCTTAGATTATTCCATTCATATGATAAATTATGAACGAAGAAAACAAGCCTTTTAGTATATCCAAGATTCAGCACATCATGACAGCACCGGAACATATCATACAGTTCATTATAGGTCCTTCCAAACCAGCAATAACCATTAATGCATATCTGCCACACATACATTAGTGCAGTCTTTTCACCCTGATCATCATAAAAGCTGGACACTTCTATGTCAAAAGCACAAGGGATATTATAGTATCTCTGATACACTTTTCCTTTTCGGATCCGCACTACGTCAGCATCTTTGAAGTGTTTTAAAAAAGCCGTGAAAGTATCACGGCTATAATATTGATAATTGAATCTATTAATAAATGGAAGTATTACTGCATTGTTTTCGATAGCTTTTCCTCGATTTGCTGCCATGGTATTACATTCCTTTCGTTTCCTTCTGCATCCTTTTCAGTGACTGTCATCTGTTTTATATATAACTTCATTTTCCTGAGTATTCTGTCACTGGAATAAAACGCACTGGTCTGCTGCAGTTCTTCTTTGTGCCGGTTATAAATGCTCCAGAATTGATCACGGTCTTCTTTTGTAGATTCAAAATCAAACTTCCTGTCAAATTCATTGATAAAATTCTTATATCCTTCTACCGTGCCGGTTTCATCATCGAGAAAGTTTTTTAGATCAGAAAATTCCTTCATTAATGCATCACGGCCTTTGTAACGTGCAGAATATGCTCCATGTCCTTTGTCCAGTCTCCATTCCTCATACTTAGCAAGCGCTGGTGAACGTCCTAAGGTCTTCTCTGCTTTTGTCAGTTCTTTAACTCTCTGACGTGCTTCACGTGCAAGTGCAGCCGTTGCACGCTGTAAGTCCTGAAACTTCATTTCACCCAGCTGTCTGGAATCGTATTCAATAGCAACATCGAAAGGTATGTTATACTTTGCCATAACCGTTCAACCCCGCTTTCTTTATTATACTAGGGAAATCAACATAACTATAATCACCGTCTATGTCATACCCAGCAACATGACACCCGCCACCGCAGTGCTGCCATATATGCATATTTGGTATGGTAGATATCTTCTTTGGTGGCGTGGTCGATTTATTCCACCACGGACACCACCAAGTATAACGCCGCAGCGGTTCAGGATACATCTGATTATACAGAACATAATAACCGGCATAGAATCCTGCATAGTATCCCTTACTTTCAAGATATTGACAGAAACCATGCACAGCGTTCGTGCATCCGGTTCTGCCGGCTTTCAACATCCAATGGTCTTCCACGTCAATATAGATGGGATATTCAAACCGTCTACCCTTCAGGACGTTGTTATATAGATATACAGCATCCTCTTTCCCTTCCTGATAGTTCTGAGCGCAGCTATAATAATATACACCGACAGGAATATTATACTTTTTTGCTTCATTATAAAATGTGTTGAAATACTGATCAGTGCAGCGTTTCCGTCTTCCACCGTTCGTGGTATATCCACCGCGTAAGATCAGGAATCTGGCACTGTTCTTCAGTATGTCAAAACTTATTCCGCGCTGGTATGCGCTGATATCATATCCGTGTGTGCTCATCATTTTCACTCCTTTCTGCTTTGTATGGTTCTGGAAGTGGCATCCATGCTATTATAGGAACATCAAAGTTGCCATTTGCATACCACTTCTTCTCACCACAATCATCGTATAATTCTGTTTTGTATATATCATCAATTTTAGTAGTACCTATTACTGTTATGTTTTCTTCGGGCAACCTCTCACTCACAGGAATCCACTCTGTCTTCATCAGCGCTCACCTTCCTTTCTTATATAAATATAATTACTGATGCATATTGCCAGCAGAAAAATCCATCCTATTAATTCAAGTATCATCATCTTCTTCATCGCTCCATTCTTCTTCATAATCATCCGGTTCAGAATCCTCATACAGTCTGTTATGCATTAAGGACCATAGGAAAACCGCAGTTGTTACAAAATAAAATTTTAATAAAAACTTTTCCATAATAAAAGGGTGGCATCCCGCCACCCTTCCATTATTAATGCGCTATTTATAAATTACTTATTTTCGCCAAACTCGATATCAAGATATCTGTTGCCGTTCTGGCTCTTCTTCATACGTGGTATTAAAAGAAGTGAATCATCTGATGTGAGTGCTGCATTAAGTGCTGCAACATCACCGCAGTTTGTCACCAGCTGATCAAGGACATTTGTAAGCACCTGACCGGATGAAATGATAACTGTATCATCTTCTCTCACTGCTATGTAATAGTAGTGTTTAGGTTCACCGGTCTTTCTGTCTGTAATGTCTACACGTGCAACTTCTTTTGGTGTGAATCCGGTCTTGAAAAGTTCAACAACATTATCACTGTCGATTTTCTCCCTTCCATTTAGAATAGGATTTTTTGAGGCTATTGATTTAGCCATGTCTGCAAGATTACTCATACTTGCTCCTTTCTGCGCTTCCCGCGCTGTAAAAAATATTATATTTTAGGATTGAACATTGATATAACTTCAATCCTTATTAACTCTATTGAATGACCATCTTTATTCTTAATATCCATGAAGTCAATTCCCTGAGATATTGCAGAGTGCCAAGCATGTTCATAATTATCATCTGATAGATTAATTTCAAAACTATGGCAATCATTACTGTAAAGATCTTCAAATGTAAGACGGAAAAGATATTCAGTCATATTACTCACCATCCTTTTCCAGATGGTCCATCACCTGATCATAAAACTGATTGATCATATCTTCAAGTTCATCATGCTCCGCTTTCAGGATGTTTGACTGAATTGAATTGAATGCACTCTCAACTTTACATTGTATAGATCTAAGTGTGGATGTTACACAGAGAGCTGTCACATCATCACAATCCCAGCTTTCAACTTCTTCCTGAAGTTCATCCATTACTATTGTGAACAACTTCTTCAGATTGTCATTAGCATATTCATATTTGTTCATATTGCACCGCCTTTCGTATACAGTGTTAACTTGTTACGTGTATATATTAACATAATACTATAATAAAATGTTACCAAACATGAATAAAATTCATTGTGAATATTGCACAAAGAGAAAACCGCCACGGGGCAGTCCGTGACGGCTTTCAAGATTGTAACTTATCTAACAATGTACAGGGGAGACTGTAATTAGATTATATGCTATTTATCATTCACCGTCAACACCTGAATCTTCAGCCGGTGCATCTGCTACGAAGAAAACGACAAAGTTTTCATCAAGCGCATTGAAGTAATTAGCATCAGTCTTCGCCCAGTTGGTGAAGAACTCGCCCTTACTGTTATAGTGGGTTGTCGTGCGGCGATTAAACTGATTAACACCACATGCATACTTTGAGAACATGACACCAAGCACACCGCTGATCTCAACTTCTGCCTTAGCTGTAAGTGAATCAGGATCCGTATCTGCAACTTCAATATGAATCTTAGAATCATTAGCAAATGTATAATCACCGCCGTTGCCCTGCCAAAATGGAACCGTTGTATAGTTATCAGGAAGCTGCACAAGTCCGTCATGATATACATCTGACTGCAGATAAATCTTATGAGCACTGGCAAGTTCTGAAAGTACAACAGTCCTCATGTTTTCCTTCTCTACGAATCTTTCAAGCCCTGATATGTTAAACTGTGTTGACATACGTGAAAGTCTGTCTTCATAAAGGCTCATGATGTAAGCTGTAAATTTAATAAATTCCGGTTCTGTAAGACATGCTGCAGCTGTGAGATTTGTGTCATACATCTGATTATAGAGATACAGAAGATTGACAGCCCTAAGTGTTGAAGCTGTACCATAATCAAGTGTACCACCTTCAGGTGTAAATGCTGCTGTATCTGCGAGAAGTGTCTGACCTATCATATTATTAATGGTTCTCATGATGAGTGCATCAAGTTTAAGTGTCATGCTGTTCTCGATCATTGTCTGAATCATTGAGAAGAAGCTGTTAAGCTGTGTTGCACTGTTGAATGACTCCTTAACCTGAATCTCTGCAAATGAACATGGAATTTCAAACGTCACCTTATGATTGAAGAAAGTTACATTAACAGTTGGTTTGTAGAAAATATCCTGATTGTATGTTTCACCATCAGTAAGTGACCAGCTTTCGTTGATTTCAGCTTCCTTCAGATTAGCGCTGATCTTCTCAACACATGAACCATACTCCCATGAATCCATCAGGATATCCGGCATCTTAGATCTGTAAAGTTCATTTACAAAAACCATCCTTCCGATTACATCAAGAAGTTTCTTAACGTAGTTGTCAACGCTGGTTACGTCAAAGATTGACTTACCTATATCGACAACATTACTAAGATCTTCTTTTACTACACTTTCCTCACCGAGGAATTCATCTGACATAGTATTAACTATTTCATAAACCTGTGTTACCTGCATAATTTTTTCTCCTTTCGTATTAAAACGTAGTTGTTGTTATTATTGCATCAAAATCACGGCACATAATTTCCAGTAGATTGAATCTGCTCCAGAAATCAGTATATCCTGTAAGCATCTGCTCCGCAGTTGTTACGCCGATATTACCGTGAATATGATTTGTATTTTCTTCTGTACCCTCGTCAGCATGTTCTCTGTCGATGTCATTACTCTCTGATAGATTATCAGTCCTAGTCACTTTGTCACTGTCCTGAAAGCTGTTGCTGTTGAATCCTTCAATCTGATCAACAGTTGAAACTGTTCCTGTGTTGCCACGTGTTGCATCTTCAGATGATGTTCCCGAGCTGCTATATTCTTTTAAAAGGCTTTCATATCTGTCATAGTTTTCAATAGGATTATAATCAACGTCAATCATTTCAAGTAATCTAGCGTATTTATTACCATATAGCGCTTTGAATAGATTTGACCACTGTGTGATTATATTCTGTGAGATGTCACCGCTATGGTCAGCGGTCCAGTCAAAATTGTAAACTGCTTCCAGAATACGCTGCATGCGTTCATTGATCAGCTTGCTGGGTGAATAATAATTGAAGTAATAATCATCAGCATCTGCAGCAACTATACCGGCCTTATCCATTAAGTTTTTGAACGTTGTAACTGTGTAAAGCGTTCTGAACACACCATGTGTGCCGGTGTAAATGTCATACATATCAGCTAACTTCTTCATCATCTTCACCTTCTTTCTGATCTTCTTCAGGTTCTTCAGATGCATCTGCATCCGGTTCTGCAGATTCCTGATCAGGATTTTCAACTGTCTCCGGTTCTTCTGCAGCTTCTTCCATCTGCTCCGCTGCAGCAACTTCCTGATCAAGTACGGCATCTTCTGACATCATTCTTTGTGCCCATATAGAATCAAATTCAACTGTGACATTAAGACCGAAACACTTATTCATCATATCTGCTAACTGTTCACGCTGGTAAAGCATATCATCAATGAGCGGTCTTAATGAATCGTGGTTCATATCTGATTCATTCTGCTGGATGCTTTCACGCTTCATATTATAATTTGCGTTCAATCCTATTTCATTATAGAAAGAAGCCTTATAATACTGCTGCAGTTCTATCAGATTTGTAATACCGCTGTTAGTCTGACTGTTGAATGGTAAAGATCTCACGTCATTATCCTGTATCATGGATTCTCTTACGTGTGCAATTTTTCCCTTCACTAGGTCCTTCAGGAACATCTTGATTGAATTGTATGCACTGTCAGACGTTGCTGTTAAGATGTTTATAGCACGGCTGTTAATATCTGCCACGTTCAAAGTAATTTCATTAGTGGCAAGCTGTATTGCATACTTTTCAATTAACGGATATAGTCCATAACTGAAAGTATCATTCAGACCTATGATACAGTTTTCTTCTTTGTTGAATTCACTTTCATGATAATCTCTAAATATAGTGAATTCCTTATTAAGTTTTAACCATGGATTCGCAACAATGAACACCGATGGGAGATAATATTCATCAAGCACACCACCAATACCACCGAAGTATGCACGTATCTTATCAGTTTCTGCTATTCCAACGAATCCGTTGATCAAGAGATTCTGCTCGATGAAACGTGCCGGAAGTGAATCAGGAAGTCCATCCCATTTAAACATCCTCATGCATCTGTTCAGCATCATCCTGACATGTAATTTCTTCAATGTTTCAACATTTTCAAAGTCAATCCTTCTATTGGGATTTAATGATTCAGTGTGCGGAAACCCTAGCATGTTTATTCACCTTCTTTCGATATTGGGAATTTGTCGCAAATTCTTGCGATTACATCAGTGTTTTTCTCAATGACAATCTTCATGTCTGTGATTGTTGTTTCTAACTTGTCCTGACAAGTCTTGATATACCATCCAAGTGCCAGCACACAAAATATCGGAAAACCGGTAGTATTAATGATCTGAATTATAGTATTGACCTTATCCATATTATCCCCCGTATTTTATTCCAACAATCTGTCTGATGTTTAGAGATCCATTTTGACTATTAAGTAATGTTATTGTGGTGTCACTGTCAAATTTACCATATATGCTATAAACAGAACCCTGACCCATAAGTGGTAGAATCCCCATAATACCACCGTCTGCGATATATTCAATAGTGTTAACAAAATCAACATTTTTTACAACACCGGCATAGCCATCTGCCCCTGTGAAAGTGATTTCAAGGGCATCATAATCTGCCATTGATCTTGTTGTGACACATGATGCCTGCGGCACCTGAGCTATGTTTGACAGATCGTAAGTTCCGATTGCTTCACGCGTGATAGCTGAACCACCGCCACCGCCTCCCATATTTTCAGCGATTGCAGAAAAAATCTTTTCAAGCCTGTTCCGCGCATTAGCTATCGGAGTACCGTTTGCGATTGCATTCAATATCACCTCAAATCGGTCTCTTGATATCATAATATCACTCCTTCCTTTAATATTTTATTTATTTCATCACGTTCTGATTCAGAAGCATGATCAATAGCTACATATATACTATCGAAAACTGTATAACCGGATAACTCACTTACCTGACGTCTCTGATTTAATGGTATACCGTTATATTTATTATAATTTTTTGGCATATCTCGAATGCTTCGACATTCAATCAAATATGGATACTGTATGCCCATGAATCCGGATGTTGAACCCAGACCGCGAGCTCCACCATATGTTGGATGTGCATTAATAAGACCCATCACACCATTAGTCATGGCCGTGACGTTACCACTCATGCCATTAGATATAATATTTGCAGCACTTGATATTGACTGATTGTAATAACTCATCATATTCACACCGCTGAATGGTATCTGCGAATAGATATTGGTTGAATATTGATGTGTTACGTGTGGTATTCCTGATCTATTAGTCAATACGTAAATCGTTGCTGAGCCTGTGAATAGATCGATGTGATACGTTACATTAATTGTTCCACCCATTACATCATCAGTTGAAATATCGACTATACCATAATATGGTAAGAATAATTTGAATGCTCGATAATTTTCATAATCAGCGAATGAATTATAAAATTTATTAATTTGTATCTGTCCACAGCTGCGTTCCATGTAATTAGCTGACACTTTGTTTGCAGCCACATTACTGTTCAGATTACCAACGTGAAAATCGGATTCAACCGAGGGTGGTGTTACAGGAGATAACCACAAACCGAGTATGTTGTTAAATGGATCCGAATAGTTTTTCAGAATATTATCATAAAAACCTGAAGACCATAGCCACGTTGCGATTGAATGCATCTGGGAAGATGTTGGCGCGTAAAGTGATACAAAACCACTATCAAGTGCTGATAATGTCGGAAGTGGCGGAATCCCAATCATGTCATTTCTTGATTGATAAGTACCACCACCGCCTCCGGTCCCTGTATTATCACCATCATCATACTCAATCTGATCTGTAACAACATCCTCAAAGTAATGTATGAATGCATCACATCCTACATCGGTGTCAGTTGCCATACCGGCCATGAGTGGAATCTGCATGAATGCTATTTCCATTTCACTGATCTGCTCAATAGGTGGCGTTTTAGGATATAGCACACCATCATCATATGCATTTGGAATCATTGTTATTCCAAATGAATAATAATTATAATCCTGAGCCGTAACAAGTGACACAGAAAAACCTGCTGACATTAACCATGCCAGCGCCTGCTGACCGGGTAGATTAGTTATGTGAAATGATACTTGACCGCCAACGCCTGATTGATGTTCTCCATCATCATATACATATGGTTCACCATTATAATAGGCCACCGCTGATCCATCATATCCATATGATGTCTTTTCACAATCCACTATAATTTTCTTTTGTTCATTGAAAATTATTTCAAATGAGAATGATTCATCAACAGTATGATGAGATATGATATCACCTCTACTGTTGATTATATTTTGACTGGGTGAGTGGTCAGCGTATCTGGTTATCCATCCGGAAACTAGGTAACCCAGATTATCAGTATTGAAATATTTATTTGACAATTCTATACAATCATTAACTGTGTACTCGCTCATATTATTCTCCATTCACTGCAATTATAAATGATTCACCGTTCTTTAATGACTGTGGAAACTTGTATGTGTTTATTGCCTTATAACCTAAAAATCTCAACTGATCGTCAATCAGATTAGTGTTATATACATGCTCGTTTCGGGAAACTATACCCACGCAATTATTTAATTCAGTTTTAAATGTCATTAATACATCAGTACGCAGTGATAACCTGTGGATATTATTTCGTTCTATCGTATCGGATTCTACGTAATAATATCGACTGAATTCCGGAATGAAAATATAATTGATATTATGCATATCACCATATTCAATCAGGCACTCTGCTGACATACGATCAACAGATTCTCTGAATGAGCCGGATAATATTATCGGCTGCGATAGAAAACTAGATTTATCTAATCGTTCATTTTCACCGGTATATCTATATAACCATATATTCATACAATCACCACCTTATTATGATAATTTCAATATAATCGTAAAATTGTGAAATGTCAATATCCACAATTTTCGGTCAGAATTTTTGTGCAAAATTGCCAAATAGACAAAATGCACAACGATTC
>OCTX012217924.1_pt1 | contig 11976 bp, 9 predicted proteins | sample 1539691 | NCBI WGS metagenome assembly OCTX01 (sample SAMN02144231, study PRJEB22623) | gut metagenome | biome: sheep rumen | host: Ovis aries | place: New Zealand
TTAAAGATGATGATGTTGCACGTGAATATAAGGTTCCTATGCGTAAAATTAGATCACTTAAATCACTATATTAAGTCACTATCATTGTAGCATCATGAACATCGTTTTCGGTCACAGATTTCATGAATATCCGGAAAGGATTCCACAATTACATGATTATGCTTTTTTTATATAACAGTTACCTACCATAATTAAAGAGGAAAAACAAAAGGAATGACGAAAGAACAGATTAAGAAACTCTGTAAAGAGAAAGAACAGGAATTGCTAAACAAGTATTTTGGCGACCTTGTTAAAAAGGCTGCCGTAGAACGGCCAGAGACAATTGGGGAGTATACCAAAGATTTACCTTTGAAGATAGAATCCGAATATAAGGTTTATCTGGAAGAGGTATGGAAAGAACATGCCCCCGAAGGGCAGAAAGACAAACCTCTTATCTTGGAAGAGCAGAAATTACGCAAGTTGATGACAGATGACGACAGAGAAAGTGTAGATGCAGCTTATAAAGATGCAACGAAACAAACTTTATGGGAGCGAATAACGAAAACGAACCATAAGGATGTGACGTACTACAAAGGCCTTCTGCAAGAATATACCCGTGACCTATTGATGGTGATGCGTGAAGACTTTTTGGAGGAAATCACTGGTCATCATATCAAAAACAAGGCTTTTGAGGATGATTGATGATAGTTTTAATGCTCAGAACTACTCTCTATCAGTGTTATCAATCACTAAAAGAAAAGAATTATGAAAACAAAGACTTATACTCCGCAGCCGATAGACACTACTGGTGTTGAGCTGCCAAAAGAGTTGGAACAATTGGTGGAGAAGATGTCGAAGAACGTACATGAGGTATGGGCTGAGACGCGTATCAAACAAGGTTGGAAATATGGCGAGCAACGCAATGATGAACTAAAAACGCATCCTTGCCTTATTCCTTACGAGGAGCTACCTGAAGAAGAAAAAGAATACGACCGCAATACGTCTATCGGAACACTTAAGCTAATAATGAAGCTTGGGTTCAAGATTAGTCAATAGTTTTTAAACAATACTGTTAGAAAGAGCTGCTTCGGCGGCTCTTTTTGTTTGTAAGAACATTAGCAAACAAAAAAGATTAAGGTTATGAAAAAGTATTTGTATTTGATGATTACGCTGGTTATCGTCGGATGTACAAAACAGTTATTGTTAAACGAGAATGTGAATGAACCTAGGGAACTGGAGTTGCCCAATGAGATTGAGGCACTCAAGGAGAGCGCCAGATGGGGTGACGGAGAGGCTTACCTGGAACTGGCTAACTGCTATCGGGACGGAAAGGGAGTGAAGAAGGACTTTATCAGCATGCTCACCATGGTTTCGTTGGCTGAAAGCTATGGGGGTATCAATAGGATGGAAGATTATTGGTATGACTTCCCTGAGGATTCTGAGTTCAGACTTATCGTAGAATGTATTGGTAAGTTTATGGACAAGCAGACTGAGAAGGCGCAGGAGTTGATAGAGCGTATTATAGCCAATGAGTCTGCTGATGGATATGCCATCAAGGGTATTTTTATGATAGAACAGGGAGACAGCATAGAAGGGGAACGCCTCTTTGAAGTGGCTGCTAAAAAGGGAAGCAAAATGGCAGAATTGTTGTTGTGCGTATCAGACTGGAGAGAGGGGTTGAATCCGCAGGTTGAAAAACTGGAGGCTTTGACAGATAAGAACCCACTGGCTTGTAATATCCTTGGTAAGATGTATGCGGGTATGGGTAGTTATAAAAAGACTGATGAAGCTAAGGCTGCTTACTACTATCTGAAAGCTGATCAGCATGCTTGTCTATCGAAGCGTGGAGCCATCTGGTTGCTGGATTATAGTCGTCGCGGTGGTGACCTTCATCTGAGCGCTATGGATATGGAGCGAATCCAAATTCTGGCAGGAGAGAAAAATGTAATGGAAGAAACTAATTAAAAAGATTAAGGTTATGAAAAGAGTATCAGTTGAATTGTTCTTCACTGTACTGTGGAGAGGAGTGTGTCAGGCATTGGAATGGTTCTTTGGACTATTCGGTTATAAGCATGACGGAAAGTATGCAAAGATAGTATGGGGCGTTTTCGCCACGAGTGCAGCTATTTTGATAAGTCTCTATGCTTTTGTTATCGTGACTACATTTTGTGAGAAGATGTATGATGAGTATTACAAGGAGGCACATTGCTATGATCCTGGATGTGCTCATTCGGAATATTTGGGAAAGAATTTCTATTTCCATAACACGTATGATGGTAATGGATATGTGTTTAACCATGACACCGATGAGAAAACGCTGCAAGGCATAGAATGGATAGCCAGATCGGAAAATGACTCGCTGGTTTGTTTCAGCGATGGGAAAAAGCGTGGCTACTTCAATAGGTTCACGGGAGAGGTGGTGATTCCTGCAAAGTTCAGTCATGCATGGACATTCTCAGAAGGCTTGGCATGTGTTGAGGAGGATGGCAAAATGAAGTTTATCGACTCTACGGGAAAAGCGGTTATTGACAATGTGACAACATACATATTTGGAATGGATGGGTTGTTTTTCCATCACGGACTTTGTGCCGTGGAAGACTTTACCTCAGGGCTTTGCTGCATCATTGACAAGACGGGCGCGATGGTATTGCCCAAGGAATATCAAGCCATTAAGCCTTCGAATGATTACCAGTATTGGCTGGTATATAAAGGGGAAGAACAAGGTGTGTTGGACAAAGACTTGAATTTTGTCATTCCAATGACTGAGGGAGACATCAATATCGATACGAACTCCATCACCATGACAATGCCTGACCATACCATCAGAATGTATGATCTGCAGGGAAATATTATCCAGGATTTCTGTATCGCGTATACCAAGACCTTAGAATACGAGAAGGAAGAAATTGTATATCGTGACAATATCGTGAACAATAATACGGATAGTGAAATCGTTGAATATTTAGAAGAGTGTTATCATCCGAAGGCTACTGCCAAAATGAGGTCGTACGTGGCAGGTATGGGATATGAGGGATTGATGACACCAGATGGACATAGGGTGACTATGCCGATATTCGAGGAAATTGAGGCCATAGGGCCAGATACATATCTCTGCACTGTAGCTGACGGAAAGAAAGTGATTATAAATGGTAAAGGTGAAATCATGAAATAGGAAAGGGAATGCGTATGAAAGTATATTTAGCAGAATATGGAAGATGTGTGTATGACAGCTTGCAGGAACTAGTAGACTACAAGTTAAACGATGGATATGGGTATCTGTACCTAGATGATGTTGTACAGTATAATGTGCAATATCGGGACTGTCTGCGCAAAAATGGCATTGAGGGGGTGATAGAGATGATGATAAAAGAATGCCCCAGGCTGAGGAAAGAAGAGAAGGTGCTGCAGCATTTGAGAGAATGGTGGAAAGAAAGGATGCATGAGCACTTGGCTGACTACGACATCCAGTGTTACCGTCGGGATGAAAGGATAAAGATTGCCGGCAGCTGGTTTAATGGATTGGATGATGTCTTTTCCCATGTAGAGATATTAGGGAGAAGCCGCGAACCCTTTTTCGAGTTTCAAAAAATAAACAGATGGACTCTTCGTGATTACCATAAACAGAACAAAGATGGTGTACATGTAGCGCATCTCTGGGAAAGCTATCCTCAATTTGACTCATCGGATGCGGGTGATGACAGGAATTTTGAAAACTATTTCTTCAGTCGCACACCCATATCTATAGAGATGATGGAGCATTATTGCAAACTAAAATCAGAATCGAATGATTGTAAAGTTCATGAGCACATCCCCAAAGAGATGTTGCCCATCCTCTATTGTGATGGGGATCATCCGTACGTATTGCTGGCTTCTGAGAAAAGTACAAGTATCTGGCAAAAATTGAAGAATCTTGCCGTTCACAAACAATCATAATGCAGACTGCTGAGCAGCATTTTTTCGGATTCTGTTCGCTTTTCAGTAAAAATTTACATGAAATGTAGGTAAAAAAAGCCATTTTCTTTTGCGGTTTCCACTTTTTATGCTAATTTTGCAACGCTGATGGATGAAGCCCCGCTTGTCAAGGGGTACCGTCAAGGCAAGATAAATAGCATAGAAATATGAAAGTATTAAAATTCGGCGGAACGTCCGTAGGTTCCGTGAAAAGCATTCTTAGCTTGAAGAAAATTGTGGAGGCAGAGGCTCGGACGCAACCTGTCGTAGTAGTTGTAAGCGCGCTTGGCGGCATTACCGACAAGTTGATAGCGACCTCGCAAATGGCCCTCAAGGGTGATGATCGTTGGCGTGAGGAATTTGACGCCATGGTGACCAGACACCACCAGATGATAGACACCATCATCACCGATGACAAGAAACGCGTAGATTTATTTAATAAGGTAGACCAGCTCTTCGACCAATTGAAGAGCATCTATTACGGTGTCTTCCTGATACACGACCTGAGCGAGAAGACGCAGGCTGCCATAGTGAGCTATGGTGAGCGCTTGTCGTCGAACATCGTAGCCACACTGATTAAGGGTGGCGTGAGGATGAACAGCCGTGACTTCATTCGCACGGAGCGCAAGAACGGAAAGCATACGCTGGACTCAGAGCTGACGGTGAAGCTGGTGAAGGAGTTCTTTGCTCCCATATGCAACGATAAAGCTGCCAAGACGGTGGCCGTTGTGCCTGGATTCATCTCAAGAGACCGCGACACGGGCGAGACGACGAACCTGGGGCGCGGTGGTTCGGACTATACCGCAGCCATCATAGCAGCAGCCATAGACGCTGAGGTGTTGGAGATATGGACGGACGTGGACGGTTTTATGACGGCCGACCCGCGCGTCATCAAGACGGCCTATACCATCAACGAGCTGTCGTATATCGAGGCGATGGAGCTTTGTAACTTCGGTGCCAAGGTGATTTATCCGCCGACGATTTATCCCGTCTGCGTGAAGAACATTCCCATCAAGGTGAAGAACACCTTCAATCCTGAGCATCCGGGAACCTTGATAAAAGACCATATAGAGAACGACCAGAAGCCGATTAAGGGTATCTCCTCGATTAAGGGTACCACGCTGATTACGGTGACGGGTCTTTCGATGGTGGGTGTGATTGGTGTGAACCGTCGTATCTTTACCACACTGGCCAATAAAGGAATCTCGGTATTCATGGTGTCGCAGGCTTCGTCAGAGAACTCTACATCTATTGGTGTTCGCGACGAGGATGCCGAAGCAGCCGTAGAGGTGCTGAACGAGCAGTTTGCCAAGGAGATAGAGACGGGCGCCATGTTCCCCATGCACGCTGAGAGCGGACTGGCCACCATAGCCATTGTGGGTGAGAACATGAAGCACACCCCGGGTATTGCAGGTAAGTTGTTTGGCACACTGGGACGCTCGGGTATCAGCGTAATAGCTTGTGCGCAGGGTGCTTCTGAGACCAACATATCGTTCGTTGTGGACGGCAGATTCCTACGTAAATCGCTCAACGTGCTACACGATTCGTTCTTCCTGTCGGAGTACAAGGTGCTGAACCTTTTCATCTGCGGAATCGGTACGGTGGGTGGTATGCTGATAGAACAGATTCGTTCGCAGTACGAAGAACTGATGCAGCGCAACGGACTGAAACTCAACGTGGTAGGAATTGCTTCATCGAAGAAGTATCTGCTGGACCGCGATGGTATAGACCTGTCGACCTACAAGCAACAATTAAACAACGCTCCCCTGCCCGACCAGAAGTTGGGCGACGCCATCGTCCAGATGAACATCTTTAACAGCGTGTTCGTGGACTGTACCGCCAGCAAGGAGATTGCAGGCTTGTATCAGACTTTCCTGGAGCATAACATCAGCGTGATAGCAGCCAACAAGTTGGCAGCATCGAGCGACTATGATAACTATATCAAACTGAAGAAGACTGCGCGCGACCGCGGCGTGTGGTTCCGCTATGAAACCAACGTGGGTGCTGGACTGCCCATCATCGGAACCATCAACGACCTGCGCAACTCGGGTGACAAGATACTGAAGATTGAGGCGGTGCTGAGTGGCACACTGAACTTCATCTTCAACGAGATCAGTGCCGACGTGCCGTTCTCTGAGACGGTTCGCAGAGCCAAAGAGCAAGGCTATTCAGAGCCCGACCCACGCATAGACCTGAGTGGTACGGACGTGATTCGCAAGCTGGTGATTCTGACGCGTGAGGCAGGCTATAAGGTAGAGCAGCAGGACGTAGAAAAGCACCTGTTTGTGCCTGACAGCTACTTTGAAGGTTCGGTAGACGACTTCTGGGAGAAGTTGCCTGCGCTGGATGCCGACTTTGAGACGCGTCGCCAGCAGTTAGAGGCTGAAGGCAAACGCTGGCGCTTTGTAGCTACGATGGAGCACGGAAAGACCAATGTGGCCCTGAAGGAGGTGGACCGCAACCATCCGTTCTACAACCTGGAAGGTTCGAACAACATCGTGCTGCTCACCACGGAGCGTTATAAAGAATACCCCATGCAGATTCAGGGTTATGGTGCAGGAGCTTCCGTAACAGCTGCGGGTGTGTTTGCCAACATCATGTCAATCGCTAATATATAATAAGGTACGCATGAAACATATTATTATATTAGGCGACGGAATGGCCGACCATCAGGTGGCAAGCTTGGGAAACAAGACGTTGCTGCAATATGCGCGTCCGGAATACATGAACCGATTGGCTCGCGAGGGACGTACAGGCAGACTGGTGACGGTTCCGGAAGGATTTCCACCAGGGTCTGAGGTGGCCAACACGGCTATTCTCGGCTACGACCTGAACAAGGTGTATGAAGGACGCGGACCCTTGGAGGCAGCATCCATAGGCTACGAGATGGCCGACGACGATATGGCCATTCGCTGTAACATCATCACGCTGGAAGACGGCAAGATAATCACCCATAACGGCGGAAATCTGGAGACGCAGGATGCTGATGTGCTGATAAAATACCTGAACGAGACACTGGCTAAACCCATTAACGAACGGGAGGGCTGTGAACGCGTGAAGTTTATCACGGGCATTCAGTATCGCCATCTGCTGGTGATCAAGGGTGGCAACAAACACATTGTCTGTGCCCCACCCCACGACCATCCGAATGAGCCTTGGCGCCCACTGCTGGTAAAAGCAGAGATACCTGAGGCTCAAGAAACGGCCGACCTCATCAACGAACTGATTTTGAAGTCACAGGAATTATTGGCCAAGCATCCCTATAATATAGCCAAAGCGGCAAAGGGTGAACGACAGGCCAACAGCATCTGGCCCTGGAGCGGCGGCTATCGTCCCTCTATGGAAACGCTGATGCAACAATATCCCCAGATAAAAAGCGGTGCAGTGATCTCTGCGGTCGACTTAATTCAGGGTATTGGAAAATATGCGGGATTGCGCATTATCAAGGTTCCTGGAGCTACCGGATTGGCCAACACAAACTATGAAGGGAAGGCGCAGGCAGCTATCGACGCACTGAAAAAGGACGATTTCGTATTCGTACATGTGGAAGCGACCGACGAGGCTGGACACGATGGTGACATAGACCTGAAGTTGAAAGCCATCGACTATCTGGACAAGCGATTGATCAAGCCCATTCTGGAAGCCATCGAGCAGATGGACGAACCCGTATGTGTGGCCATCCTGCCCGACCACCCCACTCCCGTAGAACTGCGCATCCATGTGAAAGAACCTGTGCCTTTCATCATCTGGCACAAGGGTATCACTCCTGATGAGGTGCAATATTACGACGAGGTTTCTTGTGTCAGTGGTGGCTACGGACTCTTGCAACTGAATGAATTTATGAACGAACTAATGAAAATTAATTAAGCAATATGAATTACTATAGCACAAACGGGAAAGCTCCCATCGCAGACCTGCAGAAAGCAGTGGTGAAAGGACTGGCCGAGGATCGTGGTCTCTACATGCCAGAGCGTATAGAGAAACTGCCGAAGGCTTTCTTCGACAACATTCAGGACATGAAGTTCCAGGACATTGCCTATAACGTAGCCAGCAACTTCTTCGGAGAGGATGTGGACGAGGATGCGTTGCAGGATATCGTCTACGACACGCTGTCGTTCGATTGTCCCGTAGTAGAGGTTAAAGATAATATCTACACGCTGGAACTGTTTCACGGACCTACGCTCGCCTTCAAGGATGTGGGTGCCAGATTCATGGCGCGACTGCTGGGCTACTTCCTCCGTCGTAGCGGTTCTACATGTGGCTGTGCCACAGCCACGAACTCGACGGTAAACGTCCTCGTAGCTACCAGCGGCGACACAGGTAGCGCAGTGGCCAACGGATTCCTGGGCGTAGAGGGCATCCACGTTTATGTGCTCTATCCCAAGGGTAAGGTTTCGCCCATCCAGGAGTGCCAGTTTACCACACTGGGTCAGAACATTACCGCTATCGAGGTAGATGGTGTCTTCGACGATTGTCAGGCGCTGGTAAAGTCGGCCTTCATGGACGAGGAACTGAACCAGCACATGAAGCTGACATCAGCCAACTCTATCAATGTGGCACGATTCCTGCCTCAGGCCTTCTACTATTTCAATGCCTATGCTCGCATGAAGGCATTGGGCAAGGCTGACAATCTGGTGATGTGTGTGCCAAGTGGCAACTTCGGCAACATCTGTGCGGCACTGTTCGGTCATGAGATGGGACTGCCCATCAAGCGCTTCATCGCTGCCAACAATGCCAATGATGTGTTCTACAATTATTTGCAGACGGGTAAGTATGAACCTAAGGCAAGCATACAGACGCTGGCCAACGCAATGGACGTGGGTGACCCCTCGAACTTTGCCCGCATCTACGACCTCTACGGGAAATCGCATGAGCGTATTAGTAGCTTGATTAGTGGTGCTACCTATAAGGACGAACAGATAGCAGAAACCATGCGCCAATGCTATAGCGAAACGGGCTATGTGCTTGACCCTCATGGTGCTTGCGGTTATAAAGCTCTTGAAGAAGGATTGCAAGAAGGCGAGATAGGTGTGTTCTGCGAGACCGCCCATCCGGCTAAGTTCAAGGAGAAGGTGGACAGCATTCTGGGTACCGACATCGAGATTCCTGCCCGTCTGCGTGCCTTCATGGAGGGTGAGAAACAGAGCGTAGAGATGAGCAAGGACTTTGCCGATTTCAAGCGCTATCTGATGCAACAGTAGAAAAAAGTTCGCAAACGTTAACGTATTAATTTCGTGAAAAGTGATACTTATTCGGAAAATAATGTCTATCTTTGCATCTGAAAAACAAACTATAACAAAATACAAATTACAAGTATGTTGAAACCGTTAAACAAAAACTTCGCTCCTAAGAGCGTAATGCCTGAAAAGGTGATTCAGTTTGGTGAGGGTAACTTCCTTCGCGCGTTTGTGGATTGGATTATCTGGAACATGGACCAGAAGACCAACTTCAATGGTTCTGTAGTTGTCGTTCAGCCTATTGACAAAGGTATGGTTGAGTGGCTCAACGGTCAGGACTGCCTGTATCACGTAAACCTGCAAGGTCGTGAGAATGGTAAGCCCGTGAACTCGCTGGAGCGCATCGACGTTATCAGCCGTGCACTGAACCCCTACTCTCAGAATGATGCCTTCATGGCTTTGGCTGACCAGCCCGAGATTCGCTTCGTGATTTCGAACACCACAGAGGCTGGTATCGCTTTCGATCCTGCCTGCAAGCTGGAGGACAAGCCCGCTTCAAGCTATCCTGGCAAACTGGTTCAGTTGCTGTATCGTCGTTACCAGACTTTCAACGGTGATCCCACAAAGGGTCTGATCATCTTCCCCTGTGAGCTGATCTTCCTGAATGGTCACGTGCTGAAGGATTGCATCAACAAGTACATTGAGTTGTGGCAGTTGCCCGCAGACTTCAAGAAGTGGTTTGACGAGTGCTGCGGCGTTTACGCTACCCTCGTAGACCGTATCGTTCCTGGATTCCCCCGCAAGGAGATTGCCCAGATTCAGGAGAAGATTGGCTATCGCGACAACTTGGTAGTACAGGCCGAGAACTTCCACCTGTGGGTGATCGAGGCTCCAAAGGAGGTTGCCAACGAGTTCCCCGCAGACAAGGCTGGACTGCACGTGCTGTTCGTTCCATCAGAGGAGCCCTACCACAAGCGTAAGGTTACTTTGCTGAATGGCCCGCACACCGTACTGAGCCCCGTTGCATTCCTAAGCGGTGTCAATATCGTTCGTGATGCTTGCAACCACGAGGTCATTTCAAAGTATATCCACAAGGTACAGTTCGACGAGCTGATGCAGACCCTCGACCTGCCTATGGAGGAACTGGAGAAGTTTGCCGGCGACGTACTGGAGCGCTTCGACAACCCATTCGTAGACCATCAGGTAACCAGCATCATGCTGAACTCATTCCCCAAGTTCCAGGCTCGCGACCTGCCCGGTGTGAAGACCTACCTGGAGCGCAAGGGCGAACTGCCTAAGGGTCTGGTATTCGGTTTGGCAGCTATCATCACCTACTACAAGGGTGGCAAGCGTGCCGACGGCGTGGAGATTGTGCCCAACGACGACGAGAAGATCATGACTCTGCTGAAGGACCTCTGGGCTACTGGCGACACGCAGAAGGTAGCTGACGGTGTTCTGGGTGCTGAGTTCATTTGGCAGGAAGACCTGAACAAGGTGGCTGGTCTGAACGCTATGGTAAAGCTGTTCCTCGACCTGATTCAGGAGAAGGGCATGCTGGAGGCCGTAAAGACTATCCTGTAAACTACCGTATAACAAATCTTATTTGCGGAGAGCACATCGATGTGTTCTCCGCTTTTATTATTTATAATGTATCTTTTACTTCGCTTTTCGTTACTTATAATTAAATTCTTTGCAAAAAAGATAGTTATACGGAATTTATTTTGTAAATTTGCAAAAGTATTAATAACCTGACAAGAATTTATCTAACAGATACATTATTAATTATTTTATTATGGCAAACGACAACAAAATCATGAATCGCGCAGCGGATAACATTCGTATCCTTGCTGCCTCGATGGTTGAGAAGGCTAAGTCTGGTCACCCAGGCGGTGCAATGGGTGGTGCTGATTTCATCAACACCTTGTACAGTGAGTTCCTGGTTTACGATCCTGAGAATCCCGCTTGGGAGGGTCGCGACCGCTTCTTCCTCGATCCTGGTCACATGGCTCCTATGCTTTATAGCCAGCTCTGCCTGATTGGCAAGTTCACACTGGAGGATTTGAAGAACCTGCGTCAGTGGGGTTCTGTTACTCCTGGTCACCCCGAGCGCGAGATTGAGCGTGGTATCGAGAATACTTCTGGTCCTCTGGGACAGGGTCACACCTTCGCCGTAGGTGCTGCCATCGCCGCTAAGTTCCTGAAGGCTCGTCTGGGCAACGTGATGAATCAGACTATCTATGCTTACATCTCTGATGGTGGTGTACAGGAAGAGATTTCACAGGGTGCTGGACGTATTGCTGGTAACTTGGGACTGGACAACCTCATCATGTTCTACGACGCCAACGACATCCAGCTGTCTACCAAAACTGAGGTGGTTACCTGCGAGGATACTGCCAAGAAGTATGAGGCTTGGGGCTGGTATGTTCAGAAGATTAACGGTAACGATGTTGACCAGATTCGTGAGGCTATCAAGAAGGCTCAGGCTGAGAAGGAGCGTCCAAGTCTGATTATCGGTCACTGTATCATGGGTAAGGGTGCTCGTAAGGCTGACAACACCTCTTACGAGAGCAACTGCGCTACTCACGGCGCTCCTCTCGGTGGTGATGCTTACATCAACACCATGAAGAACCTGGGTGCTGATCCCGAGAATCCATTCCAGATTTTCCCAGAGGTTCAGGAGTTGTACGCAAAGCGTCGTGAGGAACTGAAGAAGATTGTAGCTGAGCGTTATGCAGAGAAGGCTGAGTGGGCCAAGGGTCATCCCGTACAGGCCAAGCAGCTGGAGGAGTGGTTCAGCGGCAAGGCTCCGAAGATTGACTGGAGCAAGGTAGAGCAGAAGGCTGGTAGCGCTACTCGTAGTGCAAGTGCA
>OCTX014577183.1_pt1 | contig 11974 bp, 5 predicted proteins | sample 1539691 | NCBI WGS metagenome assembly OCTX01 (sample SAMN02144231, study PRJEB22623) | gut metagenome | biome: sheep rumen | host: Ovis aries | place: New Zealand
ATTGCAAGAGAGATAATCACGCAAATCGTGACCCAATTCTCATTGATAATTTGAAGAAAGTTCTTAATTCCATTAAGCATGTTTAGTCCTCCTTAGTTTCCGCACTTTTGTCACACAGAACACTCTGCAAGTTTATAATGTCAATTGCAGACATCGTGTCATACTTTTCGTCATCATAATCAAACAGCGATTCGTCAATAAAGTACGGCTTCACATCTATTTCGATTTCAAGCAGTTCCATGATTTCCTGCATGAAGTCGTTTGAATGTTCGGGCGTGATTACGGGCAGACCGCTTGTTTTATCAATCTGCGGTTCGCCCTTGTCATCTTTCACATAATACTCTTTGTAGTTATCGAGTATCTTTTTGAGTTCTTTGTTATAGGACTCAATTTCGTCAGAGAAAATCATTACGTTTCTCGTAATTGCGTAGCTGATTCTCTGAGGAAATCTTTTCGCGCAGTATCCGTTTAAAATGTTGACTCGCGTCAAAATATCCTTGTTTTTTAAAACCATTCTTTTATCCCTCAATTTGTCTCTCTAAGTCATTGATTCTTTTCTGCAACTGTTTAATCATCATAGTGTTCAGAGCGATAAACTCTTCATATCTGAGAAAATACAATTCATCATAGCACTCAGGGTTATTTTCATCTCCGATATTCACATTGTTATCCACAACAATACCAGCAAAATCTTCTGTAGTTAGATTTGCATCCTCTAACGCTTTTTTAACCGCCCTTGCACCAAATCCGATATGTGTTCTATGACCGCTGTTCTTATATCTATATCCTATTGGATTAATATTATTGAAAAAAGTTATATACTTATTATCAATATCATAAATATCTTTGATTTGCTCATCTGACGTTACAGCTGTGCTTGTATTTACCAAGTAAACATTGCTATTAGATGTTGTTCCGAGAAAGACTCCGCCAACACCCGATATATTTCCTGTTATTCGTACAGTTTCTCCGCGTATATAAGTCGTTGGCGCTGGATTTTGATTGATTCCAGTGCTTGATGCGTTTGGATCTGGGTTTGTGCCAAAATACAATGTCCCACTATACAATCTCACAGCATATGGAAGATAGGTTGAACCGCTTGGAGTCGGCAATGAAATTCCACTATCTGACGAATTTGACATTGCAAATTTTGGAGCGCTGAAAGTTGTATTCGTACCATTTGCTGAAATTGTACCAATATTGCCGAAAGTGATTTCATTTATTCTGAAATAAGTTGCCCTATTATAACTTGTACCAGTTTCTCTAAGACATATATACCCAGAATTAGAAGTTATTCCACTGGTTCTCCGATTTGTTAATATAATGTTGTCACCAATCGTTACATATGTTCCAGCTATCGAAGCGCCATCTATTATTGTATTTGAACCATTAGCGGTAAAATTTTCTGCGGTAATATCACCATCGATAATTAGCTTAGAACCATTGTATTGCAACGCTCCATTAGCAAAATATAATTTTCCATCTGCTTTAATTTGTGTCTGGTTTGAGTTGCCAGCATAAAGATTGCCACTTGAATCAATAAATAATCCACTTGAAGAAGATGAAGAACTTGTTTTGCCACCTGTCGATAGTGAAGTAGCATTTAATGCTCCATTAAACGTAGCACCAGAAGAAGAGATGGTCACTGCGGCAGTAGTAGTGCCGGGGTTATACAATTTAATGCTTTGACCATATTCAGCAAGCGTATCAGTTCCATTCCTGATTTTTAACGCAGACGATGTGAGCAATGTATTAAAAGAAGTAGCGCCAGAAATGCTCTGAGTTCCAGATGTCATATCGGCTATCATTAACCCGTATGCACTTTCAAAACGCATATATTTTTGGATTTCAGATTCATAATCTGTAACTTTATTCCATATAGAATTTCTCCATCTATACGTTGAACCATCTACGCTATCAACCAAATAATCACCATCTTCAATTGTGTAAATAGGATTCCATCCAGACGATTGTTTTATATAGATAGCATATGTTCCAGCGTATTGATCGTAAAAGAAATCACCAGTCGATGCCGAGCCATACGTTGTAAAAGCGCGCCATGTAGATTGCGCATCCCATTTGCGTACAATGTTAGTAGCCGAATCAACATGATATTTATAATTTTGAGTATTAGTAAAAGCCGACCAACTTGAACCGCTATATAGATAAGTGGCATGTGTACTTGTATTGTAAAAAATATCGCCTTTTGACGCTGTTACACCGCTTGTTGAAGTCCCTGAATAATATCTTGACTTTATGCCAGAATAATATGCACCATAATATATACTCGTCTTGCCATCAACTATGTCAAATAAATTGTTTGAAGCAGAAGAGTATGCTACCCATGTATTATTATTACCATTATATTGATAGACACCTTGTGGATGTATGGCGGTCGAGCCCACTGTTATATCCGTTGTGCCAGTGTATAACCATAAATCTCCGTCATGAATCTGGCGCAAATCTGATGTAGTCCATTGTGTTGCCGGATTAGTTGATTGCGTCCATGTTTCCACTTTTGCATCTATCTGTTCTTTTAACGTAGAGTCTAATTCACTTATTGCAACTTCAATATCGCTTTCAGTAGCTAAATCTATTCCAATTACGTTAAGATTCGCAACAGTTATATTTAATTCTTCGCCATCATAGCTAATACCACCATTTGCAAAGTCGAATGTCCCATCTGCGTTAATTTGAACTTGATTATCATTACCTGCAAATAGATTTCCATAAGAATCTATAAATAATCCATCATGGTTAGAACTTGCCGATGTTTTTCCACCTGCGGAAAGCGTCTTGGCGACAAGATTACCATACGCGTGCAAGTCTCCATTTGTGTCTACGGATAATAGATCCTGTGTACCTCTTGTCACTGCAAACAGTTTTTCAGCATTTGGATTTAATGTAAATGTATTGACATTATTGGTAATTTTTAATCCGTTTTCGTCAAACTTCAACGAATTTTGTGCATTATAGATTCCAAGTCCCTGACCAAGAATCATTCTACCAATAACCATTTCGGCATTGATTCCAAATGCAGATTTCAGTTCATATGTCACAGGATCAAAATACAGGAATTTGCCAACCGCAGTTTTAGTAGTTGCCCAATTATCATCTGTTACGGCAAGTGTACTATTAATTATCTTTAACTGCTCTGGTTGATAGCTTGAAGATATATTATCGTACCTGCGCATAAGGAGACCATGTTCGTCAAAAACCATGCTCTGTGAATCTGCATTATTTATTATCTTTGTAAGTGTAGCGTCAAGTCCATCTTCGAACCATGTGTTTACTCTTTTTGTAGTCTTATCATTTTTGTCAACCTGACGTTCGACTGTTTGATAAGTTGTTGACATATAATTGGCTTTTTGAAGAATACTCTTTATATCTGATATACTGTCGCCACATTCAATAACATCAGAGAACTCTACATTTAAATTTTCAAGATCATCATAATCTATCGAATAGTTTATGAGTCTTAATCTATACACTTTATTATCAATCTTTATTCTTAGCCAGTTACCAACTTCAAAAGAGTTAACTATGGATGAAAACCCATTATCCATTAAAAGAAGGTTATTTAAAGATGATGAAATGCTATGTTGGAGAGTTGCAGATTTAACAAGTTCAATTCGTGCTTTCTTTAAAAATTCTTCTGATGTTTTTATTAATTCAGAATTACTTAACCCATCAGAAATATAGTTATCATTAGAATATGTAGACTCTCTTCTATGTGAACAGAATTCTTTCCATAATGATTCACCAATATATGTTTTGATAAAAAGAATACTTTGTATATATTCTCTTTCATCCAATATACTGTTATAAAGAGATTTAACGATAGATAATTCAGATTCTCTTAAACTTATTTCTTTTTCTATCGCTTGTAACTTTTGATAATAGTCTTGATAGAATTCTTGATATAGGTTGCTTGGCATCTGACTCCAAACAGCATTGTTCGAAACCCCATCTTCAATAAGAACATCAAGGCATGATTGACACATGTTGTAGAAATTTTCAAGTAAATCAATGCTGTATTTTTTTAATTCATTTGCGAATGCGCCCGAATAACTGCTGCCGTTGACTATTAATTGTTTATTAAATAATTCAGTAACACTATAATCAGTGTCATTTCCTCTTTTTAATGTGTTTGTTATCTTTTGTCTGACATATCTCTCATAATCATCAGAAATTGTAACAGATATAGATTGAGTTCTTGATGTATCCGATTCTGATGAATAGTTTGTTATAACAAAAACACCTTGCCAAACGTGAAGCGTTGAATCGTATGTCGATTCCGCAATATCGACTTTATAATTTGGGCTTACTATCGTTTTGGCTACCGACAATACATTTCCACTGACAGTAGCATGTGACGCGTTTTCTAAATTAGTTATTGCGACAGGAGATAATGAACTTGATGTTAATAGTGACGCTTGTTCATAAGCGCTCGTATCACTCATCTCTACATCTGGCGAAAGCGCGTTTGTAAGATATAATTCAAAATCAATTATCCCGTACAGTGCTTCTGTTGATGAGGGAAATCCAATTAGAGTACCTATTCCCTCTAAGTCATGGTTATACGCAGAATATTTCTGAATGAGAGAGTTATATCTATTTATCAGACTTTGACTAATATTAAATTGATAAGTGTTTTGATAATAATTATAATCAATATTATATTGCGCCAATTTTTGTCTTAAACTCGTAGACATATCATTCGTTAAATATTCTGGGAAATACCACACATATTCAGATCCATTAGGGTTTAAATTTGCTATGGTAGCAGTAATAACGTCATCGCCAGCCCTCAGTTTAAAACAGTTGAATACATTGTCTAAATCGGTTGTCAATGTAATCTCTTTTGCGACATTTTCATCAGATATAAATATTCCAGTGTCGCCACCGAAGCCTTTTCTAACATTTGTCGAATCGCACTCTGGACATGTCGTGAAATAATCATCTCGATACCCACATACGTTGCAATAAGACATTAAGTCATATACATATATTCCCCTTTCTGGAAGACCACTTGCATTTGAACTACAAGAAAGTATAAACAGGCAGCTTATTTCTTCCGCTATTACTGTAAAAGCGTCCATGATACTGCAATCATCAAACGTGAACGTTCTCTGAATGTTTGCAATCGAACTATCCACATGCTTTATCGTGTAATGCGGAATCTTTTCACTGATTCTGTGGAGTAGAGAGCGCTCTGGCTTTAATTCGTCATACAGAACAGTTTGAACATAGTCGTCTCGTGCAATATCGTTGTCAGTATTGATTTCAATGCCGTACAGCTTTATTACAGACAATTCGGCTTCACCAATAGAAACACAGTTTACACATTTTACTAATTCATCTGACTGTGTAATATCGATATGCATTTCAAACCACATATCCCATTCTTTACACCACATCAGCCTTAAATCTTTAATGTCATCCCAATGGTCGTAATCAACGCCGTTTACACTTTTATATACTTTAAAGTCAACAGTATTCGCACTGTTTAAGTTGCGCTCAAACCGAATATTCTTCGCAGGAATTACTCCTAACTTCTCACCGTTTTTCTTGGCTATGACGAACGTAGGCGTTTTTACTACTGGCTCAATACTGCCACTACCAGATGGGTTAAATAGTAATTCCACAGCCATGTTGTTCTCCTATTAAGGCAAGTCTTTGATTATTGGACTATACCTAATCTCTAATTCACAAGGTATACTTGCACTTATTATATTTTTTCTTTCGTTTATAGTATTCCCAATCATGAAGAACTCATAATTGAAATCGTCATAAATCTTATGACTACTCTTACTTGTCGTTATATTTAGTGTGTTACCATCAAGTGTAATGGTTTCATTATTTGAACAGCTTTTAATCACCGTGTTTATACTTGTGGCACTATTGCTTAACGTTAATGTTCCAGATGATTTACAATTGATAGTTACAGATGGATAAATAAACCCGACATCATCTGACACATCTTTTAATATATAAGAATCAGACGCGTTTGCGAGTGTTATATTATGTACTATTTCCTTTCCATAAGCGAAAGGGCTGTCGGTTTCCATACTTAACCTCAATCCACATATTTTCTCACCTATTTTAATCTTCTCGATATTAAAACTTGCATTAAAATAGACAGGATCATAATCTTCATCTGCATCAAATATACAAAGTTTAAGAAATGTTCTTCGGTTCAACCATCTTGTCAAATCTCTGAATTCATCACTTGTTATTTCTAAGTCATCAAAAACTTCTGGATCTTTGCAAATATCAAACGTTGTTGAGATACAGTCGTCATACACGGTATTTACTAATACATGCCTTTTCCCGTGGAATATTGGGGTTTTGTTAAATGTAATCTTAAATCCAATTTCAACGGTATTTGCGCCCGTACTGCCATCGAAGTCGCAGATTATGAAACCATAATCACTTAGGAACTGCCCGTCATATTCAAAATCTACAGCTTTCATATTTTTCCCTTTTCGATGAACTTAATTACTGTTAATCTTCTGCATTAACTGGTCAATCAGACCATTGTGTGTGCTTATCAAGGATTCATACGTTTCCTGTAGCAAATCAATATCCTTTAAACGGTCTTCATACATTTTGATAATTTGCTCCATTCTGGCTTGCACCTTTTTACAATCGTCAATACTCTTGTTTAACCTGTTAATCTTTTCTTGCATCTCTTTCTCTCTTGAAGTCTTTTCTTTTCTCATGCTAAACTCCATAATGTAAAAGGACTGCCACCGAAGTGACAGTCCAATAAGTTAAAAGCTGATGTGTCTCTTCATATCTTTTGGTTTTCCATTTATTCTCCCTATAGTCATTGACTGTATGAATTTCTCAAAATTCTTATCAGTCTGCATTTGTTTGATGAATGACTTATAGTCCGTAACATTCGGAAGACTAAAGGTAATATTATCAAAATTCTGCTGTACGTTCGTCTGACCAAGAGAAGCCAGACCAGAACGCAATGCGTTATAACCATCGGTAAGACCGTTGCCATGAATAATATTTTTGACAAGGCTTTCAAGACCGCCAGATTGACTCATACTCCAAAGGTTGTTCGCCATCTCATTAGAGAACACCTTATCGCCAGAACCTAAAGGAGTCATGATTGCGCCAGAATCTTTTCTATAGAGAAGTTCCTGCCCACGTTCATTTGTCCATCCGATTTGATCCCGTGAAATCCTACTACTTCCAGAAGCATATTTCTTAGCGATTCCAGATATTCCTATACCTGTGATGCCCGTCTTATTTTTAACGGTATTCTTACCTTTAAATATAAGCACGCCGTTCTTGTCAGTTTCATATGTTGTATCGTCAATGGTAAAAGTACCAGTCTTCATGACGCCAGTCTTCTTATCGAAGTAGTAAACATTATTCCCGATTTTTTGTTCGCCAGTAAGCATCTTGCCATCTTTAACACTGAAATACCTCTTGCCAGCATTCATGTTCTTCCAGCCAGTCTGCTTTTTGCCGTTTACATAATAATATGTATTGCCACCGTCACCATATAAACCAGTATAATTTGACGGTATAGTTTTCTTCTTTGTAGCAGTATTATTGCCCGATGTCTTTGACGTTTTGACAGACTTCTGCTCCGCAGCCCTTTCACTGCTTTGTTTAGCCTCGTTGTCAGCAGAAACATTAGCGACATCCTGTTTAGCAAGCGAATCGGCATATTCCCAAATCTTTAAAAGTACATCATATATATTGCTTATCATCGAGTTTGTTGAACTCAACACATTATTTTCGCTACCCCAAACATCCTTTATATTGCCAGATATTGTGTATCCAACGGCTTCTGACTGTTCTTCAAGCGTCTGCATTATTACGCCAGAATTATCATCTACATTCTGCATAATATCTCGCATAAGAGCATTAACGTCATCAAGCCTCTCATTTAAAGAATCTTTGAAGTCACTCTTCAATTCGTTCAACAGTTTCTTAGAGTCTGCAATATATTTGTTGTACTCAGTATCACGCAGGTCGTTTTTCGCGTCTTCCAATGACACTTTAATCTTTTGGATTTTCTGTTTCGCTTCTTCCGAAGTGTCACCGCTATAGGCAGTAAGTTGTTTTTGAAGAGAAGCTATCTTGCCTGTTTGATCCTTGACTCTATTCTGATAGTCATATAAATCTTTCTGCGAGTCTAATGCATCAATATATTTATCAATTAAATCGTCAATATAGGAGATTTCTTCTTTGATGCCATCTTCAACTAAGGATTTAATTTCTTGCTTTTCTTTTTGAGCCGCCAGAATAGAATCTCTTTGTAGTTCAAGTAGTTCCTTTCGTCTTTCAATCAGTGTGAGGTTATTCGGATCTTTTGCAAGAAGTTCATTAACCTTTGCCATCTCATCCGCATACTGTTTAGCCTGATTGGAATAAACGTCATAGTTCATCACATGAAGCCCAGCCGTAGAAAGACCAATATTACTTAATTGACCTTTATCGTCAAACATTTCGCCATCAGCCATCAGGTCTATAAGGAATTTAGATTCATCGATAACCTCCGAAATCTTATCTTGCAGAGTATCGAATCTATCCCATTCAATCTTGCGTATTTGATTGGCGTAATTTTGAATAGCTATTGCAGCTTCATCGGTAGCTTCTTTAGCTTCATTGATTCGCTCGGTCATTTCGTACCAAGCCTGCGAACCTCTCTTTATTGAACCAGAAGCGATTGCATTATTTAAACTGTTTTGAAGGTCTTTCGCTAATTTCTTTGATTGTTCGAGATTAGCCTTTTCAATCTTCAACAGTGCTTCATAATGTTTTCTACTTGTGGCAAGTCCCTTTGCTTCCGCAAGTTCAATTTGCTTATTATATGTATTTGTAAAATGACTATAAATTGAAAGAGTGTTTTCAGCTTTTTGAGCCACCTGCTCAAACAACTTTTGGTAAGACTCGGCAATATCGTTTGTATAGTCAACGATTTGCGAATTTAATTCTCTGATTTCCTTTTCGGCGCTACGTATGTTTTCGAGCATAGAATAATACTCTTCTGAACCATACTTAACAGCACCCTTCTTTATGGCTTCATTAAGAAGTTTGTTGAGGTTTTGAACCTCTTGCTTTCTCTTAGCTAACTGGTTATTCGCGTTCTTAATTAACTTGCCATAGTCAACAATATTATTCTTTAACGCATTAGTCTGATTTATAGCCTTTACATAATCGCTTGCCCTTTTAGTTCTAAGGTCAATAGCATCATTTATCTTTTCAGCAGTATTTTGAAGAGATTTAAGAGCATTGTCCCATTTCTTAACTGCGTTCTCGAAATTCTGCTTATACAGTTTCGAAACCGACTGCCGTAACTCTTCAATCGAATCTTTGCTTTTCAGCGCTTTCTCGTAAAGATCCTGATACTCTTTAATCTTTTTCTGAGTATCACTGCCATACTTCGAAATCTCGATTGAGCCGTTGCGGACTTTGCGCTTCAAGTTTTCATCAAGGCTGACATCATTCGCGGCTTTGATATAACCTTCATACGCTTGCTGTTGAAGCCATATCTCGTTGTTAGTCGCGCCGATTTCTTTACGCAGATTTTTCGTGCGAGTTTCAAACGTCTTGAATGCGTTATCGGCTACTGTTTTGAGATTCTTGACTTCACGCTCGGCGCGTTTCAGGTCGATTTCTATCCAGTCGATTGTAGTCTTATCGTCTTTGCTTGAACTCTTCTTTGAACCGCCTTTCTTACCAGAACTCTTTTTACTGCCACCGCCAGACTTTTTCTTCTTGGAACTACTGGTAGTACCGCCACCGCTACTGCCACTGCCAAGGCGGAAAGCGGTTCCTTCGACAAAAGCAGTCCCATCTACAAGTGCTTTACCCCTACGTTTGCCGTGGGTGATTTTACCTTTTTCGAGGATTTGCTCCGATTGCTCCGCCGAAAAAATCACATCACCTTTGCGGTATGCGAAGAACTCCGCGCCATTGTCGCCAATCGTGAAGTATTTTCCATCGCGGACAATTATTTCCAAGTGCCTTAATATTGATTCGCTACATCAATATAATGGAGTTAACCATTCCTATGCTTTCACATAGAGTTGAGACTATATCTTTGTGTAATATACACATCCACCATTTCGAATCGCCAATCGCTTGCGTCCTATAATTAGTCGTTGAGCGTTCCCCTATTCGGGGCTTCGTTGCTGATGATCCGTTAAAAGCATTTAGGATTTAACCATGTGCCATCCAACTAATTCTTTCTACTTTCGCGACCATCACGTTTACGCTTATTTCATCGTTGCGTTGTGGTTTAGTTGGCTTTGGGACTTCCCAGCAGTTAGATGGATTTTTAATACATGTCGCCATGTATTGACGCAAAATATTTACGTCCAAGTTCTCCGCCAAGCGCAACACCCGAAGTTTTTGCGCCCCAATTTCCTCTCGCAAAAGCAACACCTTTTCGTGCTGTTCCGCGAGAAAATGCTGTTCCTCTTGCATGAGCAGTACCGTCAACTTGTCCGTTACCAGTTTTGACATAATTGACATAACGGGTTATTGACGGAAGAGAAGTAGGCAAACTACTTGTGTTTGCATAATAGTTGACGTGTGCAATCTTATCGCTTGGATGGTAGTTATCGGGTTCAGAAGAATCTTTGCCAAAGATAACTTTTGCTTGTTTGTCGCCGGGTTTGTAATTATCGGCAGCAGTAGAGTCTTTTGTGAAAGAGACTTTTGCGGATTTATCTTTAGTGACACCGCTATCGTTTACTTTGGCTTCGTATTCGACAGTGCCTTTCTTTTTAAGGTCTTCTCCCTTCGGTTCATTCTCTACACTTGCAGTGTAGGTAATAGTACCATCTTCATTCTGTACTTGTTGTACTTCCGTCTGAACACCGTCAACATTAGCAGTATATGTGATAGTGCCATCTTCGTTTTGATGGGCGCTGATAGCCTGTTCAACGCCATCTACAGAAGCCTTAAAGACAATTGTCTTTTCTTCGAATGTATCAGCCAAAGCTGAATTGATTTCGTCAACGTTTGCTTCTGGCGTGATTTCTGGATGTTCGTCAGCAAACGTATCAAGAATGTCTTTCTTGATTTGTTGCTGATTCTCTATCTTAGTTTGGATGCCGACTTTTTCTTCGGGAGTAGCTTCTTTTAATTGCTCACGCAGACTTGCTTCTGTATTATCGGCAACAACGTACTGTACAGGGAGTTGAATACCCTCTTGGTCTAATCCAAGACCCTTTTCGGCGGTTTTGATGTACTGATTATTCGCAGCCATCAACTGCGCATTTGTCTGTACATCGTCTTCCATACCGTTATCAAGAAGATTCTGTATCTCGTCAATCTTCGATTGAATAGAAGCCAAGTCGTATTCAAACTTGATATGAACAATCTGCTCTTCCGTCAGACTTGATAAGTCATCTTGGAATCCTTTATATTCCTCATCAAATCCTTCGATCAGCTTGCCAAGTTTGTCTTTAGCTTCTCCCTCACCCATAGAGTCATAGGTTTGTTTGATCGCTTCTAAAGTCTGCTGATACTCACTCAGCATTTCGCCAGACTTCTCAATTCCGCTGAAATCATAGCCATATGATTCAAGAGCAGAGAGCATAGTCTCGACAACTTCTGTGCTTGTGCCAAGTTCTTTCGCAGCTTCGGCGGTCGTCTTGAACTGAGACTCAATATCCCACAAGCCTTTTTCGTCATTCTTGTTGACGTTGAAGAGTCCTTTGCCACTCATATCATCGACAAAGTTCTCCATCGACTTAGTTTCGTCAGAGCCGAACCACCTATCAGCTTGTTTCTGCGCATTCTCAAACGCTTCTTGATAAACGTCAGCTGCGTAACCGCCTGCGTCTTTTGCTTCTTTTGCGAGTTTTTGCAGATTCTTATCTGTAAAGAATTGCGCTACAGTTTGGAAGTCGTCTGTACCAGTCTTACCTTCTTTGAGCAGTTCGCCAGCTGCTTTGTAGGCGCTTTGCATGGTTGACCAGTCAGCGTCTTT
>OCTX014516198.1_pt1 | contig 11973 bp, 5 predicted proteins | sample 1539691 | NCBI WGS metagenome assembly OCTX01 (sample SAMN02144231, study PRJEB22623) | gut metagenome | biome: sheep rumen | host: Ovis aries | place: New Zealand
CCCCACCAAACCTCCCCCCGTAGGGGAGGCTTCCTGTGCGCTGGGCTTCCCCCTACGGGGGGGATGAGAGGGGGGCCTGTGGGGGCCTTGGTGGGGGCTCGTGGCTACGCCATCAAGGAAGTCATCTACAAGAACCTCTCGAAGATGGACGCCCTGTTCCTGCGCTCGAAGTTCAAGCTCAACGCCGGCGACAGCATTGACGACAACCGCGCCAAGTTTGTGACCACTTCCATCAGGCTCGACCTGCTCTACAAGGATGCCTCGTACAGTTTCAAGCAAGAACCCAACAACCAAGTGACGGTGACCTTCACGGCCGACAACAAAATGACCAGCCAGCTGAACCTGGGCGTCAGGTTCGACACCGAGGAGATGGTGGCCGTGCAAGCCAATGCGGCCGCGCCCCTGGGCATCTCGTTCCCGGCAGAGGCCCGTTTGACCCTGCGCCTGGGCCAGCGCATCATGGTCAAGGCCGACCTCGAACTGCACCCATGGAGCTATCTGCGCCCCACCCTCTCGTACATATTCCGCCACAACGACCTCGACTTCTTCGAACAGGGGCTGAAATACTTCAGCATGGCCTACAACCAACACAGCGCCCAGCTGCAGCTGTTCAACTTCAACGTGCGCAACTTCAGTTTCAACGTGGGAGCCAAGTGGGACTATTACCACTACAACAATCTCCTGGTGGTATATCGCCCCGACGAACAGTTCGACATCCCCACCAACGAACATTTCTACACCTACTTTGCCGAAGCCGACTACAACAGCGTGGACAACTGGCACTTCCCCACCCGAGGCACCAAGGTGAACGCACACTTCGGCTATGTCACCGACAATCTGGTCAAACTCAGCGGCGGCGCAGGCATGCGCGAGTACAGTCTGATGTGGCGCACAGCTTTCCCCCTCGCTTCCAAGCTGTCCATTCAGCCCATGCTCTACGGGCGCATGCTCTTCGGGAAGACCATCCCCAACATCATGAACAACATCATCGGAGGCCCCTTCTTCGCGCACTACGTTCCCCAGCAGATGCCTTTCCCCGGCGTGGGAAACATTGAGGAAACGTGGGACAAGTTTGCCGCCGCCCAGCTGCGCGCCCAACTCAACATCACCAAGAGCAGCATTGTTCTGCTCAAGATTGCCGCCGCACAGGAAGCAGCCGACCTGAAGGATCTGCTGAAGGCCCAAACCGACATCGGAGGCTCACTGGGCTACTATTTCAACAGCATGCTCGGCCCCCTGGGCGGAGAAATAGGCTACAGCAACATCTCCAAGAAGTTCTATTACTACATCAATCTGGGTTTCGAGTTCTAGCCACCACGACCACCAACAAAAACATAAACAAAAACTAAAAAGAAAACCTAACAACTATGACCAACAAAAGAATCATTACGGCACTGTTCGGCGCCGCCTGTCTCGCCGCAACATGCGTGGCACAACCCCTTCAGCTCAACCAACAGGAATATTTCGAGCGGCAGGGCGTAAACGTGCTCGTTTTCAGCAACAGTTTCAACGGCGGATTCAACGACGAGAAAAACTCGGGCATAGAAATCATACACCACGGAGTGCGCACCATTCAGGGCGGAGCAGTGCGACTGAACAATACGCCCGAGCAGTGGGACCTCGTGCCCACTATGACCCATCGCACTGTCGATCGGCAGAAAGGCACCATCGAGGTGGGCCTGCGCTACGACGACTACGACTTCGACAGCCGCATCGTGGTCACCGCCAGGGACAAGGGTGTAGAGATTGCCGTGTGGCTGGACCAGCCCCTGCCCCGAGCCCTCGAGGGGAAAGCCGGGCTCAATCTGGAATTCCTGCCCTCGCAATACTGGCTCAAAACCTTCACCATGGACGGACGGCTCGACCGGCTGCCACGCTACGCCACCAGCCAAACCGTCACCCGGCCCAACAGCGAGAAGCCCCGCCAGTTCAAGGGCTTCAAGACCTACGACGACCGCGGCACCGACCGATTCGTTGACCCGCTGCCCATCGAGCAGGGCCACCACCTGCGCATGGCCACCGACACGCCCGAACGCATGGTAAGCATCAGCAGCCAAGACGCCGAGCTGCAACTTTACGATGGACGCATGCTCGCACAAAACGGATGGTACGTGGTGCGCAGCCTGCTGCCCGCCGACAAGACCGGCAAGGTGTTGACGTGGATCGTTGAGCCCAATGCCATCCCCGGCTGGGTGCGGCAGCCCAACATCGGATTCTCGCAGGTGGGCTACCAACCCCAGCAAGCCAAGGTGGCCGTCATCGAACTCGACAAGGCCGACACGCCCCTGCCCCGGGCACAGCTCATGCGCATTGCTGACGACGGAATGGCCCAAGAGACCTTCAGCGGAGAAGTAAAACTCTGGGGACCCTACTTCAAATACAACTACGCCAAGTTCGACTTCTCAACAGTCAGCCAGCCCGGCATCTACTACATACAGTACGGGCACACCCGCACCAACAACTTCATCATTGGGCAGCACGTTTACGACCGAATCACCGACGCCACCACCGACGTGTGGATACCCATACACATGAACCACATGTACGTCAACGAAGGCTACCGCACCTGGCATGGCGAGCCCTTCAAGGAAGGCTATCTGCAAGCTCCGCCGTCCGACCACTTCGACCTGCACGCCCAAGGCCCCACCACCGACACCCGTTACAATCCGTTGGAGCTCATCCCAGGTCTCAACATCGGAGGATTCTTCGATGCGGGCGACTTCGACATCGAAACAGGCTCGAACATCAACGTGGTGCAAAACTTTGTCAAAACATGGGAATTGTTCCACCCCCACCGCGACCAAACTTTCGTCAGCCAAGAGCAACGCTACGTTGACCTCCACCGCCCCGACGGCACACCCGACATTCTGCAATTCATCGAGCACGGTGTGCTCAACCTCGTGGCACAGGCCGAACAGATTGGCCACATGGCCTCCACCCTGTCCAACTCGGTGCTCGACAACTACCACCATCTGGGCGACGCAGCCTCCATCACCGACGGGCTGCATTACGACCCCGCGCTGAAGCCCTACGAAGTGTCGGACGACGGAAAGAGAAGCGGCACACCCGACGACATGTGGGCTTTCACAACCCGTAACCCCCAACTCGACTTCCGCGCCGCCACCATGTTCGCTGCGGCCAGTCGCGCCCTGCACGACTACAACGGTCCACTCGCACAAAGAGCACTTGTTCAGTCTAAGCGGCTGCTCCACGAGGCCACAGAGCTCATGAGCCGCCAGAGCCGGAAAAACGCAGCCGACGGAGACAACGAGTTCAGTTGGCTCGACGGCACCACCGACCAAGCCACCGCCCCCAAGGCATCCATCGACAAGAAACGCGCCGCCTTCATGAAAAAACGCCAGCGAATGGGCGACATGGCCGCCAACCTGCAGCTCTACGCCGCAACCCACGAAAAGCACTATCTAGAAAACTTCGAGCAGCAGATATGGGACGCGCTCGAACTGAACGTGGCAGCCAACATGCAGACCGCCCTCGACGCCATTCCCCACATGGACCAAAGCTACCGCGACCGTCTCCGCCCCTACGTAGAGAAATATGAGCAGTACATCGCTAGCTTCGACAAGGCCAACCCCTACGGAGTGCCCATCACGCTGGGCAACTGGGCCGGCGTGAACGCCGTGCTCAACTTTGGCATCACCGTATGTTTTGCCCACCAGTATTTCCCCGACATCGTGCGTAAGAGCGAAACTTACCGCGCCGCCAACTGGCTCTTCGGATGCCACCCCTACCACAACTATTCGTTTGTGGCAGCAGTGGGCGCCGCTAGGCCTAAAGCCGTGTTCTACGGCAACAACCGGGCCGACTTCTCGTTCATTCCCGGAAACGTGGCCCCCGGACTCCTCTTCCGCCATCCCGACCACTTCGAGAATTTCGACGACTGGCCCTTCCTCTGGGGGCAAAACGAAGGTACCATTGCCGGCAACACGCAGTACGTCATCTTCGGCTCCGCCTTCAAGAATATTGTCAGCCCAGAACCATGATTTTTCAGAAAGCACCCACATTTCTCATAAATCCAAACGAGCAGCCATCATGAAAAAAACATTCTTTCCACTCCTGGCATTGATGCTCTTGGTTTCTATGGAAGCCATGCCGCAGCCACCCGCCCATCCGCTCCGAGTCCTGCGCAGCTGGACACACCTCGAAGCCATGGGCGACCTCAACAAAGACGGCATACAAGACTTGGCCATCATTGCCGTCCCGCCTGAACAAGCCCCCTCGTCAACACCGGCAGACGAGGAGGACAGCGACTACCGGGAGGAACCGGCTCCCCTTCTCGCCATCTTCTGGGGGACGCCGCAAGGACGGTTCCGCCCCTACAAACAATACCAAGGCATCATTCCCAGCGGCAGCAACTATTGCTCGTACGACAGATCCATCAACATCACCGAACGAGGGAGTCTCGTCGTTGAATACTCGCTTTGGTGTTCTGCAGGGTCCTACGGCACCAGTCGCGACACCTTCAACTTTCGCTACCAGAACGACGACTTCTTTCTCATAGGCTACGAGACGGAGGAGTTTTCGCGCAACACCGGAAACAGAATCGTTGACAGCTACAATTTCCTCACATGGCGCAAACAAACCGTCACTGTCAACGAGTTCGACAGCGACGTTCCAAAGAAAGAGACGTGGAAAAAAATTGCCAAGAAACCACTCAAACGCCTCGGCTCATTCGAGTTGGCCCCCTCCGACTCCCCCTAGGGGGAGAGAAAGGCCCCCACCAAACCTCCCCCCGTAGGGGAGGCTTCCTTCGCGTTGGGTCCATTCCCGAGCAAGCTCGCCTACCCGTAGCCTTTCCACCCTAGGGGGGAGGAGAGGGGGGCTTCCGTTAACTCCACGAGCCGTAGGCTCGTTAACTTCCGCTAACTTCCGCTAACTTCATTCTTCATTCAATCGTAAACCGTCATACCTACTCTCGCCCGTACCGTTTCAGCACCAGTTCGCCAAACAGCGTGTTGGCCCATGCAAACCATTTGCGAGTGAAGCGCGAGGCATCGTCCTGATGGAAACTCTCGTGGATGAAGCCAGTGCCACCGTCGGTGCGCTGAAGCATCTGCAAGCAATGGTCAATTTCCTCATCGTCGGTACTTGTCAGGGCGCGCATGATTATGCTCATGGGCCAGATGTAACCCATGCCGATGTGTGGCCCGCCAATGCCTTCGCCAGCTTTTCCACGGAAAAAATAGGGATTGTCGGGGCTAAGCACAAAGCGACGCGTATTCTGATAGATGGAGTCGGAAACATCTACATCGGCAATATATGGCAAAGAGAGCAGACTGGGCACATTGGCATCGTCCATGAGCAGCTGGTTGCCGTAGCCATCAACTTCGTAGGCATAGATGTCACCGTACTTGGGATGATGGCAAACGGCATATTTGTGCAAAGCAGCATCCACCTCGTCGGCCAACGATTTGGCTTCGGCAGCAAGTTCCTTGTGAGCGGCAAACGAATGTTGAGCATCGCGAGACGATGACGCCCGTGTACTGCCATTGGCCGATGCATGGGCTTCAGCAAGATAATTCTCTATCAGGGCTATCTTTCTGAGAATGCTCACGGCAAAGAAATTGGAAGGCACGAGGAAAGGAAAGATGCAGGCATCGTCAGACGGGCGGAACATGGATGCAATGAGCCCTACAGGGCGCACAGGATGGCCATAGCCGTCGTTCTGGGTGGTGTCGGTGGCCCGTTCGGTGCGGCGCATGAAACGGTAGGGGCCAACTCCGTCTTTACGCTGCTGCTGACGGAAGGTGCGCAGGATGTCGCCGACGGCCAGATGCCAGGCATCGCCGAAGATGGAGTCGTCGCCCGTAATCTGCCAATAGGCATACGCCAGTCGCACAGGATAGCAAAGACTGTCTATTTCGTACTTCCGCTCGTGCAATTCAGGCTTCATGTCTGTCAGATCGCTCTCCCACTCGCTCCCCGTGGGCAACAGATTGAAAGCATTGGCATAGGGGTCGAAATGGATGCAACGCAACTGTCGCAGAATGACCCCGTGGATAAGATGTTGAAGGCGGGCGTCCTCTGAAGCCAAGGGCAGGTAGGGCCACACCTGAGCGGCTGAATCGCGCAACCACATGGCGTGAATGTCACCTGTATAGACAAAGGTGTCGTCATCGCCTTCAAGCAGTTGATAGTGTACGGTGGTGTCGAGTGTGTTTGGAAAACAATTTTCAAACATCCATGCCAAATAGGGTTTCTCTTTCAGCAGGCCGCATACGTCGGCGATTTTGCGTTCAACCGCTTCAGAGCGAAACAAGCGTTGCTCCACGGGAGGTCGGCGTGTCAGCAACTTGTCGGCTTGTAGGACTGGGGCATGCTCCAATGAAGGTTGAGTGTTCGCCACAGAAAGGGGTCTTCCATTGGCTGTTCCGAAGAAACCAGCAAAGCTTATGGCTAGTGAGAATGCGAGTGAGAAGGACTTGTTTTTCATGGCAGGTCTTTTTGTGCTGTACCAAAGTTTGAGGGTTTGCCGCCCATGAAGAGTTCGAGCGTGGCGCCGCGTTGGATGTCAACAAAATCGATATATGAACGAGTATAGTTTCGTCCGTTGAGACGAGCCCGCTGAATGTAGATGTTCTCGGGGCTGGCATCGTGGGCCACAATGCGAAAAACACGCCCGTCGCCTACGCTTATCGAAGATTCGCCAAACAAGGGCGAGCCCAACAGGAAGCGTCCGCCAGCAGGATGCACCTGATAGAACCCAAGAGCGGAGAGCACATACCAAGCTGACATCTGCCCAACATCTTCATTGCCACAAAGGCCGTCGCGGGTGGCATGGTATTGCGTACGCATGATATTCTGAACGGCAGCGGCTGTTTTCCAAGGCAACCCCACATAGTTGTAGAGATAGGCCACATGGTGGCTCGGTTCGTTGCCGTGGGCATACTGGCCTATGAGACCTGTAATGTCAGGGGGCGCATCCTTGCCAAGGTCGCCTTGCACAACGAAGAGCGAGTCGAGTTTCCGCACAAAAGCCTCTCGGTTGGGAAAGAGTTTCACCAAACCTCTAACATCGTGGGGCACAAGCCAGATGTATTGCCAGGCGTTGCCCTCTGTGTAGTCCTTCACGTGGTTGAGTTCGGCGGCAAAAGGGTCGAACTCAGGACGAAAACGTCCTTTGTCGTCCTTGGCGCGCATGAAGCCCGTGGCCGCATCGAAGTATTGGCGATAAGAGTCGGCCCACAGTTTGAAGTTCGCATTGCCGGGCGACACCTTTGCCGCACATCCATAGGCTATGGCATACTCCAATCCCTTGCCCACCGACTCGTTCTCAGGGTCAAGATTGTAGGGGATGTAACCATACTGGCGCAACAGGCTGTTGGCACGGCGGTGGGAGCCTACCGACTTCTCCATGGCCTCAATGGCCAACGAGCGGTCAACACTGAACCCTTTGAGCATAAGGTCGGCCAGCACAGGAATGGCCGGAGCACCCACCATGCAATTGGTTTCACATCCCATAAGATGCCAAACGGGAAGGGTCTGCTGCTCTTGGTAGATGCGGAGCATGGTGGCGGCAAAGTCTGCCTGCCGTTCGGGGTGGATGAGTGTGGAGAGCGGATGGGCTGCGCGGTAGGTATCCCAAAGCGAGAAGGTGGTGTAGTTGGTGAAATCGGCATGGTGGACATGGCCGTCTGAACCCCGATATTGCCCATTGACATCGCAGAATACGGAGGGTGCCACCATGGTGTGATAGAGGCTGGTGTAGAAAATGGTCCTGAGCGGCTGGTCGTTCGTGTGGATGCGGACTTTTTCGAGCTGGTGTTCCCATTCTCGGTCAGCAGCGGCCACCATGCGGTTGAAGTTCCACCCGTCGCACTCGGTTTGCATATTAAGCAAAGCGTTCTCTGTACTGACAGCAGAGAGCCCCACCTTCACCAGCAGCGGCCCCTCGTTGTGGAAAGCAGCCAGGGAAAGGCTGTCGCCATTGAGTTTGCGCAACACCACGTCCTGAGAGAAGTCGGCCACGAAAAAGAGCTGCTGACGGTCGGCCCAGCCCTTGGAGTGGCGCCAGCCCACCAGCCTCCGCGGCGACACTTGGCTGATGCGGCACTGGGTGGCCCTGTCCCATCCGATGCCCCGCTTCAGGTCGATGGCAATGAAGGCGGTGTCGATGTCGGCAGAGAAGGTGTAACGGTGGAAGCCGGTGCGGAGGGTGGCGGTGAGTTCTGCGTTGACACTTCCTCCATCGGCGAAGGGCATCCAAAGGGTGTAATAGCCGGGGCGGCATTGCTCGTTGGCGTGGTTGAACAGAAGATGGCGCGTGTAGGGATGCTTGACGGGCAGGAAGGTCACGTCGCCCAAGTCGCCGCACCCGGTGCCGCTGAGATGGGTGTGGCTGAAGCCAACCAGGACGGAGTCGGAGGCGTGATAGCCCGAACACCAGTCCCACCCGCGGGTGGGCTCTGTGGGCCCCAGCTGAACGAACCCGAAGGGCACGTTGGCTCCCAAGAACACGTGTCCGTGGCCGCCTGTGCCAATGGTGGGATCGACGTGACGTGTAAGTTGCTGGCCGAATCCCGAAAGGGGTGCGGCCAGCAACATGAGTGCCAAGAGAAAGGCGTTTTTCTTCACACTATTGTTTCATTTTAGGGTTTACAGTTTACGGTTTACTGTTTACGGTTTTTTCGCCGTGGTACACTCGTTGACCAGATAGACAATGCTCATGTAGGGGATGCCTGTGTTGGTCTGGAGGCCTATCTCGCAGGTGCGGCTGTTGGAGTAGCCCACTTCGATGTGGTGCTGCTCTATCTGCGGACGCAGCTTGCGCAGGGCGTAGCGGTTCATTTCGGGGAAGGTGAAGCCACGGTCGCCGGCAAATCCGCAACATCCCACGCCCTCGGGCAGATAGACGTTGCGGGAGCACATCCGGGCCAAGGCAATGAGATGGCCGGCCACTCCCATTTCTCGAGTTGAGCAGGTGAGATGAAGGGCGATGGGGCGGTCGATGGGGTGGAAATCGAGCCGATCGACCAGATACTCCATGATGAACTCTGCGGGCTCGTAGAGTTTCATCTTCTTCATCACCTTCTTCATGCGGTGCAGACACGGGCTTTGGGCGCAAAGCACGGGGTAGCGGCCCTGCTCGGAGGCTTTCCAGAGCGCCTGCTCCAGTTCTGCACTCTTGCGGTCGGCTATGTCGAGCATGCCTTTGCTCTCCCATATCTGTCCGCAACACATTCGCTCCATGCCCTCGGGGAAGATGACTTCGTAGCCTGCCTTTGCCATGAGCTGGATGACTTCATCGACAAGGGCATGCTTGACGGGGGCTTCGCGCGAGAGTCCCATGGTTTGGTTGATGCAGCTGGGGAAATAGACCACTTTGCGGTGGGTGGGCTGGCTCTCGGCGGCTGGACGGGGGGTGGCTGAGTGCTGGATGATGAACTGGGTGAGGTCGGTTTTCTTTGGCTGGCGTTTTTTCTTGGGCATAGCCGTAGTCCACAGGGGGAGTCCCATCTTGTTCATGCCGCGGCAAAGTGCAGACATGTTCTTCGAGCCGAGTGTGATGTGCCCCAGGTGGGCCACATCGAGCACGAGCCGGAGTCCGGTCTTGATGCCGGCCATGTGGTTGGCGGCAAATTCGCCCACTCGGTAGCCCGCCTTGTTGTTGAGCATGTCCATTTGGCGGATGAGGTGGGTCAGTTCGCCGGTGTTGATCTTCATGGGGCATGACGTGGCGCACAATCCGTCGGTGGCGCACGTCTGGTCGCCGTAGTATTTGTATTGCTTTCTAAGTGTGGCCACGCGCTCGGGGTTCTCGCCCGTGGTTTCCAGGGCGCGAATTTCGCGTTGTATGGCAATGCGCATGCGAGAGGAGAGTGTGAGTCCGCACGACATGCAGTTCACCTCGCAGAAACCACACTCTATGCACTTGTTGGCGCGCTTCACTGCACGTATGGTTTGCTGTGCTGTGGAGAGCGACGGATCCATCAGATGGTTTCCTCCGTCGGGCACACGGTCGTAATCGAAGTTGAGCACGGGCAGCGGTTTCAGGCACTTGATGAAACACTCGGGGTCGTCGTTGAAAATGACTCCCTGATTGAGCAGACCGTTGGGGTCGAAGATGGCCTTGAGTTCCTTCATCACCTCGTAAGCCTGCTCGCGCCACTCGTACTTTACGAACGGAGCCATGTTGCGTCCTGTGCCATGCTCTGCCTTGAGCGAACCGTCGTATTCTTCGACCACGAGCCGAGCCACGTCGCGCATCATCTCTTCATAGCGTTTCACTTCGCTGGGGCTCTTGAAGCTTTGGTTGAGAATGAAGTGGTAGTTGCCCTCAAAGGCGTGGCCGTAGATGCATGCGTCCGAATATCCATGGTCGGCAATGAGTTTTTGCAACTTGACAGTGGCCTCGGGAAGGTCTTCGATGTGGAAAGCCACGTCCTCAATGAGGCATGAGGTGCCCACGGGGCGTGTGCCGCCCACGGATGGGAATATACCCGAACGAATGGCCCAATACTTGCCATAGACGGCTGGATCTTCGGTGAAATTGGCGGGCGTGTAGAGGCGGAACTGCCCGAGGCACTCCTTGATGCGGTCAATCTTTTCGAGGAGTTGCTGGTGGGTGAGCGCCTTGGTTTCGGTGAGAATGGCAGTCAGATTGTGGTAGTCGCCTGGCTGCACACCTTCGATTTTGCCTGCATCGACGTCGCTCTTGTATTGAAGATAGACGGGGTCGTCAACAGCGTTCAACGACATGTAATCGAGCATTTCGGCACTCTTCACCATCAGCTGTTCGGCACTCATTTTCAGGTCGTCGTCGCCAGCCTTGAGTTTCTTCATGGCCACCACGGCTTCGCAACTCTCCTTCATCGTGAGGAAATAGACCATGGCCGAGGCTTTGAATGGGTAGTCGTGCAAGGTCTTCATGGTCACCTCGGAGAGAAATGCGAGTGTACCCTCCGACCCCACCATGGAGTGGGCCATGATTTCGAACGGATCGTCGTAGGCCAACAGGGGACGGATGTTCAATCCTGTGACATTCTTGATGCTATATTTGTGGCGGATGCGGTCGGCCAAATCCTTGTCGGCTCTCACACGGTCGCGCAGCTCTTCAATCTTCCTGATAAACTCGGGATGGGTACGGCGAAATTCGGCCTTGCTCCGCTCGTCGCCTGTATCGACGATGGTTCCGTCGGTGAGCACCATTCGGGCGCTGACCATCATGCGGTCGCTATTGGCATGGACGCCGCAGTTCATGCCCGACGCGTTGTTGCAAACGATGCCTCCCACCATTGCCGAGCCGATGCTGGCGGGATCGGGCGGGAAAACGCGACCATAGGGACGCAGGATGTCGTTCACGCGAGATCCCACTATGCCGGGCTGCAACCGAATGGTGTCTTGGCCGGGGCCTATCTCGTATTTTTCCCAGTGTTTGCCAGCAACAATGAGCACCGAGTCACTGATGCTCTGGCCTGACAGAGAGGTGCCTGCGGCACGAAAGGTGAAGGGCAACTGCCACTTGTTGCAGGCTTGGATGATACGAGACACCTGCTCTTCGTTTTCGCTACGCACCACCACTCGGGGGATCTGTCGGTAGAAACTGGCGTCTGTACCCCACCCCAGTGTCCTCAGTTCGTCGGTATAGATGTTGTCAGGATTGACAAATTGCTTGATTTGGGTCAGAAAAGCGTCGTATTTGCCAGCTTTTCCATCATGGGTAGATAGATTAGATTGTTTCATAGTATACGTGTATATATTATTAAACATAGGTTTCAGCGGCAAATATAACAATTTTTTTTCGCAACACTCACGCAATGAAGGTTTTTTTTTCTACAAAACTCAACTTTAGCATGTCGGGAGTTATCGGGAGTTATCGGGAGTTATCGGAAGTTAGCGGAAGTTAGCAGCCTTTGGCTTTCCTAGCAAGGCCCCCACAGGCCCCCCTCTCATCCCCCCCGTAGGGGGAAGCCCAGCGCACAGGAAGCCTCCCCTACGGGGGGAGGTTTGGTGGGG
>OCTX012041278.1_pt1 | contig 11972 bp, 18 predicted proteins | sample 1539691 | NCBI WGS metagenome assembly OCTX01 (sample SAMN02144231, study PRJEB22623) | gut metagenome | biome: sheep rumen | host: Ovis aries | place: New Zealand
CCTCTGCTTGCAATCTTTGAGAGAATTTGCTCGCTGTGTTTAGTAACGTTTGCGCTGCCTGCAATCGAACCGCGGCGTTGTTGTCTTGGTCGCTCATTACGTCCGCTATTGTGGTTATGGCCTCTTGTATATGGCCGTTTAGGTTGTGGACCGCTGCGCGCAATACTTCCGCCCTGGCCGATCTGTAAAGCGTTTGAAACTCTGCATTGTTCATCCTGTCGTATAGCGTGCGGACTGGTAGCCCGGCAGCGCTGGCGGCGTCTTTCATACTCCCGGCAGATAGTAACGCGGCTATAATCTCCTCGTTGCTGACTGCCTGCGCTCTCTTGCTCATGCTCTCCCGCCCTCCTCACTGATCCGGCGCAACACTCTAACAAGTGCCTGCCGCGTCTTAAATATCTCTATTGCGCGTCCCTTTAGCTGGTCGCAATATTCCATTAGTTCCTTTTCATCTTCCGGCAGATAATAACCGGGGTTTGATCCGGTGGCTGCGCATATTGGCCGGCCCTCTCTCCGTTCTCGCTCCACTTGTATCGTTATCTCTCGCGGCGTCTTGTTACATTCTCGCGCCAACTCTCGCGCGGTCCTGGCGTTCTCTTTGCCCTCTGCCAATAGTTCAAAAATCATGGTGATGTGTTATCCTCCTGGGTGTTGTCTGTCTGATCCTGGGCGGCCGCTGCCGCTCTTTTCTCCCAATAACGGCGTTGACTCTCTCTTACTTTGTCTTTGTTCTTTCTGTTCCATTCTCGCTTATACTGCCGGCGGGCTTCTCTTGCTGCCTCTGTCATTCTCTCGTGCTCCTCCTCTATGTATTGTTCCGTTCTTAAAGGTTTAATTCTTCTCATGTTCCGGGCCCTCCCTGGCCCTGTCGCTGTTCCATAGAATAATAGCCAACTTTACCCCGCTATCATTCCGGCCTGGTTCCTTATCCTCGTACATGCTGCCGGTTCTGTATTGGCAGCGCTCGCACTCAACCCATACATTGTTTAGCTTTTCGGTGTATCTCTCGCGGCGGATCGTGGCCGGCCCGTCACACTTGGGGCAGTTCTTTATCTCCATTTTGCGCGGCCTCCTGATATTTCTTTGTGATCGGCATATACAGTCCGTATTGTTCCGGGTGTCGTCTCTTTTCCCGGTTCCCTCCGTAGTGCTCGCGGGGTGCAATCTCGAATGTGTACGCGGTGTTTTTTATGTTCTTTGCATGTCGGCGGCCCATGCTTTTTCCTCCCGTGTGTGTGATATGTGAATATGTGCTATATACATATTATACCATAGAAACACGAATAGAACAAATTATAGTATATGTGTATGGTCTGTTATACACTATATTGTGTATATAAAAATGGCAGAGGGTTTTTTCTGTTCCCTCTGCCTGATCTGGTTTATCTTCTCCGGCCTGCTTTCGGTGTCTTTACCTCCGGCAGTGCTAAATTATTTATATCAAAATTTCCAGCGACTAAACCGGCGTTATCTAACTCGGGATCGGATTCCCCAAAACGCACTATGTTTTCATCTTCCGGTAAAAAATCATCCTCCGCATAAAACCTATTACCGGCAGCATGGAAATATACCCGGGCCGGTTTGCCTGCATACCCAAAACGATTTTTTAACACTCGCAATATCATCTGCCGCCATGGCCGGCTTGTTAGCACTCCCATTTTGTCATTATCCGACGTTTTCACGTTCCCCTGGTCTACTTGATAATAGTTCAATGACAAAATATAGTCACCTCCGTACTCAATGCCGGAACTGTCGCGGCCGGATTCCATCGTTATTCTTCCGGCCTTGTTGCTGTCTCTGTTGGTGGCGCTGATTGCCACGCTGATCGTGTCATAGTTGATAGCGTAGTCTTTAAACACTTGCATGGATTTTTTAATGACGTTTGCGACATCCTCACCGGGCCATGTAAGCAAATGCAAATAGTCAATAACTACAACGGGTGCGGGGGTTCCGGCAGCTTTCGCCCTCTCTCCGATCCTGTCCAAATATTCGGACAGCTTTTCTAAATCTCCGGTCATACCGTCCGGGTTATAGTCAAGTTTCGGGGCTACTCTCTCCCGGTATTGGGCAAGGGCGTTTGTCACTGCCTCGCGTTGGTTCGATGTCCAGCGGTAGCCCTGCATAACATCTAATGTGCTCATGGGCTCGCCTGCAAGCGTACAACGGGCGCTTAGGCTCTTAGCTATCATTTGTTCGCGGCTCATTTCCAAATTGACATATAGGACCGGTTTGCCGTGTTCGGCCATGCTTTCACCTATTTGCTGGCATAGTGTTGTTTTACCGGCAGCGGGGGCAGCTAACAATAATAGCATGGTCTTTTTGACCGGTCCCCCGTTCAACAGATTGTCAAAAAACGATATGCCGGTCGTGTATGGTTTGTAGTCCTCGCCGCTGATCCGGTTAAAAAACTCTGTCAGATAGTCAACCGGGCCCGGCGTGGGCTCTCCTGGCGCTCCCTGGGGCTGTTGCTGGCCCTGATCCCTGGGTGCTTTCGCCTCATAATATGCGCGGTACTTTTTCCAGTTCAGCGCGGCCCCGTGACTATGCCGACATTTAAAGCTGATCCGGCCGGTGGTCTCAATAAAAACGGCCGCTTCATTCTCGGGATATTTGCCCGGCGTGTGTTCCTCCTCCCATGGACATGTAACGCAATATGCAATTACTTTCCCGGGATCGCCTGGCCTGGTAAATGTGTAGCGGGTGCCGACTTCAACATGATATTTCGCGGCCCACTCTAAAAACCACTGTTCTGCCTCGGCCTGTTCCGCGTATAACATCCAATCCGGCGCGGTGTCTCCGGTAGGATCGGCAGCGGGGGACGGTGTCGTCGGTGTCTCCTGGGCCTGATCCGGTAGCGGGTTTTTAAAATGCAATAGTTCACAAACTGTTTTAACTACATTGCGCGCGGCTCTGTCGTCTTTATATGATCCGTCAATTATGTGCGCGGCGTACTCTGTTATTGCCTCCTCTTGTGCTCTGTGTAGTTCCTCGGGGTCGGTATTGTCTATATATTCGTCTATGTAGCACTCGCCGCCCTCGGGCGTTATGTGTGGCTCCTGCACTCCAAAGAAAAAGCGGGCCGGGTCCATTGCTGCCGGGTCGATAAACGGGAACAACGCAAGAACATTTTTTATTATCCGTTCGTGATCGGCGCGGCGGGTGATCGGCTTAGCAAGCGGGAAATATATATGCCATTTCTCGCGGGGCTCCGATGTGATTGTGTAGCCCGTCTTTTTATCCTTCTTGCTCTTGGGCTTCATGTAGTTACGGGACCGGACCAAATAATAATTGATCCCGTCCAGCGTTTCGGCTATGTCGTCGGCTGTTTTCCATTTGTCGGGGTCCTCGGTGTGCGTATTGTCAACGTCTACCATGATGCAATCCGCGCCCATAAAATTGTCTATGTTCCGGTAGTTGTTTACCATGCGGCCGGCCATGTGATCCCGTTTCAATGCTATCTGTAAATCTTTTTCGCTCCTGATCTGATAGACGCGGTTGTATATAACGTTTTGCGCGTTCTCGCGGTAGTCGCTCCCGTACAATGTCATAATAACGGGGTCTCCTGGGCTCTGTGCGGCCCGTCCTGGGGCTCCTGGGCCTGCCGTGGGTGTTTGTTCGGGGTCGATGCTTGCGGCCCTCTCCGGGGCTTGTGCGCGGTCGTCCTGGTGCTCCTGGGCGTGTAGCGGGTCAAGAACTAAATTATTAATATCGTACATGTATATAAATTCCTCCTGCCGGCGGCGGGTTCTGTGTGCTATACTATAAAATAGACTCCGGGCCGGTCCTGTGCTGGGTTTTTCTGGTCTTGGGTTTGTCTGTCGCGGTCTCGGGGGTGGTGCCCTGGGGCCGCTTTGCTCGTGTTTTGTGTCTTTTTTGATCTGATTTTTAGTTTTTCGGGGCGGATCGCGTCCCGGATTTTTATTTTTTATAGGCTTTTTTGTCATTGTGTCGGCTTCCTGGGGCGGCAGCTCTCCCCCTCGTTACTGATCCGGCAGCGGCAGAGGGCGTTTTCTGTCAGCTTTTCGGCCACTTTTAGGTCAATAAAAGTAAACATTTCGGCGCGTTTTCGTGCAATAATCGTGCACTTTTGGCCCCTCCCCCTGGTAGCTGATCCGGTTTTGAATTATGCGAAAATTCGCGCGGCGCTGGGCGTCGGTCTCCTCCTGGGGATCGTGTAATGATTTACCCTCCCCCCTGGGTGTTTTCAGCGCTGGCAGTCCCCTTTTTATAGGGGCCGCAAAAATCGCATATACATAGCCCTTTTTTTAAGTACTCGCGAAAATTGCATATAGCACCCCCTCGCGTGTAGGCTCTCAACCTCTACCCGATACGGTGACAAGGTTATACCCCCCTCGCGTGTAGGCTCGCGCGGGAAAATTGTCTTGCCCTCCTCCCGTTGCTGATCTCCTCCGGGACTATGGGGTTATGGGGTGCCGGGCGTGGCCCTGTGTGGCTTCGTGTGCGCTTGTATCGGTGCCGGTGGTATGTTTGCTCGCTCTGATCCGTTGCGCGGCTCTCGTGGCCTTGTGGTAGCCCTCCCCCGGCAGAAAAAACCCTTCGATTTTCTCGCGGGGGGATATGACTGCTTGGCGGATAGTCTCATAAAATCCCGGTGTGTTGTACTTTGTCGGGCCCCTGCCGTTTGTGATACGATCAAAAAAATTTACGTGCGCGTATAAACGTTTCTGTTTATGCTGGTATCTCTCCGGTTGTTGGTCCTCTTGCCGTTGATCTGATTTTCTCGGCCCGGGGGCTGTCGGCCTGGTGTCGGTGTAGGTGGCTGCCGGGATCGGTTCCCCTTTGGGGAGTTCGATTGTTAAAGTTTTAACAATGTGGCTACTCTCGCATAGTCCATGATGATCTTGTATTGATGCTCTCCCCCCTCCCTCTGCCGTGTGGTTTTCGGCGGGTTGCGGTGGTTCTCGTTGGCTGTGTAGCCCTCTGCCGGTGGCGGCCGGTGGGGTTCGCTTTCTTTTTTTTCTTTTTCTCTTTTCCTCATCTTAGCACGGCCGGTTGCGTCAGCATTAACCGGCTGTGCGTCTAACAGTACTGGCAGTACTAACAGTACTGAGAAAATCTGGCCTCTGAGACCCGCATAAAATAAGGGCAAAACGTTTTTTACTGGTCAGTATTTCCCCCCATAGCGGTTAGTATTTCCACCCCTGGCGGTCAGTATTTCCCCCCATAGCGGTTAGTATTTCCCACCCCTTACGTCATTTCGTTGGCTTTTCTTTGGCGGTCCGTTTGCTTTTTGTCTTTTTCTCTTTGTTTTTTAGCGCTTCTTCTTTCTCTGCTGCGCGGCGTTGCCGGCGCTCCTCCTGGTGCTCGGGTGCGTCGATTGGCGTAAACTCAACATACAAGTTAGAAAATACTTCATAACTCGTTATCGCGGCCGCCTCCTGGTATGTCAGCTTTACCCCTTTAGCTTTCACATACTCCCATTCTGAAATATATACACCTGTCAGCGCGTCTAATGCTTTTTCAAATGGCTCTTTTATGCGGTCCTCCCAATGGCGGCCGTTGCCGGTCTCGATTAAATAATTATATGTGGGAAGGGTTGTTTGCTCTAATAGGGTGCTGACTTTTAGGCGAGTGTTAGTCCCGCGCGCTATGTTATTGTCGTTGTTATAGTGCATTGCAAATTTATAGCCGATGCTGTATGCGTTCGGGTTTCTCGCACTGATCCCCAATAGCACGCGCGGATATTGCATTAAAGGACTGCGGGCCAATATAGCCGCGGCTGTCTCTGTAAATTTTATGCGGATGTAGTTGTCTGATATATTGGTCCATTCGATCAAATTTAATTGTGTTAGGCTGTCGGCGTTTTTCTTTTTGTCTCTAACTCGATACTGAACAAAAACACCCCCTAACATATTCAAGTCTTTAGCGATTTGCTTTCTGGCCTCTTTGCGGCGCCCCTGGCAGCGCTTTTTTTCTATTGCTTCTTCTTCCTCGTTGGCTGTCGGCAGCGGGTCGATTTTGTATTTACACTCGCGCGCGTACTCGTTTAGAGGTATGGCTATTTCTCGTGTTAGCTTGCGCTCTTTTGTGCTTCTGCTAAAATGATTCGCTTCTGTAAATTCGGACAGTGCGACGCCTAATAATTTATGCGTATTGACACTTGGGCGGCTGTTCTTTTTTGCCCCTCTTACCATTAGCGCGGCGTTGGCCTCTGCATTGGTGATTACTATATTTCCGCTTTTCTCATCGCGCTGGGTTATATCTCCGAACCATAGTTTTAAAAGATCGGTGATTTGGTTATGATGCATTGGAAAATACTTGTTATGCAAAACACTATTTTCCCCGATCAACCCCTGCCCGCGTTCCTGTTTGGCTGCCCTGGCCGCGTCCCGGATCGCTAACAAGTCATTGATAAATACAAGCCGGTCCGGGTCAACATTGGGCGGGTTGTTCTCGATAATGTCAGCGGGTGCGATAAAAAAGAAAACATCTTTAAAATCTAACTGATCTAATAAATCAAAAAATGTTTTTCCCGCGTATTGTGGGTGCTTGTTTATCTCCTCGTTCAAAAATGGCTCCAACTCCTCCAACTCTTTATATACTCCGTCAATGGCTTCGGGGTCGGCCCACTCTGGCAGATTAAAAAATACTTGTATGATATTTTTAATAATTCCGGATAGGTCGAAAAAAGCCTCCCGGGTGTTGTCAATAACTTCTTTTACGTGCTCAACCCCTGCCGCGGCTTGTGCCGCTGCTTTTAATGCCGGCTCCATTGTATCCGCTAACGATTGTGAAAAACTTTCCCATGCCTCCGGGTGCTCTTTTGAGTATTCTATTAATTCATCCGGTGTCATGTTTTTCCATTCCTGGGTCGTGTCTCCTGGTGGTTTATCTCCTGGCTGCAATGTGTGTTCACTAACTATGCGGCCCGGCTCCTGCCCTGTGCTGTTCTGATCGGCAGAGGGCTTTTTGTTATCTGTCATGCTCGTGGCTCCTGTTAAAACTTGAACTGGTCTAATGCGGCCCTAAATGCTTTCGCTTTTTCGTATAGTTCCGCGTTGGCTTCCATGTGCTGTTCTACAATCTTATTAATAAAATCTGTTGTACTTACCCCCGTAACACGGGCCATAGTGCGCAAGTAGTCAAGATTTTCGGGGATTAGTGCTAAATTGATGCGCCCTTCTTTTGACGTCTTGCGCGTGTCGATCTTGGCGCCCTCCTGGGCCTCTGTCGCCTCTGCGATGCTATCGCCAACTATTGCTTGCGCGGGCTGTGTGTACTTCTTTGTCATGTGTGGACCTCCTGTTTTATGTGTATTGATACTCTGTTACCTCGTGAAAAATATCCATGTAATCCGCGGCCGCTGTGCATTTTGGCGCGTGCGTGTATAAAGATACTTGTAGGCTCGCGGCCTGCTTTACTTTGTCGGTCGGGCGGATGATCCCCAAAAAAGGAATGTCTAACCCCCGGCAGTATTTATTGATGATCGCTCTAAAAAACTGCCTGTCATAGTCGCTGTTGGGGTCATACCGTGTGTACAGTATCCCGGCTATTTTCAACGCGGGATTGCTCTTTTGTATCTGCCGGGCGTTGTCTATGATCGTATATAGCCCGTCGGCGCTGTACCCGTCCGCGTTTATGGGTATTATTAACCGGTGCGCGGCCTGTAATGCGTTATACTGTAAAACTCCGGCTGTTGGCGGCGTGTCGATCACTATAACATCATATAGTGCGCTTATTGGTCTGATTGCCTCTTGTAACCTCCGGGCCGATCCTGGGCCGCCTGGCGTGGCGCTTAGGGCCTCCGATCCTGGTATTATGTCTATATTGCTCTGTTTACTCTTGTGTACCTGATCGGCAGCCCTGGCCCCTGTCAATAACTTATAACTATCTCCGGGCCCGTCGTCGGCCACTCCTAACGCGCTTGTTAGATTTCGTTGCGGGTCTAAATCAACAGCAAGCGTTTTACACTTTCGGCGGGCGGCAGCCTGGCATAATGCCGCGGCCGTTGTGGTTTTCCCGGTTCCGCCCTTCTGCATTGCTATTGCAATAATCATTGTTTTGGCTCCTCCTGTCTGTTTAATTGGACTCAATCGGCTTTTATGCCTGTATCTATGCGGGTCTGTCTGTTATACTGTCCGTTAAATTGGACTCAATCCGCTCCTGGCCCTGTATCTATGCGGGTTCTGGGCTTATCCTGTCCAATAAATAGGACTCAAATGTTAACAAATATTAACATGGCAGAGGGCGCCAACTTCACCCCCTGCCGCGTTTAGTTGATCCATAGTTGACCGGTTGCCGGTATTACTTACCCGTAAACGGCAGATAAAAAGCTCGCGCAACCTCTAAAAAATCTATCTCGCTTAATGCGTCGTCAAGTATATCGGCATATAGGCCGGCGCGCTCGCTCTCGTTTATGTCGATGATTCCCGGCTTTTTAAAATCATCTTCTAATGCGTTTTTTAATTCGTATATGTCCGGACCGCTGCCGCTCCTGATCCGCTGGCAGAGGGTATAATACTTGTTGTAATCTTCTTCCCGGTTGCTGATGTAGTTAAAAACGGCCCATGTTGAATAGTTACTAAAACCGTTATACATGGCTCTTTTCCCTCCTGGCGTTACTGCTCTATCATTCTTCTAAATTCGATCGCGTCAACCGTGAACGTGCCGCCCGTGGCCTGGGGCAGCTTCTTTTCCTCTGTGACTGTAAATTTCACCTTGCCCGCGGCAGCCTCAACAACATAAAAATAGCCTCCGGGCGCCTTCATTCCGTTTATAGTGTCTTTTGCTTTGTAAAAAGTGCCTGTCTTGATCTGCATTTACTTTTCCCTCCTGGTTATGTGTAATAGTGCTTTGAACTCCTCCAATACGTGATAATAAATACTGTTTAGTGCTGTATACTCCCGGCGCTCATAATATCCGGCCCGGTATGCTTTTATGATCCGGGGCTGTATCTCCTGTAGCTGTGTGAACTCCTCGGGGGTTGCTCTCCCGGTGTCTACTCTTAACGCATAGCGTGTTAACGTGGTCAAGTAGTCAGTAAATACACTTGTGTTTTGCATATTGGGCCCCCTGCCAAATTATAAAAATTGCGGCGTGTATATGGTTTCTGTGCTGATCTTGCGGCCGTTCTCGAACTTAACCCGGTATAGTGTCGCCTCATAGTTAGCGGCCTCTTGTATTGCCTCCTCCTGGTTCTTAAAATCTGACACTGGTATTAGATAACCGTCAATAAATGCGTTCATACACTCCATAACATAATATTCACCGGTGCGGCGCCTGGCCTTGTGGTGCAATCCTAAATAAAAATAGTGCGCTCCCTTGCCGTAGTCATTCCGGCCAAATGCCAAATATAAAGCGCCTTCTTTGTCATGGCTATGCGGCTCTCCCATCATAAAACCGGCGTGAACTGGTATGTTATATTTTTCTTGGGCCTCTTGTGCGGCTGCTATTGGCAGCTGTAACGGCGGCAGTACGTTAAAAAGATCGTTGTATATGCTTTCCTTTATCTCCTGGCCTGGCAGCGCTGAAAAGCTCCCGTCTTTGTTCCATTGGTCCGCGGTATATATTCCCATCTCCGGCCCCCTCTCAATAATCCGATGTATAACAAACTGTCGTATAGTTATAGTCAACGTTTCCGGGGTGATCCTCTGAAAAGTACGCGATTATAAAAATAGGCTCTTTCAATCCTGGGCCCGCTTCATATCTCGCTATGATCCGGCCGGCGCTTTGCTGTAACTCGTTTTCGTTGGCTGCTACATCCTCGGGCGGGATCGTTCCATAGTCGTGACCGTAAAAACGGCTTATACACTCCAAAATATAGGCGTGCGCGCTCTCGTTCTCTGTAAATGCGACTTGCGCGGCTCCTGCTATCCCTAACGCGTTACGCTGCATAATTTGAAATAGTTTCATGGCCTGGGCCCCTCCTGTGTGTTGATCTCTAACAAATTGCCGTTGTCGTCTAATGTCCGGGTGTATATGGTCGCCTTCATGGTGTCGGGGTCAATAACTGCGATTCTTGTCTCCGGCAGATAAAAGCAACAAATTGACATATACGCGGATTCGGGACTTGTGGCCGGTGCTGCTGTCCAGCGGCAGCCCTCCGGCGCTATTATGTAGGGTTTTCTCATTTGTCGGCCCTCCTGGCTCGTCTGTGCTTTTCGTATAGCCTGTAATATTTCCATGCGTGCCTGTCGGCTTCTGCCTCTATTGCCTTATCGGTTATAAAGCGGGTGCCGGTTTCCAGCGGTTTCCATTTAATATCTGATCGGTCAAAATGGCCTAAAAATATATGTGCGAGTTCATGTCCTAATGTTCGCCGCTGTGCGACTTGCCCCCGCGTGCTGTCTATTACTACGAAAAAACCGTCTTTGTCGTGGCTTGTTACTCCCCGCACTTTTCCCCGGATCGTTTCAGGAAACGGGCGGCGGGTTATTTTTATCTGTCGGCCTTTGTAGTCTGTCATAACTTGCATTATTTCTGTTTTGTCTCCTCTCGTGGTTTGTCTGTCGTTTGTGGCTGATCTATCTAAACACTAACGCGTGTATTAGATTCTTTTGTGTGTGCTGTGTATGGGGTGTATGTTCTCACTTTTTCCGGCGCTCAATTTTAACGCTGATCCGATCGGGGGCTATTCCCTCCTCGTGTGCTAACTGTTCAATGGTCGCGGCCTCCTCTCCTGGAAACGTCCCCCGGATCGTGTACGCGCATAACTCGCGGCCGGTGTCCTTATCTGTAAATACCTTCCATTCTTCCATGCTGTTTCCCCTCTGTCAGTATTTTAAGTATTAACGGCCTTACCTGATCCAGTCCGCGCGGGTTGCGCTTCTTTGCTGCCTGGTATGCTCTTACAAGTTCCAAAAGCTCGGGCCGCTCCTGCAATTCTTTTCTAATCTCCTCTGTTGTCATTGGCGCTCCTTTTCTGATCGGGACCGGCAGAGGGCCCGCGGTGGTTGTGATCCTGGGCCCTGGTGCCTGGTTCTGGTTAGATGTAGTTCTCGCTTAGATATTGCGCTAACTCTGTTATGTTTTTGAACTCTCCCCGGTCCCTGATCGCGTTTGCAACGGCTTCCATTAGAAAACCACTGTAAACGGTTTGGAACTCCGGAAACGTATACAATGCCGTTTCAACGTCTTGCATGTTGCGGATTGTCCATCCTCCGGGGGCTTTCGCGCTCCTCAACTTAAAACCATGTGGGCCTTTATACATTTGTTTTTCCTCCTGTGCTGTGCTGGGTGTCGTGTTTCTATTTCTATTATACACAACTCCCGGCGCGGCCTCAACTCTAATATTCATGTATCCGGTGCGTCGTGTGTGCGTTGTGTATAATGCACTATTTTGTCGGCTGCTCCTGGGGCTCTGTGGGGCCTCCTCTCTCGCGCTGGCATAAATGCCCGGATTCTGTCACGGGATCGCGTGGCGGGCCTCCTGGCGTGCCCTGTATCGCGTTTTCGCGGGGCTGATCCGTATATTATCCCGTCTCCGGTTCTGATCTTGCGGCAGAGGGTGTTTTGTTGCGTAAAATCTTAGGAAATACGAGTATTTCCGATCATGGAATAGTAACGTTATTAGTAACGTTTGGGCTATTCGTCGTTTTGGATTTTCCCATCTGTGTAAATAGGCGCTCACGGAAGGCCGGCGCCTGTCGGTGGCAGCGGGGTCCCCTCCCCTGGGTGTGATCGTTGGCTGCTCTCTTGCCGGTCTGGGGTTGTCGCTTTCCCGTAAATGCTAAAAAACAGGGCCAAAAACACCCCCGTCAAAGTGCACAAAATAAAAAAAGTGTCCGCGGGTGACGGACAGCGCGCCCCCTGCCGGATGTATCTATCAACCTCTGAAAACTCAATACAAGCGATTTTATAAAATCCCTTTGTGCACTATTACAGGTCAACTATTCGTTAAATGCGACTTATTGGAATAGTTGGGGCCCTTTTTCTGTACATTTGCGGCCCAATGCACAACGGCAAACACGCGCCCAAATTAACATAATTCCGATAATTACAAGCGGCAGAGG
>OCTX011283170.1_pt1 | contig 11970 bp, 14 predicted proteins | sample 1539691 | NCBI WGS metagenome assembly OCTX01 (sample SAMN02144231, study PRJEB22623) | gut metagenome | biome: sheep rumen | host: Ovis aries | place: New Zealand
AATGTCATTGCCGTTATCGAGATGGTACAGCTCTGTTCCCGCCTGATGGCAAGGACAGGTGGCGGTTCCATTGTGAACATCGCCTCGGTGACTGCTGTACTTGGTTCTCCTGGACAGTCTGCCTATTCTGCCACGAAAGGCGCCATCATGTCGTTCACAAAGTCTGCTGCCAAAGAATTGGCTCCGCAGGGCATTCGTGTGAATGCGGTGGCTCCAGGTATTGTGAAGACAGAACGCTTCGCGGAACTATATGAGAGTGACGGAGCAAAGATAGACCAGCGCATATCACGGATCGGTTTAGGTCGCCTTGGAACACCTGAGGATATTGCCAATGCCTGTGCTTTCTTAGCATCAGATAGAGCTAGTTATATCTCTGGAGAGATTTTGGGTGTGAATGGATGTGCGTCAATCTAAAATGTCACACTGAAATCACTGAAACCACGGAAAGAATAGTTTTTCGTAGATTTTTTTTTATAGATGATAAGTTATTTTTGGCTGAAGTACTTATGAAAATGTATTTTCAATATACTTCCGACAAATATAACCTTTACAGAGAAAGTAAAGCAGGCCGTGGTCTGTCATCTATAAAAAAGAAATTTCTGTGATATCTGTGGTATCTGTGTGAGATTAATGAATAAATGACAGAGAACGAGATTACATACGAGATACGTGGGGCTATATATGATGTATATAAGGCACTGGGACCTGGGTTACTTGAATCTGTTTATGAGGAGGCTTTGTGTTTTGAGTTACAGCAGCGAGGCTTGAAGGTTGAACGTCAGAAGCATGTACCTATTATATATAAAGGTAACGTGTTGAATACTGAACTAAGACTGGACATATTGGTGGAAGACGAGGTTATCGTAGAATTGAAATCTGTTGAGGAGATGAAGAAGGTCTTTGGCAAGCAATTGCTGACTTATCTGAGACTTTTAGATAAGAGATTAGGACTCCTTGTTAATTTCAACACCGATAACATTCTTAATTCGATTACTCGTGTTGTGAATTGATTTCTGTGCTTTCTGTGTTTTCTGTGTGAGATTATAATTGTTTTTCAGTGAGATATGATATTGAATTTAGATAAGTGGAAGGGAGAAGCAATCGCTGCGATTGATTCGCAGGGTCAGCAGTTGATATACGGCGAACTGAGGTCTTTCGCGGAGAAGGTAGAGCATTTAATGCCTGCTCGTTCATTATTCTTTCTATTAGTTGAGAACAATGTGGGTGGTATAGCTTGGACCATAGGTAATATCTGTGCAGGGAATGTGCCGCTCATACTGAATGCTCATTTAGATGAAGGGTTGTATAATAGTTTATACGACCTTTATCAGCCGCCGTATGTATGTGTACCAGAGGCAATAGCAGATAAGTATGAATATGAGAAAGTCATTACTTGCTATGGCTATACATTGATGAAAACAGGGCATGATACTTGCCCGATGAACAATGAGTTGTCACACTTGTTGCCCACATCAGGTTCAACAGGAAGCCCGAAGTTAGTACGCCATAAGTATGCCAATATCGAGGCGGCAGCACTGAATATCTCCACGTTCTTCCAGTTGACAGAAAAAGATCGTCCATTGATGGTATTGCCTTTATATTATACAATGGGTCTATCGATGGTGTTCAGTCATTTTTATGTGGGTGCTACGGTACTGATTACGAATCTGAGCATGACAGACCGTAACTTCTGGAAATTCATCAAGGAAGAACGTGCCACGAGCTTTACGGGTGTTCCCTACAGTTTTGAGATCCTGAACATGATGCGTTTCTTCCGTATGGATCTGCCTGACCTGACGCTGTTGACGCAGGGTGGGGGACGATTGCCTAAGGAATTGAACCTGAAGTTTGCGGAGTATTGCCGTGACAACGGCAAGCAGTGGATAGCCACCTATGGCCAGTCAGAGTGTACCGCTCGTATGGCTTGGCTTCCGCCGAAGTGGGCAATGGAGAAGGTCGGTAGTATCGGTATTGCAGTGCCCAATGCAGAACTCTCACTCATTGATATGGATGGCAACCCCATCACAACTCCTAATACGGAGGGTGAGATGTGCTATCGCGGCAAGAATGTGACAATGGGCTATGCCCGTAGTCGTGAGGACTTGCTTTTAGGTGACGAGCGTCATGGATTCATTAAGACTGGCGACTTAGCCTATTTCGATGAGGATGGTTGCTATTACATCGTTGGTCGTATGGGACGCTTCTTGAAACTGTTTGGTATGCGTGTCGGGCTTGATGAGTGTGAACGCATCGTGAAGGGCAAGTTCCCTGGTTTGGAATGTGCCTGTGTAGGTACTGATGAGAAAATGTTGGTCTATCTGACCGATGAGAGTAAAAAAGAGTTAGTCAAGGAAGAACTGGTCAGCCGATTGAAATTAGTGGCATCATCTTTTGAAGTGAGAATCATCAGTGAAATTCCAAAGAATGAGGCTGGTAAAACATTATATGCAAAATTAGAAAACAAATAAAAAGAATATGGAAAATTTAGAAAAGTACAACAACGCGTTTGTGCAGGTGTTCGGTGCAAAGATTGAAGACCTGAATGACAATTATGGTAAAGACACGGTTGATGAATGGGATTCCGTTCATCAGTTGAGTCTGATTGCCGAGTTTGAGGAAGCTTTTGATATCATGTTCGATCCAGAGGATATCATGGAAATGACCTCGTACGCCAAGGGTAAGGAAATCCTTGCCAAATACGATGTGATCCTATAGTTTTTTACATTATTTCATTTTTTAATTTTTACATTAAACAAAGTGGCACGTTGGGAAATTAAAAATGTAAATATTGCCGGTGTGGCGATGGCGGTGCCAGAGCACACGGTGAAGACGGCAGAGATAGACCTGTTCACTCAAGAAGAGGCAGAGGTCTTTGACAAGACTGTAGGAATCAAGAGCCGCCACATCGCTCCAGATACGATGTGTGCCTCTGATATGTGTCAGGCCGCAGGCGAGAAATTGTTGGAAGAATTAGGTTGGGAGAAAGAAAGCATCAATGCACTGATTTTTGAATCAGTGACAGGTGACTATCGTACTCCACCGACTTCTTGCTTGTTGCAGTATCGCATGGGACTGAGTGAGGATTGTTTCTGTGTGGATATACCCATGGGTTGTTGTGGCTGTATGTATGCCATTACGGTTGCAGGCAATCTGCTGACAACAGGGCAGATTAAACGTGCCTTGGTTCTGGTTGGTGATACTGCTTTACGTATGGGATCAATGAAGGATAAGAGTCGTGTACCATTGTTTGGTGATGGTGGCACTGCACTTGCGCTGGAATATGACGAGACAGCTAATGACATTATCATAGACTTCCATACCTTGGGTAAAGGCTATGAAGCATTGATGACTCCTCATGGAGGATTCCGTCATCCTGCGACACCAGAGTCTTTTATCTATGAGGACTTTGGCAATGGTATCGTTCGTGCCCCCATCCATACGATGATTAATGGTATGAACGTGTTCTCGTTTGCCATTAGCCGTCCACCTAAGAGCGTGGAACAGTTTATGGCAGATTATAACATTGACCGCAATACAGACATTGATTATTTCCTGATTCACCAAGCTAATAAGATGATTGTTGACAGAGTGGTAAAGAAGCTGAAGCTACCAATGGAAAAGTGTCCGTATAATCTGGAAGAGTTCGGTAATTTGGGAGGTGCCAGTATTCCTTCGTTGATGGTGACCCGTATTGCTGATAGACTCCGTAAGGAACCAACCACTTTACTTGGTAGCAGTTTCGGTCTTGGTCTAAGTTGGGGAACTATGCTGCTGAAAACGAAGCCAATGGTAGTTCCTTATTTGCATATCATATAATATGATTGTATAGATTATGAAAGAGCGCGTTTTTTATTTCGATACATTAAAATTTTTTTTAATTTATTTGGTTCTGTTAGGTCATCTCCTTCAACCCAATAGGGCAATATCCTATAATAGTGAGATATATAGTTGGATTTATTTATTTCACATGCCTCTTTTTATAATTGTTTCTGGGTACTTTTCAAGGAAGAAGGAAGATGTGAAAGCATTTAGATATGAATTGTTTTGTCTTTTCGAAACATTTGTGGTTTTACACTTTTTTTCAATAGGATTCAAATTGATTGTTAATGGACATTTAAATCTTTCAGATTTGCTTGTTCCAGGTTTTGCTTCATGGTATTTATTGAGTTTGATATGTTGGCGATTTATATTACAATATATTCCTAATAAATGGCAGAATAATTACATTTTGCTACTATTATCATTTGTTGTTAGTTTATTTGCAGGATTCATTCCCATCGGAGGCGTTTTTTCAATCCAAAGGACATTCTCAATGTTTCCTTTCTTCCTGTTAGGCTTTTTCCTAAAACAGAATAACGGAATTGATAAAATTAGAATGAAGCCATTTGCCGCATGCTTTGTCATTGTAATGTTTACAATCCTAATTTGGGAGATCAATGGATTAGGTGAACTTGGTGGGGGGGTAAAAACATGCTACACAATATAGAGCATTGTGCTTATCATTATTATAAAGGTAATGACTTTATTTCCTTTCCATTTCTCTCTCGTTTATTATTTTTGCTATCCTCAACATTAATGTCTATTGCTGTTCTATCAGTTACACCTCATAAAAATATTTGTATGATAACAACAGAGGGACAATTTACGTTATTTTATTATTTTTGGCATTCTTTTGTCATAGGATTGTTGTTAAGGGTGATGTCTTCGTTCCAAATAGAAAAGAATAGCTTTGTCTTACTTTTGGCATCAGTTTTAGTTGTTATGTTATTGTATTTCCTGAGACATTTTAGAATATTTACGTTGTTGATGAATCCTTTAAGTAATTTTGTGTTAGAAAGGTGCAAAAAGAAATAGGAAGCAACTTTTGGTTGAATCCCCATGAAGTTTACAACGAAATTCCATTAGGGGATCCTACTCAGTTTAACTGTGCTGGAGAAGATTCTGTATGGCTATCAACGGGACGTTCTGCAATAAGGTTCGTTATAGAAGCAATTGAAAAGAGAAGGTCAGGGTTGAAAAAAGTGGCAGTTCTTCCGTCATTCACATGTAACACTGTGATAGAGCCGTTTCTTAAGTCAGGATACATCGTTTTTTACTACCCTGTAGAGAAAGACTTAAGAACGACATCTGACGCTATTCTTCAAACTGCAATAGAAAATGATGCGTCAATAGTATTATTCCATAGATATTTTGGTTTTGATACCCTTGACGGTCAGGTTGACAAAATGTGTGAGATTTTGCATGATTTGGGAAAGTATACGATAGAAGATTGCACACAATGCCTTTATAGTGATATTCATAGATCTAATTGTGATTTTGCTGTAGGCAGCATACGAAAATGGACAGGTACTCCTGACGGTGGCTTCGCTGTTTGTAGAGAAGGAGAATTCTTTGGCAAACCTCAGAAAACTGATGTGATATTAGAGAAAGCCAAGGTTGAAGCTTCTTATGCAAAATACCGATATCTGTTTGAATATGAAGGCGAAAAGTCAGAAATGCTGGCTATGTACCGACATGCAGAGGACATCTTGGATAATCAGACAGAGATCTACGCTATCTCTACAACTTCAGTTAAAGTTCAGAGCAATCTGAATATAGATAATCTAAAGAGAAAAAGGAGGGAAAATTTCAAGTTGCTTGGGAAAATAATAAGTTCTCGTGTTAAAACAGTTTTTTGTTTAAACAACCAAGAAGTACCATTGTATTTCCCGATAATTGTTGATGATAGGACTGCACTACAGAGATATATAATTGAAAATGATATCTATGCACCTGTGATTTGGCCAAAAAGTGAAATTCAACCAATAGTTTGCGATGGAGCTGAAAATGCTTACAAACATCTTTTATGTATTCCTATTGATCAAAGATATGATGAAGAGGATATGAATCGAATAGTTAAGGTAATTAATAATTTCTACAGATAATGTTATATATAGGTAATGTAATTTATCTTCGGCTTTTAGAGCCAGAAGACTATGAGACAACCCATCAGTGGCGTGTTAATTATGATATGCAGAAAATGACGTGTGGACCTATTCGGTTTATTTCCAAAGAAATGGAAAAGAATTGGGTTCTGTCAAAATCATTAAGTAATATTTCTGAGGTATATCTTGCTATCTGTCTTATACAAGACGATAAGATGATAGGTTGGATTTCTATTAATGATATCGATCATCGAAACCAAAAATGTAAATGTGATGGTATCGTGATTGGTGATAAGCAACATCAAGATGGTATGGCAGCCTTTGAGGCAGGGAGATTAATGCTCAAATATGTTTTTGATGAACTAAATATGAATATGATTCGGGGTGCGTGCCTTAAAGAGCATGTCTTTTCTCGAGCAAATATGGAAGCAAAATTCTATAAACTAGAAGGAATAGAACATGATGCAATTTATAAAAGCGGGAAGTTCCATGATGTACTGCATTATGCTCTAAGTAGAAAAGAGTACTATCTTCATGTTGAGAACAATGATTATGAAGACTCAAAAGTTATAAAGCGACTAGTAAAGAGGATAAAGGAAATCAAAAAAGGATTAGAGGAGAGGTGATATGTATAAGAATTGTTTTAAGAGGTTGTTAGATATTGTAGTATCGCTTATTGCTGTTATAATATTATCTCCATTACTGTTTGTTGTTACGTTTTGGTTGCATTTCGCTAACAAAGGTGGAGGTGCGTTTTTTACACCTCCAAGACCTGGTAAAGGTGGAAAATTGTTTAAATTACTTAAGTATAAGACCATGACGGACGAGAGGGATGAAAATGGCGAATTACTTCCAGATGCAAAGAGGTTGACTTCTATTGGTAAGTTTGTCCGTTTGACTTCTATTGACGAGTTGCCTCAATTGATAAATGTTCTGAAAGGCGATATGTCGTTTGTTGGTCCAAGACCATTAAGTGCTCCTAGTTTACCCTATTACACGGAAGAAGAATGGCATAGACATGATGTACGTCCAGGTATAACAGGGCTTGCCCAGGTTAACGGTAGGACCTCAATCTCATGGAAGCAAAAATTCGAATACGACCTTCAATATGTTAGGGAAGTATCTTTCCTTTTGGATTTGAAGATTGTGTTCCTGACGGTTTATAAGGTTTTGAAAAGAGAGAACGTAGGTGTCGAAACCAGTGGAACTTCGACTTTTGAGGAATACCGTGAAACACAGTGGGCAGCTGACGGTAGAAAGGATTTAATCGAAAAGGCAAGAAAGGAAGCAAAACAATATAGGGATTTAATCCACCATGTGCACTGATAGTTTTTTCGTATTGGTAATGATAAATGTGCAGATGAATAAAAGAAGTTTTACAATTGTTGCCGTATCAATAACATTGATCGTCGTTCCTTTATGTGCCTTTACCATATTGGGTGAGAAAGACTCTGATTTGAGAAGTAGAATTTTACGTCTAATGGATAAACATCAGTGTGTTGGGTTATCAGTTGTTGTTGTAAAGAACAACGAGATTGTTTATTATGAATCGTTCGGATATAATCCTGATTACTCGGATTCCACCAAGAGAAAACCAATCAAACAGAGTGATGTGAATTATATTGCTTCAATCTCTAAGACATTTGTATCAACGGCAATTTTGCAGCTAAAAGAAAGAGGAAGACTTTCTTTGGATGATGACGTAAACAAATATCTTGATTTTTCTCTTAGGAATCCATATTACCCAGACATACCAATAACTATCAGAATGTTAATGACTCATCGATCGAGTTTAAATAAAATGAATGGAGCTGTCACGTTTGATCACTTTAATGTGTTTGTTCCAGAAAAGAATAAAGATATAAATAAGACCTTCAATAATTACAAACCTGGTGTGGAATATGAATATTGTAATTTGGGTTATATAATCTTAGGGGCTATAATTGAGAAAGCTTCTGGTGTTCGTTTCGATGAATATGTTGATAAAAATATAATTAAACCAATGGGACTTTATGGTGGATTTAATATAGAAAAATTGGACAGCAATTGCTTTGTCAGAACTTATAAATATAATAATGGAAATTTTATCAAACAGCCAGTAATGTATATGCCAGACAAATATCTTAGTAATTACGTTCTTGGATTTAGTACACCAGCTTTACATCCTGCTGATGGTATGATTATTTCGTCGTGTGATTTGGCTAAATTCATGTTGATGCACATGAATGATGGCATGTACAAGAATGGAAAACGAATAATATCAAAAGCAAGCGAACTGGAAATGAGAAAAATTCCTGATGGGAATAAAAGTTATGGATTAGCTTTGGCTCATTATGACTATATAATAAAAGGTGTTGACATGATAGGGATGACAGGAGGAGCAAGAGGAATGCATACAGCTATGTATTTCGATCCTGAAAAAAAATATGGTTTTATAGTTTTCTGTAATGGGTGTAATTCCACTGGTGCAGGTGATGGCGGTTTAAATAAACTTGTGGTGAAGGAACTTTTTAAGGCTTTCATCGCTGAATGATATAATTTTTTCTTATTGAAATGATAAAAATAGTTGATATAGATGAATCGAAGGCATGGGATAGATTTGTTAAAGACTTCCCCAATTATGATGTATACTACCTTAATGGATATGTAAGGGCGTTTCAGATACACGGAGATGGTCTGCCGCAGCTTCTATATTATGAAGCAGATGGGCTGAAGGCTATCTATGTCTATATGAAACGAAAGACTTCTATCGAAGGATATTATGATAGTGTAACACCATACGGATATGGTGGGGTGCTATTTGAAGGAGATATATCTGAGGAGAATCTTCGTGCTTTCTGGAAAGCATACGTGGAGAAGATGAAGGAGGAGGGAATAGTAGATAATTTTGTCCGGTATCATCCCGTTCTTGCTAATGCAGTGCCGATGAAGCAGATTTCAAACGTTATAGACTTGGGTAAAACGGTTGCTTTGGACCTTTCATCAGAAGAGGTTATATGGAGTAATATCACGAGTAAGAATCGAAATATGATTCGTAAGGCTGAGAAGAATGGCATTGAAATACATCATGGTAAAGGATTGCAACTGTTTAAGGACTTCATACGTATATACAATTCCACGATGGAGAAAGATCATGCGGAGGAGTATTATTTCTTCGAAGATGCATTTTATGAGTCTATACATAATGACCTCCACGATAACTATGAGATGTTCTATGCAGTTATGAATGGAGAGATTGTTTCCATCGCAATTATGTTGTTCGCTAATCAACAGATGCACTATCATTTGTCAGGCTCGCTGACAGAATATCGGAACTTGGCTCCATCCAATTTGTTGTTGTATAAGGCTGCCTTATGGGGTTGTGAGCATGGCTATAAGACTTTTCATCTTGGAGGAGGCGTAGGCTCTGGTGAGGATAACCTCTATAAATTCAAGGCGGCTTTTAATCGTAATAGTGACTATCAATTCTCGATTGGAAAGGAAATCTTTGACCAAGAGAAGTATGACGAGCTGGTAGCATTCAGAGCTAAAGAGGATAAGATTTTTGATCCTGAATGTAGTTTTTTCCCATTATACAGAAGTTGAAAGATGTTGAAAGACGAATTGCAAATATCGCAACGCGGGATTGAGATGCCAGCATCCCCGATTAGGAAACTGGCACCACTGGCATACGCTGCAGAGGACAAAGGGGTCAAAATCTATAGACTGAACATCGGACAGCCAGATCTGCCGACTCCACAGAAAGCACTGGATGTGCTTAAAACTGTGGACAGAACGACTTTGGAATATAGCCCATCGCAAGGATATCGATCTTTGAGGAAGGCTTTGGTGAATTACTATGATCGCTATCAGATAAAACTTTCTGCGGATGAGATTATCATTACTTCTGGAGGTAGTGAGGCGGTATTGTTCGCATTTATGAGTTGCTTGAATCCTGGGGATGAGATCATTGTCCCAGAGCCTGCGTATGCTAACTATATGTCGTTTGCTATCTCTGCTGGAGCAGTCATCAGAACTGTAGATACAACTATTGAGGAGGGGTTCTGTCTGCCAAAGGTGGAGAAATTTGAGGAACTGATCAATGAGCGGACAAAAGCCATTTTGATATGCAATCCGAACAATCCGACAGGCTATCTTTATACCCAGAAGGAGATGAACCAAATTCGTGATTTGGTGAAGAAGTACAATCTCTATCTTTTCTCAGATGAGGTGTATCGGGAGTTTATCTATACAGGTTCACCATATATATCGGCCATGCATTTAGAGGGAATAGAGCAGAATGTGGTGTTGATAGACTCGGTGTCTAAACGCTACTCGGAGTGTGGTATTCGTATTGGAGCACTGATTACCAAGAATGAAAGAGTGCGTAAGACGGTGATGAAGTTCTGTCAGGCAAGATTATCTCCTCCTTTGATTGGTCAGATGATAGCGGAAGCCTCTATTGAGGGAACTGAACAGTACTCAAGAGATGTTTATGATGAATATGTAGAACGGAGGAAATGCCTTATAGACGGTGTGAATAAGATTCCAGGATGTTATACTCCTGTGCCTATGGGGGCTTTCTATACCGTGGCTAAATTGCCAGTGGATGATACGGAAAAGTTCTGTGCATGGTGTTTAAGTGATTTCTGTTGGAAGGATGATAAGACTCCAGTCGATAAGGTAGGAGAGACCATTATGATGGCACCTGCAGCGGGTTTCTACACGACTCCAGGGATGGGGATAAATCAGGTTCGCCTTGCCTATGTACTGAACAAGAAAGATATTCAAAGAGCCTTGTTCTTGTTGGAGAAGGCTCTTAATCAGTATAAAGAAGATGGTGTGTCCAATACCTAATGAGCCCATTGAATGGCTCTGTTTCGTAATGAATCCAGATTCGGAGGAACCTTCCATGCTAAATTGGCAGGAGATTTAATTTTTTTTCTAAAAGACAAGCAATCATAGGAATCTGTGATCCTACACGTTATGATGTTCGGATGCCAAAGGATCTGTTGTTCACATGGATAGGATACGTACAGACTATCAAACCGAGAGCGTTTTTCACGCTGTCGAAAGACACCCCACCAGCGCTGCGGCGCAGTGCGAGTACCATAACCTGATGCGGTGTCTTTTTCAATTGTCTGTCACTTTCTGCTCCCCTTACGCATAGAGGGTTCCGTCAGGTCTATATGGTGTGAGCCGTTGAAAAGCCTGTCGAGCATGGCATCTGCCACAGAGTTTTCAGCAATGTACTCATATCACCAGCAAGAACCGCAATATGATTCGTAAAGCAGAAAAGAATGGCATCGAGATACGGCATGGGAAGGGACTTGAGTTGTTTCAGGACTTCAAACGGATTTATAACGCCACGATGGAGAAGGACCATGCCGAGGAATATTATTTCTTTGGCGATGTTTTCTATGAGAGTATCCATCGGGATCTGCATGATAACTACGAGATGTTCTATGCCGTGTTGAACGGCGAGATTATCGCCATGAGTATCATGCTGTTTGCTAACAAGCAGATGCATTACCACTTGTCCGGGTCTATGATTGAATACCGTAATCTGGCTCCGTCTAACCTGTTGCTTTATAAGGCCGCCTTATGGGGATGCGAACAAGGTTATAAGACCTTCCATCTTGGTGGAGGAGTTGGTTCAGGCGAAGATAATCTCTTTAAGTTCAAAGCTGCCTTCAACCGTAAGTCGGACTATCAATTCTCTATTGGCAAGGAGATTTTTGATCAAGAGAAATATGACGACCTGGTGGCTGAACGGGCATCAAGAGATTCGGAATTTGACAAAAACAGTAAGTATTTCCCATTATACAGGGCATGAGTATGAAGCTACACTATTACGGACAGCTGGATAGTCTGGAGAGCTGTTATACTTTTCAGGAGTTTGAGATGGATGGAACGACGCTCTATCTGCAAAACTCGACTCGTTTTGGTTTTGAGCCATCCAGTATGGCAATCAGTAATCCCGCTCTCTTTGTCAAGAAGGATGAGGAGTTTTACCGTTTTGTCATAGAGGATTATACCTTGAATATCGTTGATGGTGAAATTGCTA
>OCTX012284499.1_pt1 | contig 11970 bp, 7 predicted proteins | sample 1539691 | NCBI WGS metagenome assembly OCTX01 (sample SAMN02144231, study PRJEB22623) | gut metagenome | biome: sheep rumen | host: Ovis aries | place: New Zealand
ACCGAATTTGCGGATGACGGCATCGGACAGGCCCCGGCTGTGCAGGTATGCCAGGGAAGCAGCACCGGCCGGCTGAAAGAGCATTTCATGGTAGAACCTGGCAGCCTCCCTGTTTGCGGAGAGAAGACGTTCCCTTCGAGTGCGGCGCTGTTCCCATTCCGGGTCTTCCACCATCTCAGGCATGGGAATATGCGCACGGTCCGCCAGGATTTCCACGGCTTCATGGAAGCTGCAGCGCTCGATTTCCATGATGAAATTAATGACGTTTCCACCTGCTTTGCAGCCAAAACAATAGAAGAGCTGCTGTTCGGCATCAACGGAAAATGAGGCAGTTTTTTCCCCGTGGAACGGGCAGAGCCCCCAGTATTTCCGGCCGGATTTTTTCAGCCCGACGTAGCCGGAAACAACCTGCACGATATCAGATCTTGAGCGCAGGTCGTCCATCCAGTAAGACGGAAAACGGGAAGCCATCGGTGAATCACCTCAGAACAGTTTCAGAGATATTGATGAACGGATCAGAATGCGGGAAAAGAGGATGGTGCAAACAATGCTGTAAATTTACGGGTAGCATACCGGTCTGTCATGCAGGAAAGAAAATCGCAGACACTGCGCTCGGTCCCGTCCTGATAACCAATCATGACAAATTCCTCGGGCATTTCACCGGGATGCTCACAGTAATACTCAAAAAGATGCCGAAGCACATAATCGCAACGGGCCTCCTCCGGATCGCGCCATTCATTGCGGTAAACTCTTTCAAACATAAATTCGCGCAGCCCGTTCATCGCGTTTTCAACGGCGGGCGACATGGAAAGATTCGGATTCCCATCACTGGAAGATACGACATCTGTGATCATGGTGTTAATGCGGTCCCGATGCGTTGAACCGAGCACCTTCAGGCAATCAGGAGGAATTGCATCCGCCCGGAGAATTCCGCTGCGAAGCGCATCGTCCAGGTCATGGTTCAGGTAGGCGATCCGATCAGCACGCCGAACGCATTCCGCTTCCGGTGTTGCGGGCTGAACCGGTCCCGAATGGCTCAGGATTCCCTGACGGACCTCCTGCGTCAGATTCAGCCCCATGCCATTATTCTCCAGACGTTCTACTACCCGAAGACTTTGTTCATTATGGCGAAACCCTTCCGGCAGGAGTGAATCGAGTGTCCGCTCGCCGATATGGCCATAGGGCGTATGACCGAGATCGTGTCCCAGTGCGATGGCCTCCGTCAGGTCTTCATTGAGGCGGAGTGCACGGGCAATGGTCCGGGCAACCTGCGCCACTTCCAGGGTATGGGTAAGCCGCGTGCGGTAGTGGTCTCCTTCCGGGGAGAGAAAAACCTGTGTTTTGAATTTCAGCCTGCGAAAGGATTTGCAGTGGATAATCCGGTCCCGGTCCCGCTGAAAAGCGGTTCGCAGGTCACAGGAAGGCTCAGGCCTTTCCCGGCCGGCACTTTCAGCGGCATGGGATGCATAGGGTGCCAGCAGAAGATATTCCTGCTGTTCCAGCCGTTCACGAATCTTCATGGCGGGACCTCCTTTCCATCTGCTGCGCAATGAAAGCTCCACACCATAATATACAACAAAAAGCCCGGAATTCCTGCTTCCCGTGTTCTTGACAAGCAGGGGGATTCCGATACAATGAGAAAGAAACATTGAAACAGGAGAATCCACATGAAATACGAACCGGATCAGATTGTTTACGGGTTCCGTGTACTCCGGACCCGGGAAAGCCGGGAACCGGAAGGCGTTACGGTCATGCTGGAACACATTCGCACAGGCGCAAAGGTTTTCTGGCTGGATAACGGCTGTGAAAATATGGTTTTTTCCATCACCTTCCGGACTCCGCCGGAAGATTCCACCGGCGTTTTTCATATTCTGGAGCACAGCGTACTGTGCGGAAGCCGGAAATATCCGATGAAAGAACCCTTTGTGGAATTACTGAAAAGCAGCATGAACACCTTTCTGAATGCCATGACTTTTTCGGATATGACGATGTATCCGGTTTCCAGCCGGAATCCGCGGGACCTGATGAATCTGACCTCTGTTTATCTGGATGCTGTATTTGCACCAATTGTACTGGAGGACCGGAAACGGTTTTGCCAGGAAGGATGGCACGTGGACCGGGATGGAGACGGAAATCCGGAATACCGCGGTGTGGTCTATAATGAAATGAAAGGCGCCATGAGCGAGACGGATGCCCTGATCGAACAGGCGCTGGAGGAAATGCTTTTTCCGGATACCTGCTACGGATTCAACAGCGGCGGCAATCCGGAAAAAATCACGGACCTGACCTGGGAACAGTTTAAGCTGCAATATAAACGGTGCTACCATCCTTCCAACGCATTGGTTTACCTGGACGGAGCCATTCCCATGGAGGAAATGCTGCCGCTGATGGACCGCGTTTTCTCCGGATTTGACCGGCGGAAAGAACTCCCGGCATTCACATTCCAGGAGCCGAAGGGCAGCCGGAAGACCATTTTTTACGAACTGAGCCCGGAGGAGGAAGAAGAAAACAAAGGATATTTTACCCTGGCAAGGATTACAGGCACCTGGCGGGACCGGACGGAAAACATGGCCAGGGGCATCCTGTGCGATGTGCTGACGGGGAGCAATGAAGCCCCGCTGAAGAAAGCAGCCCTGGAACGCGGACTGGCCCGGGATCTGAGCCTGACCGTGGATGACACCGGCCTGCAAAGCTGGATTGCCATGCATGCGGAGCATGTGACGGACGGGAAAGAGCAGGCGATTCTCGACCTGATGACGGAAACAGGGGAACAGATCCTGCGGGAAGGACTCGACCGGGGCGCTGTGGAAGCATCCATGAACCGGGCTGTTTTCCATATGCGGGAAGAGGAAGAACCCCAGGGAATCGGCCGCTGTATCCGCGCGATGGGAAGCTGGCTGTACGGCGGTGAGCCGGAGGAAGCACTGGAAACGGGACCCATGATCCGGGAACTATCCGCCTGTCTGGAGAACGGGACATTTGACCGGCTGGCAGTGGATATGCTGCTGAACCGGGAGGCGGCGGTTTACCTGCGCACATTGCCCTCCCGAACGGCGGGAGAGGAAAAACGCGAAAGGGAAGCGGAAAAGCTTCACTGCTCAATCAAAGAAATGACGGCGGAGGAACGGGCGGAAACGGAAAGGCTGCGTCAGGAAATTGAATGCTGGCAATCCTCTCCGGACCGGCAGGAAGATCTGGATACCCTTCCGCAGCTCAGGCTGGAAGACGCGGATGTTGAACCTGAATGGATCGGGACGGAGTATGAAAATATCAACGGAGTCCGTATGATGATTCACCGGATTCCATGCAACGGGGTTGTTCATTTCCGGGCCTACTTCCTGCTGACGGACCTGTCGCTGGAAGAACTGACGCAGGCGTCCCTGTTTGCCGGCATGCTGGGAAAACTGCCCACCGCGAAATATGACGCGCTTCAGCTGCAGCAGGAGATCAGGCGCAGCACCGGAAGCCTTGGCTTTGCCGTGGCAACGCTGAACAGGGCCGGAGACGAAGAACGATGCACACCGTGTCTCGTTGCTTTTGCCAGCGCCCTGGAGGAAAATGCCGGGCAGGCTGAGGAACTGATGGGGGAGATCCTGAAGAATACGCTCCTGGACGGGCAGGAGGAGCGGATCCTCGATATCATGATGCAGAATGAAATGGGCGCAAGACAGCGAATTGTCAGCGCCGGCCATCTGATAGCGGTGAAGAAATGCCTGAGCGGCTACAGTGCTGAAGGCGCCGTGAAGAATGCGCTGGACGGAGACCGGGCGATCCGGTATGTTCACACGTTTGCGGCCAGCCCCGAGAGCCGGATGGAAGGTTTTATCCGGACAGCACGGAAAATTCTGACAGACAGTATCTGTACCTCCAGAATGACGCTGAGCGTGACCGCAGGCAGCGACTGGATGCCGGTCCGGCTGACTGCCGCGTTTCCGGAAGGCACGCCGGTACCGGAACGGATGGAATACCGTGAGGAGGCAGCTGATGCCACCGGATTCAGGATTCCGGCACAGATCGGGTTTGCGGCGAGGGGCTACCGGCTGAGCCGATGCGGGATGCAGTTTTCCGGCAGCATGTGGCTTGCCGCAAGCATTCTTACTTTAGGATATTACTGGAACAGGGTCCGGGTACAGGGCGGCGCCTATGGCGCCGGACTGCAGATCGACAGGGCCGGGAACCTGTTTTCCTATTCCTTCCGGGATCCGACACCCGCAAAGACCCTGACGGCGGATCTGGGCGCGGCCGAATACCTGAGGGATTTCGCCCGCAGCGGAGAAAAACCGGATAAATATATTATTTCCGCTCTGAATGAATTAAACCCGTTGCTCTCGCCGAAAGACAAAGGTGCCCTGGCGGATGCCAGGGCTCTGACCGGGTATACACGGGAGGAGAGCGAACGGATCCGGAGAGAAGTGCTGAACACTACACCGGAACAGCTGGCTGCCTGCGGAGAATGGCTGGACCGGTTTGCCCGGGAAGGCAGTATCTGTGTAACAGCCCATCCGGAAGCGCTCCGCAAATGTGAAGGACTGGAAATCTTTGACCTGTGAAGGAAAGGAGAGAGCGAAGAATGAAGAAAGTCATTGCTCTGGGAGCAGCCCTGCTGATGTTGCTGCTGGCTTCCGGCTGCGGAAAGCAGGCGGAGACAGATACCGCGCAGGCTTCTGTGGTGGTCGGTTTCTCTCAGTTAGGGGCTGAAAGCAGCTGGCGGATCGCCAACACGGAGAGCATGGAGAACGCTGCGAAGGAAGCGGGCTTCGGCCTGATGATGGAAAACGCCAACCAGAAGCAGGAGAAACAGATTGACGCGATTCGTTCCTTCATTGCATATCAGGTGGATGTGATTGTTTTTTCTCCGATCGTTGAAAACGGATGGGACAATGTTTTAAATGAAGCGAAGAAAGCCGGAATTCCGGTGATTCTGATGGACCGGATGATCGAAACCACCGACAAAAGCCTGTATACGGCATATGTCGGAGCGGATTTCTATGCGGAAGGCAGACGGGCGGGCGAGTACCTGATCCGGAAGGCGGATGCGACAGGCGCAGCGCATCTGAATATTGCGGAGATCAGCGGAACACTTGATTCCACTCCGATGCGCGACCGGCAGCGGGGGTTTATGGATGCAATCAGCGGGGATTCCCGGTTCACTGTGATTGACAGCATCTGCGGCGATTTTCTGCGGTCCAAAGGGGAGGAATGTGCTGCGGAACTGCTGGACAAATTCGGTCCGGACGGGATTGACGTGATTTATTCCCACAATGATTCCATGACGCTGGGCGTGCTGGACATCCTGGAGCAGAAAGGAATTCAGCCAGGAAAAGACATTTTACTGATTACTGTGGATGGGGAAAAGGAAGCGGTTGAAGCGCTGAAAGAAGGAAAAATCAATTGTGTTGTTCAGTGCACACCGAATCTGGGACCAGCGGCCATGTCCCTTGTGAAGAAGCTGACAGCCGGGGAGGAAATCTCCAAGATCATGCATCCGGAAGAAGGAATGTTCACTGACTTTGACAATCTGTCGGATCCGTCTGTGGAGGGATTCTGACGATGCAAAGAAAAAGAGGAACCGGGATTTCCTCGGAGGTCAGGCATTCTGTCAGAACGATTGCCGTTCTGCTGGCCCTGCCGGTTGTCATCGGTCTGATTGTCATGATCCTTTATTCCTCCCGATACCAGGCGATGATCGGACGGATGGATGCAGCAGCGGAACTGAAACCGGCGCTGGAAACCACACTTGCGGAAGATCTTTTTTCCGTTGCGGCGGGCCGGACCAGCTTTGACAGAAGCGATGTAATGAGGACGATCAGGCGGATCGACAATACACTGGACCAACTGACCGGCCAGACGGCAGGCAACGGGCACCTGCAGCTGACCGTGGCCCGCCGGACCATGGATACCATGGAGCAGTATGTTCTGCAGGTCCGGGACGGCATGGCAGCACGGAAGCCTGTGGAGGAAATGGAACAGACTGTCGATGAGGTCCGGGATGTCGGACGTCTCATTGCGAATATGCTGGATACTTTTATTGAGGAGGAAATCGCCAATGCCACTGCGGCAAGCAGAACCCTTCACCAGTGGATGTGGGTGGCTGGAGGAGCAGAGGTACTGCTGCTGATCTACGCACTGCTGTACAGCCGGTTCAAAACAGACCGGATGACGAACTCCATCCGGAACGCGCTCAGCTCTATGGAAAATACGGTGCGCAGGATCGCAGAAGGACGCTTTGGAGACCGCGTATCAGGTGTGGATATTGAGGAACTTGAGGAACTCGGGGACCAGATCAACGAGATGGCAAACCAGCTGGAAACCCTGATGCAGGAAACCCGTCAGAAATCAGACCACCTGGCCAAAGCGGAGCTGCGGACCATGCAGGCACAGATCAACCCCCATTTCCTGTATAATACGCTGGATACGATCGTATGGCAGGCGGAATCCGGCAAAGCGGATGAAGTGGTACGGCTGACGCGCAGCCTGAGCGATTTTTTCCGGATTTCACTTTCCTCCGGTGCGGACTGGATCCCGGTGCCACAGGAATTGAAACACGTTTCCGCGTATCTGAGTATCCAGAAGACCCGGTACAGGGATATTCTGGACTATGAAGTGGATGAATGCGAAGAATTAAGGAATGTATTCATGCCCAAACTGCTTCTGCAGCCGCTGGTTGAGAATGCCCTGTACCACGGAATCAAAACAAAACGCGGCGGCGGACGGATTGAAGTGCATGTGAAGGTCGGCCGTGGAATTGTTACCTTCCAGGTAAAGGATAACGGGAAGGGAATGACGAAAGAAGAACTTGAAAATGCACAGGCACTGCTGCAGGAGGATAACCCGACGGTCCGGAAAGCGATGGAGCCGGGACACTCCGGGTTCGGACTCCGGAATGTGGATATGCGGATCCGGCTGTTTTATCAAAAACAGAAGGGATTGAATATCCGTTCGGATGAAAGCGGAACAGAAGTATCCTTTACCATTCCGAGCTGGACAAGAGAGGAAATCGATCATGATGAAAGTATTTCTCGTGGATGATGAAATTGCCATCAGGGAAAACCTGCGGAATTCCTTTCCGTGGGAAGAAAAAGGATATCAGCTGGTCGGTGAGGCGCCGGACGGGGAAATGGCACTGCCGATGCTGCGTGACCTGAACGCCGACATTCTGCTGACGGATATCCGGATGCCGTTCATGGACGGAATCCGTCTTTGCGAGGAGGTCCAGCGGACCATGCCCTGGGTGGAACGGATCATCCTGTCCGGTTACGATGATTTTTCCTATGCGCAGAAGGCCATTTCCCTCGGCGTGCGGGAATACCTGCTGAAACCGGTGACGGCTGCGGAACTGGAAGCGGCGCTGAACCGGGTAAGGAAGCAGATTGAGGACAAACGCCGGGAACGGGAAAACCTGACAGCAATGAAGGAACGGCTTTCCTCCGGCAATCAGTTCCTGCGGGACAAGCTGCTGGCTTCCCTGTTCACGGATGACGGCGATCCGGAAGATGATGACGCGCTTCTGAGCCAGATGCGCGGGCTGGGAATTAATCTTACTGCCGGCTGTTATACGGTCATTGATATTGCTTTCGATGCAGAAGGCGAGGAGCGTATTGCCTGCAGGAATGCATTGTTTAACATGGCGGAGATGAGCGGGGGCGGCGTATTCGTGTGCGGAGCACCGAAAGGCGCGCGGGCACTAGTGCTTGGCGACAGGCCGGATGATGCAGAAGAGCGCGCTTATTCTTTTGCCAGTTCACTTGTTCATCTTCCGGAATTGCGTCAGGCCGGACATCTGCTGATCTCTGTCGGGGAAACCGTGAATGATTTTCACGCGATCCGCCAATCCATGAAGTCAGCCCGACACGCCCGGCATCTTCAGAATGCCGAACGTCCGGTAGACCATATTATCATCGGAATCAACGAGCAGAAAAAAGCGGACAATCCCCTTTCTGAAACCGAACTGAGCCCGCTTTATGAACGTCTCCAGTATGCGCCGGTGGGAACTGTGGAGAGCATCCTGTCTGAGTATGCAGAAAGCATGGATCCCGCACTTGCAATGGGATATCTCCGTGTTGCGGCCCTGCTGGCCGCACGGCGGATCATCCAGGAAGCGGGGGGGAATCCCAAGGAAGTCCTGTCCGATCAGCAGGTTGCCGAAGCGCTTCATACGGAAGGGGAAGACGAACTGCACCGTCTGGAGCTCCTTCTCCGGTCCGCCATGGAATACCGTGACCGGAACCGGACGGGATACGGGGATTCCGCTATCAGCCACGCGCGTGCATACCTGGCACAGCATTTTTCCGATCCAAACCTGATGCTGCAGGACGTAGCGGATGAAGTACATCTTTCACAGAGCCATTTCTCCACGGTTTTCGCGCAGGAAACCGGCCTGACCTTTACGCAGTACCTGACAGCGCTTCGGATCGGCAAGGCGAAGGAACTCCTGGAAGCGACGGAAATGCGTTCCCTGCAGATTTCCCAGGAAATCGGGTACAATGATTCCCATTACTTCAGTTACCTGTTCAAGAAGAATACCGGTATGACGCCCGGAGAATACAGGAAGAATGCGCGAAACGAAAAAAAGTGAACAACCGGAAAAAGAAATCGAACCGAAAATTGTACGTATTTTTGTCACAAACGGAAAAAATTGAACCAAAACAAAAAGCCTCTGTATTTCCAATACGGAGACTTTTTTCTATAATGTGGGCAAATGGCAGGAATGCCAAAAAGAATAATGGAGGAGAAAACCTATGAAGAAGATTCTTGCTCTGGTACTCGCTCTGGTCATGGTACTGTGCGCCGCTTCCGCTCTGGCGGACGGAATCAAGGTCGGCATCATCAATCTGGATCCCGCTGAATCCGGATACCGTGAAGCCAACGTTAAGGACATGACCGACACCTTCACCGCCGAGAACGGCTATGATGCTTCCTTCGTGACCGCCCCCACCGCTGACAAGCAGCTGGACGCGGCCCGCGGCTTCATCGCTGACGGCGTAAAGTACATCCTGGTTTCCGCTGCCGACGCTGACGGCTGGGACGAAGTCCTGCAGGAAGCGAAAGATGCCGGCATCGGCGTGTTCCTCTTCGACCGTATGGTAAATGCTGATCCTTCCCTCTACACGGCTGCTGTCGTTTCCGACATGGCTGTTGAAGGCGAGACCGCTGTGGCCTGGCTGGAGAGCCTGGGACTGGAAGAGTACAAGATCCTGCACATTAAGGGACAGCTGGGCAGCGCTGCGCAGCTGGGCCGTTCCGGCGCCCTGGAAGCCAAGTGCGAAGCCGAAGACAACTGGACCATCGTCCGTGAAGGCACCGGCGGAGACAGCTGGGATCCTGAAGAAGCCCGTAAGATCGCCCAGGCTGCGATCGACGCCGGCGAAGATTTCAACGTGATCTACGCTGAGAACGACGGTATGGCCAACGGTGCTGTGGAAGCTCTGGATGCCAAGGGAATCACCCATGGTGTTGATGGCGACGTCGTCGTCATGGGCTTTGACTGCAACAAGTGGGCACTGCGGAAGCTGCTGGCCGGCGAATGGAACTACGACGGACAGTGCAGCCCCTTCCAGGCGAAGCTGATCGACGAAATGATCAAGACCCTGGAGAACGGCGGAACCATCGAAGGCCTGAACGAACTGGGACAGATCATCAACCAGGAAGTCGGGTTCGACGCCAAAACCATTACCGAAGCTGACATCGAAGCTTACGGTCTGGGCGAATAATCCAAGGTTAACCATCAGGCGCGGTATGAACAAACGGTAAAGCGCGCGTTCATACCGCGCTTTCTTTGAAAAGCGTTCGCCCTGGACGCAATCAGGTCTGGAAGGAGCAGCCGCACATGGAGAATCGAGTGGGTTTGGCAAAGGATCTTAAAGCCTCACAGGAACCGCAGAATGACGTGGTACTGTCGATGCGGGGGATTAGCAAGCTGTTTCCGGGTACAAAAGCACTGAACAACGTTGATTTCACGCTTCGCAAAGGTGAAATTCATGCGTTGATGGGTGAAAACGGAGCCGGAAAATCCACACTGATCAAAGTGCTGACCGGAGTTTATCCCAAGGACAGCGGAAAGATCTTTGTGGAAGGCGTTGAAGGGGAGGCTGTGATCCATTCTCCCCAGGATGCACAGAATCTGGGCATCAGCACGGTCTATCAGGAAATTAACCTTTGCCCGAATCTGACTGTGGCAGAGAACATGTTCATCGGCCGTTCCAAAGGCGTACGGGTTCAATGGAAAGCGAACGAGAAGAGAGCGGCTGAGATCCTGACGAATCTTGGTATTCCGGCCCAGGCGAATCAGGAACTTTCACGCTGTTCTCTGGCGGTTCAGCAGATGGTTGCCATTGCCAGGGCGGTGGATATGCAATGCAAGGTGCTGATCCTGGATGAACCAACGTCTTCTCTGGATGAGAAGGAAGTTCAGATGCTTTTCGGGCTGATGCGGGATCTTCGGGAGCGCGGCGTCGGCATCATCTTCGTTACTCATTTCCTGGAACAGGTATATGAAATCAGTGACCGGATTACCGTGCTGCGCAACGGCGAACTGGTTGGCGAGTATCCGATCAGCGAGCTGCCGCAGGTGGAACTGGTAGCCCGGATGATGGGAAAGGACCTGAACGACCTGGCGGATCTCGAGGAGATCGGCCAGAAAAAGACCGCGGGCAACGCTGTGGTTTACGAGGCGGAAAACCTTTCCAGCTCGGAGAGCAGACCCTTCAATTTCAAAATCCATGAAGGAGAAGTCAACGGATTTACCGGGTTGCTGGGCTCCGGCCGCAGTGAGAGTGTCCGGGCAATCTTCGGTGCTGACCGGGTAACAGGCGGCACAGTGAAGGTAAAAGGCAAAAAAGTCAATATCACCAAGCCGCATGAAGCGATGAAAGCCGGTATCGGGTATCTGCCGGAGGACCGGAAACGCGACGGTATTATCGCGGATCTTTCCGTTCGGGAAAACATTATCCTGGCACTCCAGGTTATGAAGGGATTCTTCCATCCGATGTCCAGGAAAGAGACGGAACAGTTTGCGGATGAGTATATCAAAGCGCTTAAGATCAAGACTGCGTCCCAGGATACGCCGGTTGGATCACTCTCCGGCGGGAACCAGCAGAAAGTGATCCTGGCCCGCTGGCTTCTTACCCATCCGGATTACCTGATTCTGGATGAGCCGACGCGCGGTATTGACGTTGGCACCAAGCTGGAAATCCAGAAGCTGGTACTGAAACTGGCGGCGGAGGAGAATATGAGCATCACCTTCATATCTTCTGAAATCGAGGAGATGCTCCGTACCTGTTCCCGCCTGATCGTAATGCGTGACCGGAACATTGTTGGCGAACTGACAGGAGAGGATCTGAATCAGTCCTCTGTCATGAAGACGATTGCGGGAGGAGGACAGTAAAAATGATTCAGAAAACAAGCTCCCGGAAGAAACAGGATCTGACCCAGCTGATTATTCCGCTGGCAGCCCTCGGAATTCTGATCCTTTTCAACCTGATCCGCGGTATTGCGATCGGAGATCTTGGATTCTTCAGCATTACGACCCGCGTCAATAACGACGGGAATACCGTGCTGGCGGGAAACCTGATCAGCATCATTGATGATGCCAGTGCCCTTGCGATTATCGCCATGGGGATGACGCTGGTTACCGCTGCGTGCGGCGGCCAGGATATCTCCGTCGGTGCGGTAGGCGCAATTTCCGGTGCGGTGTTTGTCAAAGTCCTGGATGCATTCGGACTGGACAGGATTTCCGTGGGAAGCATTGCCTGCGGCCTGGTTGCTGCCGTTGCAGTTACCATTGTTTTCACGCTTTTCAACGGGACGCTGGTTTCGGTTTTTAAAATCCAGCCAATGATCGCAACGCTGATCCTTTTCTCCTGCGGCCGCTCCATTGCCTACATGATTACCGGCAGCGCCACACCGCAGCTGAACGACAAGCTGATCAACGCCATTGGAAAGACGATTCCCGGGATTCCGATTCCAACACCG
>OCTX012098017.1_pt1 | contig 11966 bp, 12 predicted proteins | sample 1539691 | NCBI WGS metagenome assembly OCTX01 (sample SAMN02144231, study PRJEB22623) | gut metagenome | biome: sheep rumen | host: Ovis aries | place: New Zealand
CTTATTTCGTGTTGCAGATTAACGAGTTCGTTTATGAGCAGAGTAGTTTGTATGTATGGCAAAATAATCTTCGACTGTTCAAACGGACTCAGCTTTGCGTAACCCGTAACGTCTTTTAAAAACTCTTCTGCCTCAAACTCATCCTGCAATAATCGAATTCGACCGCTTCTAAATCCTTCTCGCAACATAAAAGCTGCCTCGCTATTAAAATTAGCTGACGCTTTTATAGCCCATATCACTTTCGGTGCACGGGGGTCTGTGCACCTTGACGCCATCTCCGCATTGTTGCAACACGAAATAGCCGGATATATTTCTCCCGTATCCGGATCTACGATGTCCCTCATTAATGCGTCTACAACACCGAGACCTAATCCGGCGGAGTCAATTACTAAATAATCACATGCATACTCATCAAACAGTTTCCTGATTTGGAGTGCCTGGACTTCCGTTCTTAATCCCTCTGAAGTATCTGCGTACACAATATTGCTCATATACCTTCCTGCTTTAGTCGGCATTAATTGATTTATAAACATCGCAGTTGCGTCGTTGTCATTCTTTCTACTGGACATTAAAGCGATGTCGGCAGAAAGAATTCTTTTCTCTCCAGATTGTTTTGGAGGTATCTTGAACGAATTGTCTTTTACCTTTGATGAGAGTTTGTCTGGAAGCCATGGATACTTTATCTTTCTGTTTCTGGATACAGAATCAAAATCAAAGAATGCGCCATCTGACGCACCCCAAAATACCGCACCCATTTCCATGGCCCACTTTATCTCGCTAAACGCACTATCTGCGAGCTCATCCTCTACCAATTCTGGATCAAGTAAGCCTTCTTTGATCATTAACTGATATGGAAGACCACAAACGAACTGTCTTCTTCTGTCATCAATCATTGCCTTAAATGCATCCACGCATTTATCGAATGACCAATGATTTTGAAAGTATGCACTAGAAAGATATAGCGTTAAGTTCTTCTCTTTGCTATATTCTTCGTTTCGTTCTTTATCTGATAGCATTTCGTATCTAGGCATACGTCTAAGGGTCAAGAACTTTCTTAAGACTGTATCTATAGTATTCTTGTCCAATAAACGATACTCGTCTAGAAGTAGTACGTTACAACGGTTACCTCTTGAGCTGTCTGATGCTGTAACAACCTTTATGACGCTATTGTTATGGAAAACAATGCGAGCATCATTACTTGTTATCTTTGTGTCTTTCTGATTTATCTCAGCACGAAGCTCGGGAGATATAGGTTCAAGCTCATGTATAATTTTTTCCAAAACGTTGATAGCCTGACTTCTTCTTCCTGACGCAATACATATTTTTGTTCCAGGCCACAGGATACATCTGATTACACAATAGATAGCACTTAAGAATGATTTACCAGCTCCACGACTAGCAATGAACACAAAGACAGTGTTGCAAAACATCATCACAAGAAGCACTCGCTGAAAAAGTTTTAACTTTAAATGTAGATAATCTTCTGCGAACCTATCTGGATTATTACGATAAAAGGCTGCCCATCTGGCAGCCCCATCCATTACAGTTCTATATCGCGATTTATTCTTCGTCTTCAGAAGTATCACCCCCAAATATGTCTGTCAATAATACATCGTCATCCTCATCGGCATATTCAGGACGTTCAACTCGAAGCCTTTCCATTTCGTCTTCATATAACTGTGTATACGAATTTCTTAAACCAAGCATCTTTCCAAGATGTCCGTACAGCCAAGTATGAACAAACTTCTTTATCTTTGACTCGTTCTCGTCTTTTGGAAGAGGCTTCTCGTTTTCGTATCTTAACACCCACACACCAAGCGGAGTGTTGTCGATTGAAACATCAGTATCACTTTTCTTTTGCGACGGTTTCAAAATCGCGTTTCCTATTAACGTGTTAAATGTGTTTACCTTTTTATCAACATCTTCTCCGTTAGCGCGTCCTTTGTTTATCTCGATCTCTGTAGCGACGATCTGTCTTAACAAAGCGCCTACGCCAACATCATTCACGTCCACACCACGTTCGGATAAATCTTTCATCCAGTACTCTCGTCGTTCTTCCAACTCTGAGTACTGTTTGTTAGAATATCCTGGGCCCCATGCTTTTTTAATTTCATCGGCTATTTCGATATCACTCGATTCATCATCAGCGTCAATGATCTGCTGTGATGGTGTAAGTCTCCCATCATTTCTAGAAGGGATATCCCACAACATGCCGATTTCTTTTAAAAAATCATCGTAGCTTTTCCCTTGATACTTAACGACATTTGATCTCGTAATGTATCCGGCCATCATTGTTCTGCTTGCCGCCCCATTTAGTGCACCATTAAAAATGTCTTCACTCCAGTAAATATTGAACTTCCTACACATTTGATGACAAGCAGCTTTAGGATCGCCTGTCTCTCTTAAGAAATCCTCATACATATTATCGATGCATGTTTTGCAAACAGACAAGTATCCTGTACCTTTGTAGATATGGCCATAGCTTTTATAAAAATAACCATTTAGTTTTCCGTAAGCAGTTCCGCACAACCTGCATGTAGAACTCGCCACATTAACTTCAACCTTCGGCGCTGTCATTTACTTCATCACCGTCCTCATCATCAGGGAACTCAAATTGGTCATATACCGGATCTGGTATTTCGAATCCGACCGGATTGTTCTCTTTGGATAATGTGTAAATCTTTGCGGCCTCCAAAAGGTTTTGGCTGAACGAAAACTTTGGAGCGTATCTACCGGGGATGTCGATCATCTCTCCATTGTCTAATCGTCTAACCCTTCTAGGGTTCCTCCAAACAATATTGAAATTGCCAAGTCCTTTAATTGCTACGCTTTCTCCGTGTTGAAGTGAATCTTGAACACAAGCGATAATGCCTTCTAATATATTCGAAACGTCTTCTGCCGTATATTTGACAAGTTTATCTTTTGGCTTAATATGGACTTGGCCGCTGAGCGCCTCGTCCTTATATGTTACGTCCATTATTCGAAGAACACGTTTATCAATATGTACTGGCTTACGAATATTGTTTTCTGATAAAACCCTTGCGACTTTCGCAATCAATTCGTTTTTAAACATACGTCCTCCTTTAACTCATACGAATGAATGATACTCTACATATTAACGTCCCCGTCATCCTCGGAGGACAAACATAAATCGAGCGCCCGTAAAGGACGCTCGCATAATGTTCTATAAATCTGACAAACCTTTTGCGTCTGGGATATAGATATCCCCATCTTTGAAGTAGGACGAAATCTTTTCGTCCTTCGGTGTATCATCATATATCTTTAACATCTCTGAAGACGACCACCCGATAATATCTACTACAACACTATCTGGTATATGTGCTCTGAGTAATGCGGTGCAATAGTAATGACGAAGAGCATGAATATAAAAATCTCTTCCTGTAATCTTTGTGAACATATTTGCCCAACTATTAAAAGTAGATACGTTCCTATGCTTTGTAGGATCGGATGGGTCAGGGAACAACCATTCACTCTCTACGCCATTCTTATTACGCTCATCCATCCAATTATTAAAGAACGGCTTAAATTTTTTCGCAAGTGTAAAGCACTCTAACATTTTACCGCCTTTGGTTAATATTGGATCGCTCTTGTATAATGCATTATCACACACTAACTTATCGTCTCCAAAATCGGACACTTTAAATCTCGCCAATTCAGACTTGCGTCTACCCGAATACATTGCCAGTGCAACATAGCAAGCCTGCTCATATTTCTCTTCGTCAGTTAATACAGAAAGAAGTTCGTTTAATTCATTCTCATTCCATACAGTTTTTTCTCTTACTGGCTGTAATGCAGGATTGTCGACTTTTCGAATAATTGAACGAAAGCCTTTAAACTCTTCTTCCTCATCCAGTATTGCCTCTATGTAATTGCTTAGGCTGGATATGGCAGCTTTTATCCGGCGGACTCTCGCTGGACTATTCTCGTTTTCTTCGACTAACCAGTTTTGAAATCTGACAAGTTCCCTCTTCGTAATATCCTGAAAGTTCTTGTTGTCTAAATTGTCGAGCACCCAAACCCAAAATATCTTCAGGTCGTTATCATATCCTTTAATCGTTCCTTCGCTTTTGTGTGTCGATTTTAAATAATCCAAAAAATCTTTTTGCAAATTAATATTATTCTTATTTATTTGCTTAATCTTTTCTGGCGTTGTTAATTTATTGTATTTAGTAGCTCTAGCCAATCAATCAACTCCTTAATGTTATTTACACTGGATTTGATATCGTGCGTCTGCCCCGTATTTTTTATTGACGATCAGTAAGAGCTGAGACGGATTAGAGTAAAGTCGTTTCGTATTTGCGTACTCATCCGTACCACAAAGAGATCCACAAAGCATCGATTCGATTCCGAACTCCTCAAAGCTCTCTATATGATGTTGATCACCGAGCAGAATATATTCGACATCGAAATCATACAATTTGAAAAACATAGGAGCTAACGTTCTGGCAGCCCCTTTAACTTTATCTAAATCTCCATGGCTTGCACAAAATCCATGTCCGCAAGCTTCAAATAAAATAAACTCGTGAGTGTTATCATTATGGATTGTGATATTTGAGGTATCTCCTGCAGCCACACGTTCAGACAACCACCACGGTATAATTCTCTCGAGATTATCCATATGCATATTATCTTCTTTTTTAGCAATGGTTCTTGCGTGATTGCCAAAAGTAGAGTATACGTCTATGTGTTCAACATACTGAGAGAGAACCTCTATGAACTGCGCTAGTATCTCTGCTGCCTGCATTAACTGATCACAGACTAATTCTTCGGAAGCAACTCTTGTGGATACTCTGATACCACCATGAATAAAGTCGCCTAATAAAACAATATGTCCTCTTCTGCAACCATGCTTCGTGATACGAGCAATCGTCTCTTGAAGTAATACGGATATTCTATTGCGGCATATCTGCGTGTCGTATTTGTTCCACGCATTGTCAGTCACCATTCCATAATGCCAGTCTGACAAAACCAGAACAAACTCATCTTCGCCATATTCGACTTGCGCCGGTTCCGTTTCGAGCAATAATTTATGGGAAGACTCAGACAGACTTTTTGCGGACTCCGAAAGAACCTCAAAAAGATGTTCCATTCGACCCTCGCTATTCACTAGCTTATTAAACTCTCTACGCTGATCAAAGAAGCGCTGCTTCTCTTTCTGAAGGTCAATCTTCTTCGCTTCAAGCTCTGATAGGATATCTCCGTCAGTAATGCTATCAATGCCGACCTTGTCTAATATCTCTAGCGTCTGGCATGAACCATACATTCTTTTTCGCGTCTCGTCTGATGCAAGCTCTTTCCCGTATAAATACTTAGACATCTCACCATAATCATAGTCGGACAACGTCTTATCTTTGAGTTTTCCGTATACCAATCTCTTATGATGCTCGAATTCATTTTCGTTATCTCTTTTATTTAAAACGTTTTCAATCATATAGATATTTAGTCCTTTCATTCTGTGGGTGTTAATTATCCCTTCATTATTAGAAATGCTGCAAAAACCTGCAAACCCTTGTGGCTCAAGGGTTTGCGGACTTCATTTTTTTCATTTCCTTGACTCGATTGCATTAAACACCCACAATAATTGGAGCGCTATTTCTCATTACGTAGTTGACTTTTTGACGAGTCTGCATCTTTGCAGCGCAATTAATGCAGTACTTTTGCTTTCTTCCTACGTTAGGATTTTTAATTTTTGTAGTAATTCCGCACTCATCACATTTAAAGAACGGCTCTCCGCAATAAAGCTGATACTGATATCCGAGATTCCTAAAATCATTAATCGCTATTTCTTTCTCTCCGTCTTGTGCAAACAGCACTTGCATACTAATCGCATCGACTCGAGCAGGGAAGTGTAGTAACCCATCTTCCTCCAATTGTCGATACAATACCCCTTGCCTTACAGATGATGTCGTTATGTTGGCCATCTTCATAATGTCTGCGTTCTTGTTTGTGACCCAATGATTGTTATCATCCCTACAGTAATCCCAATACTTTGCAAGGCATAATAAAGTAAAAGCAAGCCTCTTCGCCTGCTTCCCTTTAACGTTATTTATAATTTCTATTTCCGGCTTTGTGATAATTATCTCGTCAATCTTCACAGCTGGTCTTTTAACCGCTTGCCTTATTGCAGAGTCTGCTGCCTTCTCCCAAAGCACTAACGATGCCGAAGGATCGCACTCAAGAATATATTTATCGATAAGCTCTCTAACATTCTTTCTGTCGTACCCATTATCTAAATAGTATCTTGCAATCAAACGTAAAGTCTCTACTGGATGGCCGTAAAAATCCGGTTCTGCAATAGCGTCTATCGCCCATTCATTCTCATTCAGAATAATATTAATAAAAAACAACCTCCCTCTCTACTACCTCAAAATTATATCCGCCGTATGAAACATCTCCTGTCTCAGCCATTAGCGGATACTCAAACCTATTATTATGCTTTTCTAATAAGTTTTCTATTATCGTGTCTCCACACATATCCCATACGAACTTTTTTGTCTCATTCTTATGTCCAGCCACATCAATAATGATGTTGTATAAGGTTTGTTCGTTCGGGCATATCTTCTGACATTCGGCAATGAATTCATACTTTATCGTCGATAATGCCTGTGCCATCGATTCTTCATCTTCTCCTTGGACATTAGCAATCTTCATATATCTGGACACTCGATCCTTATACTCTCTGAACAATGTAGCTATCTTGTCCTTCTGGTATGCCGTGTACTCACAATCGGCAACCAGTGAAGAGTAGTCGAAGGACTGAGTGTTGTGCCAAAATGAGCTCCGCTTATTGTCAAACTCAGATTCGAACCGATGGCATATTTTATTCATGACGCAATCGCTGTCTCCTACTGGCATGAGCTTTTCGTAATACTCAAGAAAAGTCTTCTGAGCTTCTGTTAATTCATCCTCATCAAGCGTCAACATTTTGTCTATGTTCATTCCAAACTGGCGATACGCATTCATATCGACTTTCTTTCTGAACTCTTTGTACTGATGAGAGAGTGAGTCGTATATGTATTTCATAAAGTATGGCTTACGATCCGCAACGATCCGTCTATATAATTCTTTTCTTTCTCCATCTTCCATTCGTCCGACAGCAAAAGAATCGTGCCACTCGACCGGCATCGGCTTAGCGATAATTCCTTTGGCGGCATCAATCGCATCCTGCTGAATTAATTGTCCGCACATGATTCTGTACTGCAACTCCTTGTATTCCTCAGAGTCTTCATCGTACCTTGATGCAACCTCGTACATGGATGTGACGTAGTTTGTTATTCTCCCTATCTCATTTCCAAAGCTATCAATATTGGACTGGATGACATCTTGCTCTGTCGGAACTCTTGACGGAGCCTTCTTCTGTTCGCACACGATAGCTGGCGTTACGATGCATTTCTCCACGAGCACCTTATTATCTGTTAGCATCATCAAGTCTCCATCGAAATCCATTCCATTTAATGCAGCACAGGTTGTATCCCATGCGTTAATAATGGTGCACGTGTTCATATACTGGAACCAATATGCAGCATCTTCTGAATACGACGGACTCATCAGCCGAACATTATTGTGGCAAGACATTGGTGCTCTGAAACAAGCAAGCTTTTCTGCACCATAATCAATCCAGTATTTGTTGTATAACTCTCCAGACTTGAGCAGCCCGGTCACTTCCAGCCCAAATATATGCTGGCAAAACGCGTATGGGTCACCAGAAACAATGGAGTAGTTGCCGTGAACTTTTAATACACCTATCTTCGCTTCGTTGATTCTGTTTTTAATTTGTCGGTACACTAACGATCTGATGTACTGGTCATGTATTAAATCGTGATCAATCATCATCGCCTTAATCCAATCACTCTTACCGGCGAACACATTCTCGTCGTTTAAATTCACCCCTCGCAAAAATAGTACCGTCTTACGCCAATCTCCGCCAAGAACGTCCTTAATCTCGTTTACTGTCGGAGCAATCAATTCCTCGATGTCGTCATCTGTCAAATGATAACTTTGGATGAACTGATAGTTAGTCGTCCTTTCGTTCTCAAGTTCTTTTGGACATACCTTTGCTAAACCAAACGTATATCGATTCATAACTGACTTCCTGACGTATTCATCACAACTTCCATAACTGCTCCAGAGCTTTACCATTGATGTGTTTAAAATAAGCTCAACATCTCTTATATCTACATCAAAACCCCATGCATCCTTCACAACGTACGAATGTGCTACGTTCTCAGCAAAATCATGAAAATCAAACGTAAACACCATACCCTTTAAAAAGCTCATTCGTGTATTACAGCCAGCCATAACATATCCAAGCTCAAGCTCATCACTCCATCTTTCGGCCAGAGCGGGACTCATTAAGCCGAAACCATCACACGCATTCAGCTTAATTAGTTCATCCTTCCGTTCTTCCATAATTGGTTCGCCGTTATCCTGATTTGCCAAATAAATGATGTCGGACAAAAACTCTGTTTGATACTCGTCTACGACCAGAATCCCATTTGGCATAGATACCGGAACGGAGGCACTACATGCAAGCGCTCTATATGCCTCAAGCTTGGAAGGATTCAATTTCTTCTTCGGGTCTCTCCCGTTCTCGATTCTGCGAAATAATTCATCGTGCAGTCGCTCACTAACAAATACGATGGTGGAGTTCTTTATCCCATTATTCGTTCCAAGCAAACGTTTATATGATACGCCGTTAATCTTGAATCCTTTACATAATCGCTTATAATCTGTCTTGCGATCCATGATAATGTTGATATAGTCTTCTTTAAACTGAACCTCGTCGAGACTTGCATATAGCTTTCTGATTTCTCGTTTATTCTGAACGCTGTTTGGCTCATGTTTCAGTTTATCAATCTCTTCGCGGATCTTTCTTGCTTCTGCGTCTCCGTCGTACAATCCGTTCAGCTCATCTATCCATCTTAATATCTGAGAACTTGCGAGTGATATTACTTCGTTATTTTTTCTAGCCTCTGATAGTGGAAGCGTTAAATCCCAATTTGCTTTCCTTAAACGCGAGCTATGAATTTTGAATATATATCTTTGCAGCTCTTCCTGTTTGATGTCGTATTCCTCCTATCCAAAATAATCCTGAAGGCGATCTTCTTCTTCTAAACATCTGTAAAACCGTCTCGCGAATTCTTGTCTTTCGTCTTCGATCAGATTCCATTCTTCTTCCTCGGTCATCTGCACGTCGATTAGAGGAGAGAAGCTTCCGCACACTCTCGTACTTTTGCACGCGTCATGGAAGTAACAGTTCACACAACTTCTAGTCTTCATCCAGCTCACCTCCAGACGTAACACTATCCATCCAAGCAATGAACAACTCTCTCATTCTTCTGCTTGGGATGTATAGATAGATTTCGTGCCCATCTCGTATTGCGCTTCTCCATATCCACTGAATCATTGTAGACAGAGCATAAGCATCTTCGTCGGCGTCAATTCCTGCTGCCTTATAGAACATCTTCTCTCCAACGTTCATAAAGATATTGATTGCGTAAACAAGACACGTCTTATCACGGTACTCATTCACCGCTCGTGCATTGAAGGTTAAGAATGACTTCGTATATCCTTTCCCTTTCAGCAATGCCTGGCCTTTTTTATGTGAGCCCCATAGACGGTACTCTGCCGGAATAAACCCAGCCTTATGTTTGAAGAAGTTTGCGATGTTCCTTTTTAACTGCAATACTCCCTCTGGGTTTGAGTCGAACCAATTCATAGAGAGGGCAGTCCTTGCCTCTCCAATCTCGTTTATCTTGTCGTCCTCAATAATATGTATTCTGGACTGAAGGCTCTTCGTGTATTCTGGCGTATAGCCTGGGTAGTCGCAAAATCTGTAACCACCCTGATACTTTTCCACTCCAATGTACTCATACGGGATATCGTATATTTTCATAAAGTAGTAGAGTGGCTGCCCCATAAACAAATAGGTCAGGATGTATACGTTCTCGAACGAGGCCAGTAATTTTTTTGGTAGCACCCAGTAGAACATCTCGACCTTCATACCGCCATTCTTTTCAACGCAAACCAAATCTCTTGACTTGGCGATACGCATGATATCTCTGGCCAAAGAACCTTGATACTCTTTCCCTGTCCAAGAGAAGAGCCCGTCTCTGTTCTCTAGATATCCGCCTTGTACCAACAACTCAATGTCGTCAAAGTTGACCTCTGTTGATTCAAGTACGTTAACGCTCTCATCAATTACGAGCGTATAGCCGTGCTCATTGATCAAATCCAATGTCTCATCCGTATAAAACAAAAACGCCTGATGCGTTGTAGTAATGTTGTGCCCGCTTTTGATCAGTGCGTTTGTATGATTAACCTTTGTAAAGCCGTACTGTTTTATCTTGTTGCTTGGCTCGACAAACCCTAAATCCGGACATGAGTCCTTAATGCGTGTTGCCTCTTCCAAATACGGCGTAATAAAAATGTATTTCCTCTCAGGGTGACTGTTCATCATCTCAATACAACTCTGTGTCTTCCCAGACCCCATGAGAGCGTCGCATATTTTAATCACTCTTTGTTTCTTCTCCTTGCTCCTTTTTGGAGACATATAATTCTTCCATCATTGACTTCCAACTCTCCTTTATCTGCTCTGAGAACACCGCAGTATATAGTGCCATCGTCACAAGACTTGCAGCCTGATCATCTGTGAAGTCCTTGCTTAACGCACTCCTTAGTGTTGAGATGACATAATCTCCAACTTGTGCGTCATTGACCTCTTGCGCACCCCCTAAATTTTCCATCTTCTCCATCCTAAATATCCCTCACATTCTCTCTAATGAATTTTTCCATCTGGTCGTTGACATCTCTGATGGTCGCCAGAGCCTCTGAGAGGCTCATCTGGGCCGTTGAAAGTCTTTGCCTAATAAAGTATAGCCTCGCAGAATTTAAAGCCCCTGAGAGCGTGCTACAATAGCTCAGACTCTTATATGATTCTCGATCAACTCCGTCCTTGTCCTTTTTCGTTATCCTCTTCGCAAATGTATAGTTGTATGGATCAACTGAGATAACATAATCGTCAAACAGTTCTATCATCTCGTAGCCTCCGCATCATAATGCTCATAGTAATACTCCATAACGTTCTTGAATTCCCTATACGCTAAAAATGTATCGTCGCTATCAACCATCTTCAGCCCGGTAACTACGCCAGCGTTGAATGCATATTGGAGTAAATCAAACATGTCACTATCCATAATCGGCTGATACTTAATCGTTCTCTGCATCCTTTTTATTCGCTCCTTTCGCTTCGTTGCTTCTCCTTTTCGCTTCGGTCTTACTCATCTGCTCAATGCCTCCATGCTCGCCCACGTGGATCACCTCTTTATCGTGCAGCTCCAAAGGACGTGATGTGAGGGCGACACCGCCCTTTGCACCACCGCCAAACGTCAGCACCGCGAAGTTGGTGTAGGGTGGTTCTACCTCTAATGTGACAGTAATCGTTTTATTCTTTTGCTTTGCCAAACTAATCCTCCTGTTGTAAAATAAAAATGCGTATAAACAGAAAGGAGACGTCATGCTCCTTGTTCTGCTCAATATACGTATACCTATGCGCCGCCATGCCAGACCCTATGTATGAAAATATTTGTTTGTTTTGTTTGTTTTGTTTGTTTTGTTTGTAATACCTTGGTCTGGTAGTGGTGGCCTCTTTAATACTTTGGTTTGTTGTTGCTCATGTAGTCATCAACAATCGTCGCTATAAATAATCCGATCGCAACGCCTAAACATATGCTGATCAATGTATGCATCGCTCACGCCCACGGGAAGGGGTAGTGGTTAGGTTCTTTTGTAATACACTCCATGCTGTGTGATAAGTTGTACAGTATTACCAAAAGAGAAGTTATCTGTACGTTTATTTGTACTCGATTGTATTTAAACAATGTTTTATTAATATATTTATTAAACAATAGTTATTATTAATTAAAATACAAAAAACAATAGTAATA